>Ga0247611_10003143_pt1 | contig 25007 bp, 18 predicted proteins | sample 177DNAGHGhighgp2_FD_192422 | JGI IMG/M metagenome (GOLD analysis project Ga0247611, IMG submission 192422) | Sheep rumen microbial communities from Palmerston North, Manawatu-Wanganui, New Zealand - 1770 DNA GHGhigh gp2 | ecosystem: Host-associated > Mammals > Digestive system > Stomach > Rumen... | reverse complement strand
GAATTCACAAAGCTTTTAGGACTATAAATAGTCTTATTGTTGTCGTTTTTAACATTTATCTACCGAAACAATAGGTCTATATGACAAAAATCGCATGCTTGCTATTGCGAATTTATGTAAGAAGAGAGAATACTCAAACTGGAATTCAACTATGTTTTAACCTCGTTTTTACCACCGCCTCGCAAAAATCGAACTTAAATCGCAAAATATATGTTTTTCGCTTGTTCCCTACTGAATGGATGTTCCCGCGCTCGGCTTTGCTGCTTTGCCAAGCAAAGAACGTTCTTTGCTTCCATCATGAATGGGGATTATCCCCCAAGCTATGCAACAGATAATGGCGGTAAAAATGGCGGTAATGTTGGCGGTAATGTTGGCGGTAATGTTGGCGGTAATGTTGGCGGTAAAAATGGCAATGTCCCCAGCTTGTCCCTAGCTTGTCCCCAGCTTTGTCACAAGTCTTGTCACAAGACGAAGAAAAGGATGCAAGTATTGATGCAAAAGATGCAACCTCCAGTTCAAAGGTTGCAACCTTGGATGAAAAGGTTGCAAGTTTTGAGCCAAAGGATACAAAAGTGAAGAAAAAGGCATAAAAGTGATTGTATTTTGCAGAAAAGATGATTTTCCTTCGTTATTTCGTGGGAAATTAGCTAATTTTGTATGCGTAAATATAATAAGGTACAACCTCAGCACAATAAGAATGGAAAATAGAATCAAAGTGGTTCTCGCAGATAAGAAGAGAACAAACAAGTGGTTATCCGAGCAGTTGGAATGTGCACCTACTACTGTGAGTAAATGGTGTACCAATTCCAGCCAGCCACCTATGGAGACATTCATCAAGATTGCAGAACTCCTCGAAGTCGATATAAACGAACTGTTGAGGATAGAGAAAAGCAAGTAATCGTATTAAAGGGTAGATGGTATATACCTTTAAGTGGTAAAACTGTAAGAAAAGCAAGCATGGATAAAATAGAATCAAAACCAATGCCACATTTCAAGAAAGGCGATGCTTTTGTAGAAAGCACTCCGCACCCTCTCGTTTTCATGGAGGTTAACGAGGTGGAAGTGGGACCTGGCGATAAAGACTTCTGCATTGTAACATGGTACTCTCTTAACGAAAGTGGTCTCAATGCTCAGCGTCGATTCCCTATGGTTGCAGTTGATGGTCAGTTCTGTAACTTCGAGTCAATCTCTCGCAAGCTTCTCAAAGATGCTAAAAGTCTGATGCGTCAATACGATTCAGAAGTTAGACAGTTGACGGATAAGAAAGAAGCGAAATCATTGTTGAGAGAATATACTCGCAAGTTGACAGAGCTTCTTCCCGATGCAGAAGAAAGACTTGCGATAGCAGAGCAAGAAGCAAAGAAGATCGTGACATACAAATGGCTCGACTGCACCGATGACAATTACTGGGTGGAAGAAGATCCTGACCTCAATGACATGTACGTTACACTTGTCTGTTACTCTTCCGAATCACACGATGATGAGAATAACGAAAACATTACCGTACAATTTCTCTATCTGCATGATGACTGCCCGTATGGCTGGGATACGCTTGCAAAATGTGGGGCCAAGTATATGGTGATTGAGAGACCGAAGAAGTAGAATCAAAAATAACAAGGCAAATGCTTAAATAACAATATGGAAGTACAAATTAAAGACAACAAGATATACGCTCCCCTTAAAGATAAGTGGCTTGTTGTAAAACCTGAAGAGGAGGTTCGCCAAAGGTACATATGCCGATTGGTGGATAGCTATGGCTATGACTTAAAGCAAATGGATCAGGAGTTGAAAGTAACGAACTCTCAACGCGGCCAAGGTGCTGCACGTGCAGATATTGTTATTTGGAAATCTGCTAAAGATAAAACAGACAGTAAAAGTGCCTTTATAGTGGTTGAATGTAAAGCGGAAAGCGTTACTATCCGAAAGGAAGATTATTATCAAGGCTATAACTATGCTGCATGGGCGGGTGCGGATTTCTTTGTTACGACTAACCTCAAGGAAACTCGTGTTTTTAAAGTTGCAAAAGGAGAACTGCCTAAGAAACTTGAAGAGATAGTTGACATTCCTACCGCAGAGATAGCAACAGATGAAAAGAAGGTGAAGGAATTGTTAAACCAGACGAAATCATTTACCAGAGACGAGTTCTCTCGTCTACTTTATAAGTGCCATAATATCATTCGAAATAACGACAAACTATCTCCAGAGGCTGCTTTTGACGAAATTAGTAAAATTCTCTTTATTAAGATTCGCTATGAGCGGGACAATACTGGCACTCAAATTTTTTCAAAGGATGCGTTTGTAAAGCTTAAAGATGCTTATAACAGCATGAAGTCAAAAGATGCTCCAGAGTTTTATCAATTCTTGTTTGAGAAGACCAAGGAAGATTTTTCTAAAGATAATCTGTTCGATCCAAATGAGACTATCCGAATTCGAGAGACAAGTTTCGAAAAGATTGTTGAGGAGCTTCAGGTCTATAATCTCTCTACGACATCTGATGATGTCAAGGGTATTGCATTTGAGAAATTCTTGGGACGTACATTCCGTGGAGAATTAGGCCAATTTTTTACGCCACGAACCATTGTTGAGTTTATGGTGTCAGTCCTTGATCCTCAGGAGGGTGAATATATTTGTGACCCATGCTGTGGCAGTGGAGGCTTCTTGATTCGAGCTTTTGAGTATGTACGTGAGCAGATTGAATCCGAATTAGAACAACGTAAAGAAGAGGTAAAAAAGCAACTCATTCCTGAAAATTATGATGATCTGAAACCCAAAGAGCAAGAAGCTATTGATGCCAAAGTATCTGATGCCTTCGCTAAAATGAACTTCGAAGTCGATGTCAATAATGCGAAAGGTAGATTACGTAGTTTGTCTTTTGATTGCATTTATGGTACCGATGCTAATCCGCGTATGGCACGTACTGCTAAGATGAATATGATTATGCATGGTGATGGTCATGGTGGAGTACATCATCATGACGGACTTCTGAATGTCAATGGCATTTGGGATGGTAGATTTGATGTAATCCTTACTAATCCTCCATTTGGTGCTCGCGTAGATAAAGACATTAAGATTTCAGAAGCAGATAAGTTCACTGACGAAGCTAAGATTAAAGCTTATGTTAAGCGATATGGCGAAGAATACCTTACTGCTCTTAGGCAGGTGAATGATCATATTGGCGAATCACTTCTTGACCAATTTGGAGTTGGTAAGATGAGTGGACTTACAGAGGTACTGTTTATAGATCGATGTTTGAATTTGCTTAAGCCTGGAGGACGTTTAGGCATCGTTTTGCCAGAAGGTGTGCTGAATAATACCAATCTGCAGAATGTGCGAGAATACTTTGAGGGTAGAGCTAAGATACTTCTAATTGTTTCTATTCCACAAGATGTATTCATGGCAGCTGGTGCAACAGTTAAACCAAGCCTCATGTTCTTCAAGCGTTTTACGGAAGAAGAACAGGCGCAATACAATGGTATAAAAGTTAAAGCATTCGCAGAAGTTCAAGACAAATATATCGAGGAATTAACTTCGATAGAAAACGAACTGGCAAAAAGAGGGAAGGAGGCATTGCCTGCTGCAGAGAAGAAAAAACTTCGAGCAAGGAAAAAAGAAATTGAAACAGCGATTGACCAGGAAACAAAAACTCTTGTCAAGCAGCGTTTTGATTATGTGATACCAATCGCTGATATCAAGCGTGCAGGCATTAACTCTATTGGTATTAAGATTGAAAACGATTTGGAACCTCTATTAGAAGAGTTTACCAAATATCGTAAGGAAAATAATCTTTGGAATAAACGACATGCGAATACATCATATCAATATAATGATGGCAAGATGACCCGTATACAAGAGGTCGATGGTATAGTCTGCGAACCCGAGGTGTTTTATGGTAAAGATTAGCATGATATGGTAAAGATGACATATAAGTTTCTACATCTTGCAAACTATAAGGACATTCCCAATTGGAGTGTCCAGTATGCTGATGATGAAGATCTTGGATTTACCAAGAAATACCCAATGGCAAGGATTGGGGCGTTTCTCGTTAAAAGCAAAGACATCATTGAAGTCGAAGATGATGTTGAATACAAGCAAGTAACCATCAAAATCAATAATGGAGGTGTTGTTCCGAGAAACAATGGCGAAACCATTTTAGGTTCTAAAATTGGTACTAAGCGTCAGCATGTTGTTCATGCCGGACAGTTTATCATGTCAAAGATTGATGCACGTAACGGAGCCTATGGTATAGTTCCAGCAGAATTAGAAGGTGCCATAGTAACCAATGACTTCCCTGTTTTTGATGTAGACACATCAAAGATAATCCCTCAGTTTTTGGTTCTTGTGTCTACAACTGAAAAATTTGTAGAATTTGCTCGTAAATGTAGTAGCGGAACAACTAATCGAAAGCGTATTGACATTGAAGCTTTCCTCAATCAGCAGATTCCTCTGCCAAGTATTGAGGAACAGAAATTGATCTTGGATGATTATAATACACATATGGAATCTGCTATACGAAAGGAATATAAAATCAAATCTTTAGCAGTTGATTCCCAACAGTTAATTTGCAACATACTTGGAATCAAACAGAAAGTGTCACAAGAATCGAAATCTCTTTTGCAATTTATTCATTTGACAGATACTGGTAGTAGATGGGATGCTCTTGTGGATACTTACGCAATAGAAAGTAAGTATCGGATTGAAAACTTAGGAAAGTTTATTATACATATTTCAACAGGGACAACACCTCCAACCTCGCATCCAGAATATTTTGATGGTGATGTAAAGTTCTTTACACCAGCAGATTTAGGCAACAATAAATATTTGGAGCATTCGTCAAGAACAATCACTGAAATTGCTATTGATGACAAGAAGGCCAGAGTTTATCATAAAGGAGACATCCTATTCGTTGGTATTGGCTCAACTGTAGGCAAAGTCGGAATCGTAAAAGATGAGATGGTTTCTTCTAATCAACAAATTACAGGTTTTACTATAGATAGTAGCAAGATCAATCCTGAGTATGTATATTACTTTTTACTTTATAATCGAGATATAACTACAGCAGATCAGTCTAAAACTACACTTCCAATAGTAAACCAAGACAAGATTTGTAAAATTCCGATTGTGGTACCACCGATAAAAGTACAAGATGAAATTGTTTCATCACTTGATAAAATGTACTTGGAAGCGAAACGGGATGAGAAGGAAATAACTGTATTGGAGAGAAAGGCTATTTCGTCGTTTGAACATAAAATTTTTGATTAGGTATGAAGCTAAAGAGTTTATATATAAAAAAGTACAAGAATCTTTCTGGTACTTATAACTTTGAGAAAAGCAATGCGTATATTGCTCTGATAGGTCTTAATGGTTCAGGTAAAAGCAATTTGCTAGAAGCTATAAGTATAGTTTTTGATGGAATAGTCAATAAGAACGGCTCAGGAATTCCTTTCGATTACGAAATTGAGTATGAGTTGAATGGGCATATATATGCACGAAAAAAAGGACAAGCTAAGAAAGATGGGAAAAAGTGCAAAGCAAAAGAACTTGAGCTCCCTTCATCTGTAATTGCTTGTTATAGTGGAGAAGACCTAAGATTGTGGCATACTGCTTTTGAGAATTATCATATGGATTATTTTAATGAGGCAGTAAAGCGATCATACTCTTCTCCTAGGTTTCTTTATGTCAACAAGTATTGCTGGAAAATTGCCTTGATTTCACTCGTTTGCTCTAATAATCCAGAAGTGAAGAGCTTCTTGAAAAAGACTCTAAATATTAGCACTCCTATAGACGTTGAGCTTGAATTCGCTATTGATGACGCAAAAAAAGAAGCGTTCCAAACACATACTGCATTGAGTTGGTTTAACCGTATTACACATGAAGGTCTTATAGGAATAAACCTTAATACTATTGCAACAACAGATATTTTTGTTGAGGGCAAACAGGTTTTAGAAAGTGAAAAGTCTAAATATATTTTCAATTTTCTTTATTTGTTATCACAACCCAAGAAAAACGATCGAAACAAGATCGATAAACTAATAAATGAAATTAAAGTTTCAGTTAATGTTGAAGGTGTCAAGATTGATTTTGACAATTTAAGTGAAGGAGAAAAGAAGCTAATTCTCATTGAAAGCATCATAAAGGTGCTAGGTGACGAAAACTCACTTATTCTCCTTGACGAGCCAGATGCTCATACTCATATTGCAATGAAGAAAGATCTCCTCAAACTTATTTCAGAGTTTGAGGGACAGACAATCATGACCACACATTCACCAATGTTCCTCAACAAGCGTTGGGATGGCTTTGATGAAAATAATATTTTCTATATGCATGATGGCAAGATTGAGAACACAGAGCCGTTGAAGCATCTTGCAGAACTAACAGATAATGAAATCGACTATTTTGAAGGTTCTTTTATATTGAGTTCCAAAAAGATTATAGTTACCGAGGGACCATATGATATCTTGTATTTAAAACATGCAATTGACAAATTCGCAGATGAGAATCCTAATTTTGTAAAGCTTAAGGATCAAGTCGCTTTTATGCATGCTGGTGGTGCTAATAATGCAAAAGCTTTGTACGATCAGACTTTATATCCAATTTGCTCCAGAATAGAAAGACTAGTGTTTGTCTTTGATTATGATAAGGAAGGATTCAATGGCTGTAAGCAATTAAGAGACAGTTTAGTTGCAAACAATGACAATATGACAAAAGCTATTTATTATCAAGAGAAATATGATAGTGAATTGTCAGAAAAGCCCAATGATAGTACTTCTTATATGGCAGAAGACTTGTTTGATCCAGCATCTTACGCAAGCAAGGTTAATCCTGTTCACATGATGAATACGCATAAACAGTTCAGAAATAATAAACAGGCTACTTCTGATGCGATAAAAGAATATATTAAAATTGCGTATCCTAACTTCGAAAAGGAGTGGCTACAGAATTTTAAGCCAATATTAAACAAGTTGTTAGATGTTTTCAATTTAAACTAATGATATGCTACGGAATCGTACTTGGCTTGCCTTTGCCAACAGAAAGAGGTGTCGTCATGCTGATGCAATCCTGAATCTAGGTTTCATCAGTTGGAGAATGGGAAGAGCACGTTTCTCCATTGGAGATGTTGTGTATCTGTTTATGTCTGATGAACGATGTGTGCGTTTCAAGATGGTAGTAACTGCAGAAAACTGCAAACGTGAAGATCAGGCATATTGGGTGGAAACGCCTCCAAATGATATTACTTACAAGCTTGAATTACTCGAAGAGTATGATGGTGCTCATCTTTCTGAACAAGAGTTGTGTAAACATGGTTTCAAAGGAGGTCGAGCGCTGGAGATTCCAAGTTGTAATAATGTTGAATTAATCAATTACATCAAATCCGTATTCTAATCATGATAGGTGACGCTCAACCATTAATAAAGTTCTTTGATGGATCAGACAAGCGATTCATCATTCCTCTTTACCAGCGAAACTACGACTGGAAAGAAGAGAACTGCGAACAGTTGTTTCAGGACTTGATGAAACTACACAACAGCGACCGCAGGAGTCACTTCTTTGGTAGTATCGTGTCAAGTATCCAGTCTGGAACAGAAGACAGATTCATCATTGATGGTCAACAACGAATTACTACTGTTTCATTGTTGCTCATTGCAATGGTTAATGCTAAGAAAGAGGGCCTGATTGAAGCAACTGATGCAAAACTTGTAGAGAAAATCTTCAAGCGTTATCTGGTGGATGAATATCAAGAAGATGAGCGAAAGGTAAAACTTAAACCTATCAAGAAAGATATGCAGGCTTTTGATGCTTTGCTGTATAAGCCCAAGGAGCAATATATCAAAGAATCGAATGTTACCCGCAACTACGACTTCTTCTATGATAAGATTATTCATTGCGGATTGACCATTGATGAACTATTTGAGACCATCAAGAAACTGGAAGTCATCAATATTCGTCTTGACGAAGATGATGACCCACAGTTGATATTTGAGAGTCTGAATTCTACAGGTCTTGATCTGAGTGAGGCAGACAAGATACGTAACTATCTGTTGATGTCGTTAGCACCATCTGAGCAGGATGACTTGTATACTCGATATTGGAATCCTATTGAAGAGTTCACCAAGTATGATCCGTCTTCTTTTGTACGCGATTACCTGACCATGAAGCAAGGGAAGATAGGTCGTATCGATAAGATATACTTTATCTTTAAGGAGTATGCTGAAGATATAAGTGTTGACAGGGCTAAGCTATTGGAAGATATGCATCACTATGCCAAAATATATAGCCAAGTAGACAACGCAACGATAGGTACAGATAAACTGAATAGGAAGTTGAACCAGCTAAGAACGCTGGATTCTACTATTGCATACCCGTTCTTTATGGCATTCTTCGACTATGCATCAAAAGTTGGATTAGCAGAAAACGAAATTTATCGTGTACTTGATGTCATAGAAGCATATTGGGCACGAAGAATCATCTGTAATCTTCCATCAAATGCTTTGAATAAAGTGTTCGCAACGCTCCATAGAGATGTATTGAATCATGTCAATAAAGCAGGTGATGATACTGCACCTTCGTATATAGATGTACTAACTTATGTCTTGTTGAAGAAGGGACGTTCTTCTGTCTTCCCTTCTGATGAGGAGGTAAGGGGTGACTATAAAACTCGTCAGGTTTATAAGATGCCTGCTAATGCCCGTATGTTTATCTTGGAACGTATGGAAAACCAGGATAATAACGAGCGGCACGATGTGGTGAAGGAACTGACAGAGAAAAATATCACCATAGAGCATATCATGCCCCAAACTCTATCGGATAAGTGGAAGGCTGCGTTAGGCGAAGATTGGGAAAGAATCCATGAACAATATCTTCACACAATGGCAAACCTTACGCTTACTGGTTATAATTCCCAATATAGCAATCTCACGTTTATTGAGAAGAGAGACATGGAGAAGGGCTTCAAGGATAGTGCATTTCGTCTTAATAACTCTGTGAAATCGTGTGACCAATGGACAGAAACAGAATTGAAAGCACGTCAGAAAGAACTTCAGAATGTGTTTATGCGACTCTGGCCCATGCCAACTACGACTTTTGAGCCGTTGAGACGAGAAGCAGAGTCTGCATCGCTTGATGATGAAGACTATGAGTTCACAGGCAAGAAGCTGCAAGCATATATGCTTCATGGGGTTAGATATACTGTTAACACTTGGAAAGAAATGCTTATTCAGGTTTGTGGGCACATTCTACTGGAGAAGCGTTCAACCATTGAATGGCTTTGTGCAAACGAAAAGTGCAGTTTCTCAACCACTCCTGAAGAGTGGAGGCGCGAGCTTGCACCAGGGATGTACGTATGGACAGACAACAGTACTGCCACCAAGATTAATATTCTTCATGGCATGTTTGAGGAGTGTAATATCCCTGCATCCGAACTCGTTTTTGAATTCCGCTCAGATCAAGAGGGAGAAGACGAGGAGTAATCAATTTACAAGAGTATGGCTATTATAAAACAAGATACGAACAATATCCCTGAACCCCAATCTCCTTTCGAGCAGTTGAAAGAGGTTGATGCTGATGGCAAGAAATTACGAAACTCATATAATAGGTGCTAATAATGATTTAATAAAAACAACATATGAGCGACGAACAGAAATATACGATTCTTGGATTGGATGAATACATTCGCCAAGGCGAACCACAGAAGCGCGAGCGTAGCGAAGCTTGGAAGGTTGCTATAGGGCTTCAACAGGTTGATAGGCTCCAGACTTCTGATTATCTGCTTGATACTGCCAAACGACATATCGAGGGGGACATCAGTATCATTGAGGCAAAGCAACTTATTGACTCATATTACAAGTCTGCATCTGGACGAAAGGTTATAGAGAATGACCGAACAGAAGAGGCGGACAAGGTGGCTGCACGTATAACTGAACTGATAGAGGAAAAGACGTTCTCATTTACTCCTGCTCAGTTGATTTCTATACATCGTCGCTTGTTTGACGGCATCTATAAGTTAGCAGGTCGCATTCGTGACTATAATATTACGAAGAACGAGTGGGTACTTGGCGGAAAGACTGTGTATTATGCCAGTGCAGATACTATCAGCGATACATTGAATTACGATATGGGGCAGGAACGCGAGTTCAGTTATGCAAACATGAATATTGATGAAGCCATTCGTCATCTAACCCGTTTCTGTGCTAATCTATGGCAAGTTCATGCGTTTTGCGAAGGTAACACACGAACGATTGCCGTATTTATGATAAAGTATTTACGCACATTGGGATTCAATGTGGTCAATGATGTCTTTGCTGAGAACTCATGGTATTTCCGAAATGCGCTCGTTCGTGCCAACTATAGTGATTTGACAAATGGCATCACAGAAACGACAGAATACTTGGAGAGATTCTTTCGCAGTATGTTGCTTGGAGAGGAACATGACCTTAGGAATAGGATTATGCACGTTGATTGGAACAAAGTTGAGGACGAAACTATATCCCAAAGTGCAAATCACGAAGTTCAAAGTGCAAAAGCTGGCGAAGAATTACCCCAAAAGTGCAAAAATTGCACTTTGGAAGAAGTCGCTCTACTTCGCATAGTGCAAAAGAATCCATCTGCTACCCAAAAAGAGATTGCTGCTGAAATTGGAAAATCTGAGCGGACTGTCAAATCAATTACCATAGCGTTGCAAGAGAAGAACATTCTACGTAGAGTGAATGGTAAAAGAAATGGCTATTGGGAAATCGTCGAAGATTCTATTCAACAAGGAAGCAATATAGACAAAAAATGAGTAATATACAAGGTATAAACAACATCCCCGAACTTCAATCTCCTTTCGAACAGTTAAGAGAGGTTGATGCCGATGGCAAGGAATGGTGGAACTCGCGTAAGTTGGCGCGAGTGATGGGCTATGGCAAATACTGGAACTTTGAGCGTGTCATTGCCAAGGCACAGGCATGGACTTCACAAAAGGGCTATCATCTGGGTGAGCATTTCGTGGAGATAACAGAGATGGCAGAACTGGGTAGTGGCGCAGTCAGAGAAGTGACAAGCATTCGACTTTCTCGTGCGGCCTGCATGGCTGTGGCTATGAATGCCGACCAAAAGAAAGAGATGGTGAAGGCTGCACAACAGTACTTCAGTGCGACCATGACTCCAGACGTTGCCGTGAGAAGCATGGAGTCTTCTGTACTCATGTACAGAGGTGGACATGGAAAAATACAGGTTCAAGTTATCTTCGATACCAATACTTTCTGGCTTTCTCAGCAGAGAATGGCAGAGTTATTTGGGGTCGATGTTCGTACAGTTAATTATCATCTAAAACAAATTGATGAAAGCGGAGAAATACATTTGTCCGACACTATCCGAAAAATTAGGATACCTTCGGACAAATGGTCTGGTGAGGTGATGATGTATAACCTCGATGTAGTCATTGCCGTAGGTTATCGTGTGAATAGTTATGAGGCAACTCAGTTCCGTATCTGGGCCACACAAGTTCTGAAAGAATATCTTACCAAGGGCTTTGTGTTGGATGATGAACGTCTGAAGGGGAAGAATGTATTTGGAGCAGATTATTTTGATGATTTGCTTGACCGCATCCGCGAGATACGTATCAGCGAACGACGTTATTATCAAAAGATTACAGATATATATAGCGAATGTAGCTCCGATTACGACAAGGATTCTGAAGTGACGCAATTGTTCTTCAAGACTGTGCAGAACATGATGCATTATGCCGTAACTAAACAGACAGCTGCCGAGATTATCTATGATCGTGCAGATGCCGAACGCCCCCACATGGGATTGACGACATGGAAGAATGCACCTGACGGAAGAGTCATAAAATCGGATGTTACGGTGGCCAAGAACTATTTGAGCGAAAAAGAAGTTGATTCGTTGAACAGATTGAGTAATGCCTTCATAGACATTGCAGAGCAACGCGCAGAAGATCATATCCTGATGACTATGGCCGACTGGTCTGCTCTCCTACAACGCTATATGAACTTGAACAACCGTCCATTACTCTCAGATGCAGGTCGTGTGACTCATGAACAAGCGGTAGAAAAGGCACTCACAGAATATGACAAGTTCCGAGTTATTCAAGACCGTGAGATCATGAGCGATTTCGACAAGCAATTGAAACTATTGTTTGGAGACAAGAAGGATTGATTTTCTAATTCCAAAGTTCTCCCATACAACTACCCATACAAGTACCCGTACAAGTTCAATCGAAATACAACCATTTTCGGATTATGTCAAAAGCAACAGTAAAGAAAATACTCATGTCCATGCCCAAGGAAGAAATCATTGGCATGGTTCTGGAAATGTATGATGCTCGCAAAGAAGCAAAAGAATATCTGGAGTTCTATGCTAATCCTGACGAGGATGGTAAGTTGGAAGAGTATAAGAAGATTATTACAGAAGAGTTCTATCCATCAAGGGGAAGACAGGAGCCAAAAACCCGGTTCTCGGTTTGCCGGAAGGCTGTCTCTGACTACAAGAAACTGAAACCTTCTCCGGACAAGTTGGCTGACTTGATGCTTTGCTATGTCGAGAACGCTTGTCAGTTTACATACGACTATGGTGACATGTGGGAGCAGTATTACACTTCTGTGGAGAATAACTTCGAAAAGACTATGGCATTCATTGCCAAGAATAATTTGTTGGAGCACTTCAAACCTCGTTTGAGACAATGTATGGAGTGGGCCTCGCCATGCGGATGGGGATTTGCTGATACAATAGCAGAGATATATTATGAGCATTTTCCAGATGATGATTGACTATTCAAGTAAATGGGTCTCACGCTGTTCTCGATAAAGTTGATATTTATATTGTATCTGCCATCAGTGGTAAGAGTAGGTATAGAGTATATTTTGCTTAATCGCTCCTCGAATCAGCATCTTTAATAAGCATAAATTAGCATCCATGTCTGAAAACATGGGATTCATAAACATATTGTTTCTGATGCTTAAACGTATCGTTTAGGCAGTCTAAATGTATCATTTGCGAGGCACAAATCAATACTATGTTCCAACGGTGAAGGAAGTGAAGGATAGTTTTGCGACTTTCCTTATAGGAAATTATTTACCCCCGACCTAAATGATTTTCCTTTATGCGAAAGTTACTATTCTATCCTTCACATCCTTCACCACCTTGTCCAGAAGGACAGCTCTGACTCTCGCAATCGTCTTACGTCGAACTCACGTCAATTCTAACGTGCCTGTATAAAGACAAAAACATCTCGAATTAACAAACTATAAAATGCAAATAGCGTGTAGCTCTGATGAGTTACACGCTATTTATTAGTACTTTAGTAATTATTTTACTTATGCGTCTTACTTGACCTCCTCAAAATCGGCATCTTGGATATTGTCATCACTATTGCCGCTCTGTGTCTGCTGTCCTCCGGCATTTGCACCACCGTTGAATCCGGCACCTGCACCTGGCTGAGCACCTCCAGCCTGCTGATACATCTGGGCAGAGGCAGCCTGCATGACTTGATTGAGGTTGTTGATGGCATTGTCGATAGCTGTCACGTCGCCAGCCTTATGAGCATCCTTCAGTTGCTGGAGAGCACTGTCGATGGCAGGACGCTGGTCGGCAGGAATCTTATCGCCATTATCGTTGAGGAAGTTCTCTGTAGAGAAGATCATCGAGTCAGCCTGATTCATCTTGTCGATGCGCTCGCGCTCCTTCTTATCGTTCTCTGCATTCTGCTCAGCCTCAGCCTTCATGCGGTTGATTTCGTCCTCGCTCAAGCCACTTGATGCCTCGATGCGGATGGCCTGTTCTTTACCAGTAGCCTTATCCTTGGCACTTACGTTCAGAATACCATTGGCATCAATATCGAATGTTACTTCAATCTGAGGAACACCACGACGTGCAGGAGCAATGCCTTCGAGGTTGAACTGACCGATTGACTTGTTCTGTGAAGCCATCGGGCGCTCACCTTGCAGGACATGGATGGTCACTGCGGTCTGATTATCAACGGCTGTTGAGAATGTCTCACTCTTCTTGCAAGGAATCGTTGAGTTTGCATCAATCAGCTTCGTCATCACACCACCGAGTGTCTCAATACCCAGTGTCAGCGGGGTAACGTCGAGGAGGACAATGTCTCCTACTCCACCTTCCTTGTTCAGGATGGCACCCTGGATAGATGCACCAACTGCCACAACCTCATCAGGGTTAACGCCCTTTGAAGGCTCTTTACCGAAGTAGTTCTTCACCAAAGTCTGTACAGCAGGGATACGGCTTGAACCACCTACGAGTATCACCTCGTCTATATCGCTTGTAGAGAGCTTAGCGTCACGGATGGCATTCTGACATGGAACCAGACAAGCCTGGATAAGGTCGTGAGCCAGCTGCTCGAACTGTGCACGTGTGAGGGTCTTCACCAAGTGCTTAGGTACACCGCCCTCAGCAGAGATATACGGCAGGTTGATTTCTGTAGAGGTAGTAGAAGACAGTTCAATCTTTGCCTTCTCTGCAGCCTCCTTCAGTCGCTGCATAGCCATCGGATCCTTAGAAAGGTCGATGCCTTCGTCAGCCTTGAATCCCTTTACGAGCCAGTCGATAATCACCTGGTCGAAATCATCACCACCAAGGTGAGTGTCTCCATTGGTAGACAGCACTTCAAATACACCGCCACCGAACTCAAGAATAGAGATATCGAATGTACCACCACCGAGGTCGAAGACAGCAATCTTCATATCCTTATTTGCCTTGTCCACACCGTATGCCAATGCAGCAGCAGTCGGCTCATTAACGATACGCTGTACATTCAGACCAGCAATCTGTCCGGCTTCCTTAGTTGCCTGACGCTGAGAGTCAGAGAAGTAGGCAGGTACGGTGATGACAGCATCGGTCACTTCCTGTCCGAGATAGTCCTCAGCGGTCTTCTTCATCTTCTGAAGCACCATGGCAGAGATTTCCTGCGGAGTGTACTTACGTCCTTCGATATCCACACGTGGGTATCCGTTTTCATTGGTAACGGTGTAAGGCACACGCTCTGCCTCTTTCTGTGCCTGCTGATAAGTCTCACCCATGAAACGCTTGATAGAGTAAACGGTGTTCTTCGGGTTAGTGATAGCCTGACGCTTGGCAGGATCACCGACCTTACGCTCTCCGTCTTTCACGAAACCTACCACTGAAGGAGTGGTACGCTTACCTTCGCTATTAGCGATTACTACAGGCTCGTTACCTTCGAAAACGGCAACGCAGCTGTTAGTTGTTCCTAAGTCGATTCCAATAATCTTTCCCATAATTCTTTTATTTTTATTTTGTTATTATTCTTTTATTAATAGACATGGACACGTATGTCCGTCATTTATCCGACAAAAGGCATGCCAACAGGAAAGTGCTGTCAACGATATGACAAAATGGCAGAAAGAAAAAGCGAGACAGGAATCATCCCATCTCGCTTTTGACTATCTCTGAAAATGTCTTACTCTGTCACTGCCTCAACGGTATATCCTGCGGAGCGAAGCAGCTGCAGCAGTCCTTTTTCACCAGGAAGGTGTCCGGCACCCACGGCGAAGAAGGTAGCCTTGTCAGCCATGATTTTCTTCATCTTCACCAGCCAGTCAGCATTTCTGTTATCCAACAGTGCCGCCTCTTCCTCGGGTGTTGAATCACAGCTGTTATTCAACTTCATGTCCATTGCTTTCTTCAGTGCATCAAGATCCTGAGCCTTATAGGCATTGGTGATGTCACGAAGCATCTGCACATTGAAGTCCTCATTATCAATCAGACACATCAGCATCTTTGCCTGACGCTCTAATGGCATAGACTTGAAAAGCAGGTCTGCCTGGAACTTCACCGTCTCTAATCCGCCAATAGGTTCATTGTTGTGCTTTCCTTGCTCCTGGAAGAAGTTGTCAAGTGAAGTAGTCGGGTCCACACGACCAATACCATGAGTAGCAAAGAGCAATATCTGAATATTGTTAATTAAAGCCATCGGTGTCATACGAGCCATCTGCTGCGTCATCTGGGTGTTACCGTTAAGGTCGTTTCCCATGGCAGCACGCAGCCATTTGTTCAGGCGGGTATATTCATCTGTCGTCAAATAATCCTTCAATGTCTTTCCATCAGGCAGAGTCATTGCATTTTGCATATATTTCACGCTATCCATCTTGGCTGCATCAGATAGGATCAACTCTCCATAGACCTGATCGGTTTCTGTCAGTGCAGGATACACTCCCTTAATATTATTTACCATGGTAATGCTGCCAAAATGATGGGTGCCTACCACGTAAGAAGGCTTTGCCAGTCCATTACCAGAAATCTTGTATAACAACTGTGCACTTGCTCCAATTGTAGCTGAAAGCATCAGTGCTATTACCATTATCTTTTTCATTATACCTTATATATATTATAGTTTTAAATTGTTATTTCTTACTTTGCGGGCATCATAATCACTTCAACGTGATTCTTGCTCTTCAGTACGACGTTCTTCAGGAAGTCGCTTACGCTCTTGGTACTGACGGCTTCAACAGTCTTTTTATAGTCAGTATAGACATCAACGCCAAAACGCTTCCATGTATTCAGCACACCAGTCCAGTAGCGGTTGGTCTTTGCATCAACATCAGCCTGCTTCAGCAGAATCTGCTTTACCTTGAGTAAGTCATCAGCATTAGGGGCAGCAACCAGTGAGTTCATTCCTTTCTGGAACTCTGGTATTGCCTCAGCAGCCTTGTCAGGATTCAACTTTCCTGTTCCCTTGATTGAGATGTATGTAGCAGGACCGTCAACATCCAGTTCCGACTCGGCTCCAGCATGATAGGCAGCTGACAGACGTTCACGGATCTCACGGTTCAGCATCATGTCAAGCATACGGCCACTTACATCCTGCAACACGCTGTTCTGGAGGGTAAACTTGACAGGATTCGACCGCCAGATACTGTTGGCCTGTGCCTGTGGATTCTCCATCTTCTTTTCAAAAGACCTGTTCTTCTCGCCATTGGCAAATGTGCGGATTTCCTTCTGTGTGAGAGTAGCCTTTCCCTTTGAAGGAAGCGAAGCAATGTACTGCTCGATGAACTGGCAAAGCTGAGCCTCATCGTAGTTACCTACGAATGTGAATGTGAAGTCGGCGGCATTGCCATAGAGATTCTTCCATATTTCAAGCACGCGATCATAGCTGATACCTTCTATATTCTCTGCTGAAGGAATGCGGAAATAAGGATTGTTGTTATAGACAACGCTCATCACGGAGTCTTCGAATACAGCCTCATTGTTCAGACTGATGTTCTTCAACTGAGTTGAAATCAAAGTCAGGAAATTGTTAACAGCTTTCTCGTCCTTCGTTACCTTCGTGAAGTCCAGATAGATAAGCTGGAAAAGTGTCTCCAGATCCTTCGGAGTGGAATTGCCGCTCAGTCCGTGCTTAGAGTTTTCGACGCTGAACTGTGTTCCCACCTGCTTACCTGCCAAAGCTTTCTGCAAATCGGTGCTGGAGAAGTTGCCCAGACCGCTCTGTGAAAGGATGTAGTTGGCAAACTGTAAGTTATAGACATCTTCCTTGCCGAACACCGATGCACCGCCATTTGAGGTGGCACGGAACACAATTTCATCTGCATTGAAGTCGGTCTTTTTCATCAGGACAGTTGCACCGTTCGACAATGTGAGCTGCTTGAAGCCTAATGCTGCATTCTCTGTTGACTTCACAATACTGCCTTTCGCCGGCATTTCTGTAATCAGCGGCTCTTGCTTTACGTTGTCGACATAAGCTGTAAGCTTTTCCTGACGTACTGCATCCACAGCCTTCTTCATGTCGGCGCCAGTGAAGTATTGTTTGCCATCTTTCTCCTGCACAGCTGCCAACACCACGAAATTGGTGTCGTTATCAGCTATAAGCTGTCCGGCAATCTGGTTGATAATCTCAACAGGGATATTGGCAGACAACGCATTCATAATCTGATACTCGTCCTCTATACTTGGAATCGGTTCGTTTTCGATAAAGTTCTTCACGTATTGCTGGCAATAAGCATCGTTGGGGTGCTTCTCGCGATTGTTGTAGGTCTTCTCTAAACGACTCAGATACTCCGACTTGGCACGCTCGTACTCTGTAGCTGTAAAGCCGAATTCCTTCACGCGCTTCAATTCGCGGACTCCTGCAGACAAGCCAGCCAACTCTTGTCCCTCTTTAGGAACAACAGTCAGTGTCAGTGCATCCTTTGTGCGCGACACAAGATACTGGCCTTCTTCGGCTCCTGCCTGTAAGAAGGGACATTCAGGTTTCTGTGCCTCCTCAGAGAAGCGTGCGTTGATCATCTGGCTGATAAGGTCGCGAGCATAGTCGAACACCATGTAACTGAGATTGCTCTTCAATGAATCGGGAGTGGCATCGTGCTTCATCGATATCAGGAAAAGTGACACCTGCTGCTCCTTATCTTTTCCTACGACATAGATTCCTTCGTTGTTGTCGGGCACAGGTTCCAACTCTACTTTTGCCGCATTGGCAGGCACCTTAATGCCACCGAAGAGCTCCTTTATCTTCTGTTCTGTCCTGTCGACATCGACATCACCCACGATGATGATTCCCTGATTGTCGGGACGATACCACTTACGATAATAGGCGCGAAGCGTCTCAGGAGAGCATCCGTCAATCACCGACATCAAGCCAATGGGGAAACGCTGTCCGTACTTTGACCCAGGATAAAGGTCGGGTAATACGCTCTCTAAGATCTTCTGCGTACCGACAATACGCATACGGTATTCATTGTGTACGACATCCCGTTCCTGGTCAATTGCCTTGGCATCAAGGGTGATACCATTAGACCAGTCTTTCAGCACCAGCATACATGAATCTATTGCTGTGATGCGGGCTGTGGGCACGTCAGTAATAAAATATACTGTTTGGTCAGTACTTGTATAAGCATTCAAGTTCCGTCCATATTCCACGCCAATGCTCTGCAGATACTCCTGCAGCAGATTGTCCTTGAAATGCTCAGAACCATTGAAGGCCATGTGTTCCAGCAGGTGAGCGAGTCCTCGCTGGTCTTCATTCTCGTTAATAGAGCCCACTTTCTGGGCGATGTAGAAGTTTGCCACATGCTCGGGATAGTTGTTATGACGGATATAATATGTCAATCCGTTGTCGAGCTTGCCAACACGTACATCCTTGTCTTGAGGTATGGGTGCCATCTGTTGAGCCTGCACGGACACACCTGCAAACAATAATACTGCTACAAAAAAGTTTTTCAATCTCATTTTGATACGATATTTTTAATGATGAACTATTTCAAATACCTTTTACTTATTAGACATGCAAAAGTACAAAAAACTACACAAACAAAGCTTTTTTATAGTAAATTTTCTGTATTTCATACATTTTAGTAACATTATTAGCGTTTTTTGACGGTCTTGAACGCTCTACTTTTAAAGAAGATATGTTTTTTTGACTAACATCAACAAAAGCGCCAAAATCATCCACTATTCCATTTTATCATTTGCCAGAAATGAAAATTGCCGTAACTTTGCACCGTCAAAAGACATAAAGGATAACAAATTTATTATTAAAAAGGAGCAGACAAACACACTGCTCAAATTAAAAAAGAAAGGGTAAAAAGATGAAAAAAATGATTTTGACAATGGTAGCATTGATGAGTTTAACCACCACATTTGCTGCAAAAGAGAAGATGGATAAGGTGAACGACATGAAGGTCTATGAGTGGAATGTCAACATGCACAAGCTCTCTGATGCCTTGAGCCTGTCAGCTGAACAGGAAGATGTCGTAATTGAAATCAATCGTAGATTTGCCAGAGATCTGAGGGCCGCTGCCCATACTCGCAAGAACGACCGTAAGGAACGGGTAGAAAAGGCTCTTGACAAGAATGTCATGAGAATGCGCTCTATCCTTGACAACAAGCAGATGCGTACTTATCTGACCATTCTGAATGTTACGGTTAACAACCGTGGATTAAACAGCTAAGTTATTGATTTAAAATGAGAAAGCAGAAGGGTGCATCCACTGGGTGCACCCTTCATTATTTAGGTGAGATTGATACAATCCTTATAGTCCTGCTTTCGATACCACAATCTTGGCTTTACTGTTTGAGTAATCAGACGGAACGGTAAAGCTTACTCCATCGTAGGTGACAGTACTTCCCCCGGCGACATTGACACCACTATAAAGCTTGTAGCCCTGAGTTCCTCCTGTGGGTTCACATTTCTTCTGTCCGATGCCCATCACCGTACCTCCGTTAATGGTTAAGCGATTGTCGGTCTTGAAAGCATTACCGGAATCTGAAGAAGCAGCGACATAGATGTTACCGCCATTGATGATGATATTACCGTCGGTCTTTACTCCATGCGGTTTCGAGTCGTCAGCACCATAGACGAAGACGGCACCAGTTGTACAAACCTTCACCGTTCCATTGTTAAAGGTAATGTCGGTTGTTGCATTAATACCTTTACCGCCAGAACCTGTGTTATGCAGGGTGATGTCACCGCTATTAATCGTAAACGCTCCATCGGTCTTCAGGGCAGAAGGGCTTGAGATGTCTTTCTCTTCAGCATCATAAGTCGCATTTCCTGAACATGTGATAGAGGCGGTTGTCCCTGACCATGTGATGTCACTTTCAGCCTTCAGACCCTTCGAGGCGGTTCCTGTAGACTTGATGGTAAGCGTACCTCCATTCATGAAAGCCATTCCGTTGTTCTCGTATTGGTCGGCGGTACCCTTGTTGGCTCCCTTTATCCCAATATCTATTCCATCTCCTGTAGAACTGATATTGACAGTCCCTCCATCCATACGGAAATACTGACTGATGTGGAAGCCGTCGGAAGCAGCTTCGGAAACGGTGATGGTACCGCTCTTCAGCACCATACATTCATCAGCAGTGAGTGCATGCTTCGTCTTTCCTGTTATTGTTAGCGACCCTGTCCCGTCGAATTCCGGATGACCGTTGATATAGAATGTTGCATTGTGAGAACCGCCCACTCCATCAGACAACTGGTTTGTACCTGTCACGGTGACAGCAATCTTCTTTCCGTCTTGGATATCGATGGCAGCACCTGACGGATTAGTCAGCGACAAGTTGTTAAGCACAAAGTTTGCCTTATATGACCCGTCCATGAAGAACGAGCCGTTTGCCGATGAACCGCTGAGCGTATAAGTCACCTCGTTCTGTAGAGATTCACTCTGTACGACAGAGACAGTAGCTCCATTGGCTACAATCGTGAGCTTGCTGGCAATATTACCGGCAACCACAACGGCAGCCGTATTTCCACTCCAGACAACACTCACCGTGTTATCAGCGACGGCATTGTCGCCCACCTTGATGGAACTGATCTGAGACAGCTGATAAGTCTTTCCTTCAATCGTGAGGGATGTTCCTCCGTTGAAAACCATGTCACCCGTGTTAGAAGCTGAATGAGCATAGGTAACTTCCCCCACGTTCACATTCAATGTCTGTGCATTGGTGACAGTCACAAAGCCAATCAGCATGAAGACTGTAACGAAACTAAGCTTCTTCATAGTCTCTATTATTAATTATTTAACAGCTATCTTGACAGAAGTGTTACCCTGTTTTACAATATAGACTCCCTTGGGAAGCTCTGAATTGATTGTCGAGAGCTGCATATTGTCGGCAACCTTCCTGCCCTGCAAGTCATAAACAGAAGCCGTTTCCATCTTTGTAGCAACACTCTCAGGCTGACGAATACCAGATGTCACGGAAAAATACATCTTATTAAGATCCTTCAGGGAAAGCGTAGTGGTGGTTCCGTCCTGCGAAACCAGCATGTTACCATCCGAGAAGGTTATAGTAAGACCAGAAACATTGAAAGACTGCTCTGTCCCGTCTGCCTGCTGTAATGTCAGGAAGTTGAAATTATCGGCACTCACAGAAAGAACGGTAGAAGCAACTAATACCAATATGAGAAAAACTCTTTTCATCTTAATGCTATCTTGAGGTTAATAAATATTATTCATTGTGTGCAAAAATAGCTATTTTTTCTTGTAGCGACAAGAAAAATTCAACAAAATGTGAGTTCTGTTAAGTAAAAGCCTCTCCTTTTGAGGGGAGAGGCTGAAATTGTTATTCCCAGATACTGGTGTGATAGTAGCGGAAATTGTTGGGGAAATAGAACCAGTTGTCGGGGTTGGAGGATTCTGTTAGCTGGAACTCTCCTGGCGACATGACCGACCCGGAACGTGCAGAGATCTTGTAAGTGCGCCACTCATCTTTAGAGGCAAACGCATCTACGAAGTACTTGAAGCCGGCATCATAAAGGTTGACACCTAACCCATGTTTTTCTTCACCCGTCCAACGGATTGCTATCTCATAATTATTCATCTTCTTCATCTCCATCGGGTAATGGATTTCACCCGAGCCATACCACATGTTGAATATAAGTTCGAGATGACCGAAGCCGTCAGTGCTCAAGCAGACATAGGCAAGATTGTCGGGATTATACTTCCCACTCTTCTTGAGCGCATCCTTCGCCTTGTCCCATTCTCCCTGAAGCCACGGACTCAAACTGCTATAACCCCAGAAGCGCGTGTCGTACTCTTCATCGTAGATCCAGTAATTAGCAAAAGGTTTCGGGATGATGCGTGCCTGTCCGTGGATGTCGTCATAGGCATCCTTCTCCGGCGTAAACTTCATCTCCTTGATGATATGCCCCTTATACTCGATGGGCTCCAGGAAATAGAGTCCGCCCACAAGGTTACCATAGCTGTAGAGATGACCGTCCACACGCGGGTCGTCGCCCTCCATCCAAATACTGAGATTCTGATAGGTGCCGAGGAAACGGGCAGGCAGCGTGTCACCTTCGCACACGAAGGAGCAGTCATAGGGTGAATAGAAAGTCTGGATACTGTCACAGGCATCCTGGTATTCTTGAGCGGTGACGGGCAGCTTGATCATGACGAAAGGCAGCTGCTTGGTCTTTCCGCGACCGAAAATAGTATCCTCGTTTTCTGAGTATCGGTCAAGGCAGAACTCAAAGTCGCCTTGTAGATCTTGTGCAAAATACTGGGACTGGTCGGCATAGTAATGGAAGAATCCATTATATGTGTCGAAAGAAAGGACAATGCCATTATCCATCTTGAATGAATACATACTGACAACGCTGTCTTTATCTGCAACACCGGGAAGCCTTACCGTACTGATAGACTTGTAGAATGTACTATAGACCTGGTCAAACTTCACGGCGTAGGTGGCTACAGAAGGATGACGTCCATAGGTGGGATTGTCTGTATAAAGTGCCCATCCGTACTTATTGTTGTTGAAGACGCGACGATAGTCGGCCATCCATGCATCTGAACGATTGGCTGCATCCATCTCAAAGAGATCGTCTTCCTTCATCTGACAACCATAGAGTGTCGGAAGCAGAGAAAGGCAAGAAACAAGAAGCAACAGGCAATAGATATATTTCTTAATCATAACTATTAACTTTTTAATATTATCATTGAACTAAAACTACAGGCTGATGTCATCGAAATCCTGTTCTGCGAGATTAGCCTCACGCTTCTGTACAGCATTACGTAGAGCATCCACATCGAGTTTCCAGTTGTCGTTGAAATAATCTTTCACGATGCGCAGCTTCTGGGAAATCTTGTTCCTTCCGTCTGTACCGGCACGTGTGATGATACTTTCAAACTCCTCTTCTGTACTGGTGACGTATGTTGAGAATGTTTCAGCAAAGTCTTCATCAGCAGAATAAGCTGCATAAGCCGTAACGAAGCCGCGCTGGAAGATCTGGGGATCTTCGGGGCTTGAGAATACTGATGTATAGTTACCGCCCAGATAGTCGGTACCGGTAATCTGATTGAACTCATTCGTATAGGGCACCCTTTGATGGAACACGTGAGCATACTCGTGGATAATGGTGTGGAAATACGTTGCGTTCAATTGTTCACGACTGGTGATGACATCGTGCGACTGCCAATTCGCATCATAGAATGTCTCGCCAAGATGGTTGACATACCACAGATTAATCTTATAACCGCCTTCTGAGGAACCCAGCGTATAGCTGTTGTTAGAGTTCCAGCCAGGATTTCCGACAAGCTGCACCACTTTCGGGAAGCTTGCCCTGACGAAGTCGGGACCGCCCGTCACCTCATCAAAGGAGTCGAAACAGATGTACTTCAGGATGCGTGCCATGCGAATGGCATTTTCATACTTTGCCGGCACGAGGATATAGTTCATATCAATCTCGTTGTCTTCCCAACGATAACGCATTTCAATATTATAACGCTGCACAAAGTTCTTTTCGAGCCAGCGGTCAAGATCGTTCTGCGGTGTCTGCGAGTCAACGATGACACTGATATTGCGGTCTACTTCATCGTCAGAGCAGGCTATGAAGCCAAAGACGATGCAAAGGGCGCAGATGACATTGAAAATATATTTTGCTTTCATATTGTTACGATATTTGAATGATTACTTCTTGAATTCAATCACTTCACCTTTGGGTGCCCAGTTCAGATACCCCGATGTCGTCTCTGTTGCAGGACGGGGATTCTCTTTCAGGCCTGCACCACGCACCTCAAACGGCAGCTGAATTGCCTGGCGCGGGTCACGGTACTCAAGCGTATCGGTTATGGTGAGTGCATTCAGGGCTGCGTTTATTTCCCGACGGTAGACGGTGATGCCATATCGCTTGATGTCAAACCAACGCATACCTTCGTGCAGGAACTCCAGACGGCGGATGAGCAGCAAGGTCTGCAACAGACATTCCTGATCACTGCCCTCTGTGAGATTAACCCATTCAGGATGCAGATGCTTGCGCGGGAGAGGACGGTCGGGAGTGTAATAGTCATACTTGTGGTGCCATGCGTGGATAGACTCCATCGTAAGTGTACGGGGCACCTGCTCAGTAGCATAGTCGACGATGTAGTTCCAGTTCTCATCAAAATGATAGCCTGACTCATACTCCACACTCTCTGAGATGAACGAATGAGTCCAGACATTCATGTCGGCAAGTGCTTTGTCGTTCTGGCCAAGCAGGATGTAAGCCTCGGCACGGTTGAGCAATGCCTCCTCTGCCTTCAATGCAACCACCACGGTACGATAAT
>Ga0247611_10003142_pt1 | contig 25012 bp, 53 predicted proteins | sample 177DNAGHGhighgp2_FD_192422 | JGI IMG/M metagenome (GOLD analysis project Ga0247611, IMG submission 192422) | Sheep rumen microbial communities from Palmerston North, Manawatu-Wanganui, New Zealand - 1770 DNA GHGhigh gp2 | ecosystem: Host-associated > Mammals > Digestive system > Stomach > Rumen... | reverse complement strand
GCTGAAGAGGAGGGAAAAACAAGGGAGAAAAAAAAAAAAAAAAAAAAAAAAAATAAAAAAACTATTGACAATTTGCCCGTGGTATGCTATAATTTAATCAGAAAAAGAAAAGGAGAGCAAAACAATGAAACACACTTACAAAGTCACCGTCATCTTCACCGATAAAAGCTACATCGAAGAAAAGTATACCAGTTATAAAAAAGCCGAAGCAAGAGTAAACGAACTGAAAGCCGACCCGACCAAGCAAGTGCGTTCAACCCGTATTTTCTAAAAATAATTTGATAAAAACCTCTTGACAGCCAAGGGGTTTTTTGTTATAATAAAGGCAAGAAAAGAGAAAGGGGAACACAAACAATGAAAGAGGGCGACCGGATTCGTGTGCGTAGACCGATTAGTCGTGAATATGGGGAAGAAGGCACAATACTAAAAATTGATAGAAACTATGTGCCTGAATGCGTTGTGCTACTGGACAAATACGCGGAAAAAATTCCAGAAGTTGGTATACGGTTTTTCTATACCGAAGATTTAGAAAAAATTTGAAAAAAGGGCTTGACAAACCCGGGCTTCTATGCTATAATCTAATCAGAAAGAAAGAGAAAGAGAGGAACAAAAAAATGTACGACAAGATGGTAGCAAAAGCAAAGGCCATGACCACCGATCAGCTAAAAGATGCGCGATTCATCAATAACATGATTGACCGGTGGACCTCCGAGGACAGAATGTGGGACGCCGTGATTCACGCGGAGCTGATGGCACGGAGAAACAAATAAACCAACAGGACCCCCAAGCGGGTCCTTTTTTTGTGCCGTTGCTACCGGAAATGGGTGCAAGCACCCCGAAAAATTATAGCACATTCTTTACGAAAAATCAAGAGGAAATTTGTGAACAAATTGTGAACAAAAAAAATTCCTAAAATTTGAAAAAAAGTATTGACAACCCCGGGCCAATAGTGTATAATGTAATCAGAAAAAAGGAAGGGGAACACAAAAATGATTAACATTCGGACCATCAATAAGTTGGCAAACAATGACGGGTTGACCTTGAAGGCTGGCAAGCCGATCACCTATAAGACAGGCTGGCAGGTTGCCACCGAAGGCGTGGAAGTGCAGACGGCCCGCGAAGCCCTGAATGCTGTCAAGGCATATGGCGGGAACTGCGGAGTATGGCTGGCTGATGGCATCTACTACGTGGACAAGTCCCGCCGGGTCAATACTAAAGCCGAAGCGCTCCATATCGGCCGTGAGCACAAACAAATTTCCATCTTTGGCTGGGCCAAAAAAAATCTTGCATATTGCTAAAATATGCTTGACAAATCCACTCCCCCATGATATAATACCAATAGAAAAAGAAAAGGAGATAACCACCATGGCAATCACTATCGGCAACTGGATTTTTATCGCAATCATTTTCATTCTTGGCGCTGGTTTCGCCTCAATATGTATTTTCGTTGATGAAGAATATGGCTGGGGCTTCGGTATCCTCATCGCCACCATCATCGTCTGTGTGGCATTTATGGTCGGTCTCTCTTGGTGGCATAACAATACCGCTAATGGTCAGCGGGCTATGAAGGATTATACTTCTAATATGGAAGGTGGTTTGAATCGAGAAATCACCATCACCGCTGAAGATGGCAGGCTCATATATCACTATGAAGGCAAAGTGGATATTGAAACTCGGCACGATGGAAATGCGAACTATATCCTCTTTGAGGGTGAAGATGGCCTCCGCCGTATCATCTACTATGGCGTGCAAGATACTGTCCTTATTGAGGAAAAGCGACCGTAAATATAATGCGGTTTTCCAGCTTGTTCCATTCGGGGCAAGCTGGAAAAGCCCGGGCGGGTGAAGCTGGAAAACCGCAAACTTTTTTCAAAAAAACTCTTGACAAGCCCGGGATTCTATGCTATAATCTAACCAGAAGATAAGAAAAGGAGAGCAAAAACATGGTCGCTATTTTCAAAGATGAATTCAATCACCCCTTCGTTGCTGTTGCTGAAACTGAGGCTGATGCCCGCGAATACATCAAACAGAACTTTTCCACTTTCATCGGTGGTCGCTGGTATGCTCCCCGAGACGATGCGTTTATTATCAAGCCGGTTGAAGTGTGGAAGCCCAACCCTACAGACACAAGAAAATATTGGAATAAATAAAAAAATGGCTTGACAAGCCCGGATTTATGTGCTATAATCTAATCAGAAAGAAACGAAAGGAGAACAAAACAATGATGATTTCCAAATGGCTTGACGAAAACAGCATTGAATACGTGCTGGCAATTACCTACGCTGAGAGCAAAGGTCGGCTGTTTGAAATGTTTTTCGGCTGGCGTGGTTCTCGTAAAGACGGGCGCAGTCGCATTGTCTTGCCGAAAAAGGGCTGGGCGACTGTTGCAGAAATGACCCAGTACTATCACACATTTTGTAATAGTAAATAAGAACCAGCCCCGATTAGGGGCTTTTTATTTGACAATTAAAAAAATTTATGTTATAATAATTATAGAAAAATTGAATAGGAGGAAATTTCACAATGCCGATCGAAATCATTAAAGCGTTGTTGCTTTTGGCAAAGTATTGTCAATAGCAAAATGATTGTAAGAAATGCCCTTTGCGTGAGTTTTGCGGCAAAATCCCAACTGAATGGTGATTTTTGATTTTGCCCCCGGGCACGACCACGGTGTGGTCGAATTTTCAGGGAGGCTGGCTTGTGAAGTTTTTGAGGCGAAAATAGCGATTGAATCTGTGCAAAATTTTTTCCCGTTTTTTTCAAATTGAGTATTGACAAATGAGTATTCATCGGTTATAATAATATCAGAAAGAGAAACAAGGAGGAACAAAACAATGACAAGAGATGACATGCTGGACGGTATCATTCGGAAGTATGGTTTTGAGCATCCCCGCACGATTCAGTTCGCTGCTATGTGCGAAGACCCCCATGTGGACACTGGTCGACTGGGTCAGCTGTTCATCAAGTGGATGGGTGAACGCCTCTATTAAAAATGAATATTTTGGACTGGGACTGCATAAAGTTCCAGTCCATTTTATTTTTATACATTTGGATTTGAAATTATACAAAACCCTCTGTGTTTTGAGCTGGCCGGGCGCGACAGCACGCGGCCAGTTTTTCGCAATTGTGAACTTTTGGTGAATTTTTTGTGAACAAATTGTAAACAAATTGTGAACAAAATTTTTCCCAAAATTGCATATTTATGCATGCATACTGCATACTTATGCACTTGCACCCGTTCATAATTTGTTCATAGTTTGTTAACAGTTTGTTCATTGACTTCTGCTCCCCCGTGTGCTATACTGATTACAGTAAAAGACAGGAGGACAACACCATGACACACTTCCCCATCACCGCCACCGCCACCACCGACAACAAGGGCATCGCCCGCGAATGGGCGCTCTGCTCGGCGTTCGGTATATCGCGCACTAAGCACGACAACTGCCGTTATGACAAGGGCTCGGATATCGAGCTCCCCGACGGTCGGAACATATCGGTCAAATTTGGGGGCTTCTCCCTTATGAACGGCTCCCTGTGCGAAGGCCGTGACACTATGGACGGCATTTGGGAGCTATATGAGGCTCGCACCCATTCCAACCTGTTCGCCTACGTGACCGAAGCATATGAGGTCTTCCTGATGAATATGGCCGAGTTCAAGGAGTTCATCTTCACCTTCGGAAGTATCCAGCATGAAAGCTCTCACAATGGCGGGTACGCAAAAATCAAGTGCAACCACGAAACGAAAAAGCGGATTGCGTGGCTGATGGCAAGGGCGGGGGCTTGACCCCCCTTTGCCCCGGGCGCCCCGCATATGAAAAATTTTGCTTGACAATTTCCAAAAAATATGATATTATATAGACACAAAGAAAAGGAGAAACGACAATGACCAAAGCGATTTACTTTGATATGGACGGCACTCTTGCGGACCTGTACTCCATTGACAACTGGCTCCCTCGGCTTCGTGCCCATGACCCCTCCCCCTATATGGAGGCTGTTCCGATGCTTCGGCTCTGCTCCCTCGCAAAAAGGCTTAATCGCCTGCAAAAGCAGGGGTACTTCCTCGGCATTATTAGCTGGGTTTCCAAAGACCCTGATGAAGCCTATGCGGAACAGGTCGCAGAAGCAAAAAGGGCATGGCTGAAAAAGCATCTGCCCTCGGTCAAGTGGGATGAAATCATCATCACCCCTTATGGCAAGTCCAAAACCTCTGTGGCTACTCACCCCTTCGGCATCCTGTTCGATGATAACTCCGCTGTCAGGGAAGATTGGATTGGGACCGCCTACGATGTGGACGCAATCCTCGCCAACCTCGCAACCCTGTAAAGGGTGCGGGGTTTCGGCCCGGGCCACCACGAAATAATATATTATCTTTTTTTGAAAAAATCTATTGACATTCAGACCCCCATCTGCTATACTATAATTGTTCCAAGGGGAACGAAAAAATACGAAAAGGAGTTGTTACTATGAACACCAAGACCACCTATGCCTCCGCTGTGGAGTATGCCCTCTCTCACCTCACCGATGCCCCTGCTTCTGTGCAGGAGAAGCTGACCGCCCTGCTCGCTTCGCTGGAGAAGAAGTCCAACGCCGAGCGCAAGCCCACCAAGACCCAGACCGAAAACGCTGGGTACAAGCAGGACATCCTTGCGTGGATGACCCCCAACACCCTGTACTCCGTCACCGATGTGACCAAGGGTGTTCCCTCCATCGCCAAGGCTGAGCTGTCCAATGCGAGGGTGAGCGCCATGCTGACCCAGCTGGTCAAGGACGCTCATGCGCTGGTGCGTGAGGAAGTCAAGGGCAAGGCTTATTTCAAGCTTGCCTAATGGCTTCAAAGGGGTTTTGGGGTGAGAGTGGAGATGCCCTCTTGCCCCACCCCTAAACTGTTTCAACTGAAAAATGCGGTTGCCAGCTTAACCCAATCGGGGTTAGCTGGCTCTAACCGCCCGGGCTGACCTGGTTCGCGCAATTCTCAAATAAAATTTAAAATGCCCTCTTGACATTTGACCAAGAGTATGTTATACTAAATACAGAAATCAGGAAGGAGTTTTTCAAATGAAAGTATTCGTTGCCATGGGCGGTTATGACTATGAGGATAGCTATGTGCTGGGGGTGTATTCCACTCATGAAAAAGCCAAGCAGGCTATCGCTCACGACAAAGCTACTAACGGCATGGACTGGTATGAGGTCACCGACTGGACTATTGACGCTGATTGAAAGGAGAAATCTCAAATGAAAATCAAGCCGAACCTTGGCACCAAATTCCGTATCATCAACAAGGAAAAGTACAACTGCGTTGGTGAGACCGACACCTATGAGCAAGCCTTGAATTTCGTCAAAGATAATTGGGTGGAAGGGGAAGGATTTCAGATTGAGATTATGGCTGTTACCAGATGGCAAGCAGTCACCCTCTGTGAAATCACCGACAGTGACCCGCTGGACGAAGTAGACCCCGCCTACAAGGAAACCATCAAAATCGTGATGGATTTGTTGGCAAAACAGAAATGAGTTTTGAAATGCCCTCTTGGGCTTTTCGCCCGGGTCGCCAAGTTCACAAATAATTCACAATTTCTGACTTGACTTTCGAAATGCCCTCTGCTATAATTATGGTATCAAAGATAAGGAGATGTAAATCAATGGAATGCACCAACCACAAGGAAGTCACCATCGTCACCTGTTGCCCCATCTGCCGTCGTGCCAATTTCGTACAGGTCAATGAGGCTGACTACTGGGCGTGGGAAGATGGTACTTTGGCGCAGGATGCTTTCCCCTATCTGTTTGCGGAAGACCGCGAAATGCTCATCAGCGGGATTTGTCCCACTTGTTGGCACACCACTTTTGGCGGGGAAGATAATTAAAAAAAACTCTTGACAACCCCCGCCACTTGTGCTATACTGTAACCATCAAGAGAAGGGAGACACACCTATGAACAAGCAAGTCGAACACCTGATGAAGACTTTGGGTTGCACCGAAGCAGAAGCCATCCAGATTATCAAGGACGATGAAGCCATTGAGAAGGGCGAAAAGCTGTTTGAGCAGACCGCCGAGCAGAAGAAGGCTACCAAGCAGATGACCTCCGCTGGTGGTAGCAAGCACAAGGAAAAGACCAAGAGGGTGCGCAAGGTGGATGCAGACAAGCACGACCTGATGGATGGAATTTGTGAGTGGTTTTCCAGCAACCCCTCTGACTATACTCGTAAGGGTGATACCGAAGTGACCTTTGAATATCTCGGTAATATCTACACCATCAAACTCATCAAGCACCGCAAGCCTAAAGAGGAAAAGTAAATGCCTGCGCCAAAAGGTGATACAAACAGGTGCCCCAACTGCGGGATGAACCGACTCCAAGTTGATAAAGTGGTGAGCGTTGATAATGCTTATTCTGATAAGCTTTACATCCATCAAAAAATACAAGGTCATTGTCAACTCTGTGGAGCAAAATTAAGCTGGATAGCTTCTTACCTGCACTTTTCAAATACTGAAATTATGATTGAGCAGGGCTACGAAGAGTAGCCCCTGCTAACTGCCCGGGCTTGAAATAATATATTATTTTTCTTGAAAAAATCACTTGACTTTTGATAATAGGCATGCTATACTATAATTGTTCCAAGAGAGAAAACAAACAGTAAGGAGAAAAAAACAATGATGCTGAATGTCCGCAAGCGTGACCTCCGTAACCTTTCGTCCTATGACTATAATGTGGTAGCTACCCATGTCATTGACCGCAAGACCATTCACAAGCCCATTCCTGACTGCACTGGTCACTATGGTAGTCATGAGCTTCCTAACTACCTCAAAGGATTTAAGGACTGCTATGAGTACAAGTTTGGGCGATTCTATCTCAAGCCAGAGTATCGTGGCTGGTATGGTGGTAAGACACCTGAATTCACGCTGGAAGTTCCCATCTGCACCTACGATGTAGAGCTGACTGAATCTGGTTGGGCCAAGGTCAAAGCTCGCTATGAGATGTACAACAAGCGGGCATTGAAGTACCTGGCTTTGATGGCGTAAGGTGAAGCAGGGGCAACCCTACTTTTGCCCGGGGTCGCCCATGTTCATAGATTGTTAACTGGACTTTTATCCAGTAGTATGGTATAGTTATACCAGAAAGAGAAACAAAGGAGAAACAATCATGAAGCATCTTCGCATTCGCCCCTATTCCATCATTTGGTGGATGAAGCAGGTTTTTGATTTTGTGATTGGCCCCGCCCTGTTTGCTGGGTTGCTGTTGGGATTTTGCTGGCTGTTGGGGTGAGAAAAAAATTTTCAAAAACCTATTGACAAGTCACCAAGAGTGTGCTATACTTTATTCATCAGATGAAGGGAGATCAACCGATGAACAAGACAATTTCCGACAATCAGCTCAAAGCCTTGAAAAAGGTGCGTGGCGATTGGGGTGGCGTAAAGCCTTACACTCGCGTTGAGCGAGATAAAACCAAATACACAAGAAAGCAAAAGCACAAGAAAGGATGGGATGAAGTATGAAGCAGTTTTTGGTGCGGGTGACCTGCGATTGGCAGGATTGGGTAGAGGCCGAGACCGAGGAAGAGGCCATTGACCAAATCATTGATGATTTGGGCAACATCCCGCATGATGTCTTTGCAGAAGAATGTGAAGAAGATGAAGAAGATTGCGATGATGAGGACTAACCCAGCGCCCAGCTGGGTTTTGCCCGGGCCCCGAAATAATATATTATTTTTCTTTCAAAAAAGGTATTGACTTCTGACCACTCATCTGCTATACTATAATTGTTCCAAGGGACAAGGGAATGCGGTGCAGGTTCTAAACTGTAGTCAAAGAGCCCTTAAAGGTGGGCATCATGTAAAAACCCCTTGTCCCAAGGACAAAAAACTTTTTTCAAAGAATTTTGAAAAACCCCTTGACAACCGCCACCAAGTGTGCTATAATGAATCCAGAAAGTGAGGGGAGCAAAAAGCCCCCACTAAATAAAGGGTTGCGACCTACCGCAAGAAAGGAAGTGTACACTATGCGTACCAACATCACTTATGTTTCTGTCCTGTCCAAGGTCATTGAGAACTCCACCAACCTGACTTCCGAGGAAGTCGAGAAGCTGACCGCCCTGCGCGATTCTATCGTCAAGCGGAACTCCGTCAAGAGCGACAAGCCCACCAAGGCGCAGGTCGCCAATGCCAACATCGGCAACGAGATTGCCGAGGCTATGGTCGAGGGTGTGACCTACTCCATCCCTGACCTGTGCGCTCTCGTCCCCTCCATCAAGGACGCTTCCAGTCAGAAGGTCGGTCCCATCATGGCGAAGCTGGTCGAGGCTGGCAAGGTCGTCAAGAGCGTGGTCAAGGGTCACAACTTCTACACCCTTGCGTAACTCTCTCCCCTCTACGGAGGGGCGCAAGCCCCTCCTGCCCCTTTTCATGGGCGCTCTGTCAGATGGGCCATCTTTCGTGGTTATAGCCCATAAGACCACGCTTGATGCTGATAAAAGAGCGTCAATGAAAAGGGGCGCTGGCCCGGGCTAAAAATAATATATTATTTTATTTTCAAATTCCCTATTGACAAATAGTAGCCCCTATGCTATACTATAATTGTTCCGAGGGGGACGGCGCCGAAACCCTTGATAACTACATGAAGCCAACGCAAGGAACAGAGGGCTTTGACATCAAATAATTGCGCTTGCAGGTCTATCCCAGTCATGGTGGTTGCCCTGGAACCTCTCCTAAACAGAGTTTCAAAACACCACTCCCTCTTGGAATGATAGGTTTAAGGCAAGAGTTGACGAAACAACGCGCTTCTTGGGTGAAAGGAAGCCAAAGCTAAACTAACTCTTCCATTTTTTTTGAAAAAACTATTGACAACGCTTTGTCAGTATGCTATACTAATATCAGAAAGAACGAAGGGAGCAACCCAATGAGTATCACTCGCAAACTCAAAAAGATGGGGCAGTTCCAAGTGGTAGTGGAACTTGCTAATGGAGCAACAATTTTTGACAGCACCAACAAGACTTCTGATGTGAACGATTGGCTGGCCAGTTTTGACAAGAGCGAACACGCCACCAGCATCAAAGTATACACCAAAGATGAGGATGGCATCTATGGGTTGACTACCAGCAAGACCAAGACCATCGGCAGACCTGTGGGATTTTGTAGGGGGTGGTAAAAATGCGTGTTGTGAGATTTCGTGTCACTGATTCTTCTGTCGCTGAACCTGACATCCACTATGGGGTTCTTGTGGATAATACTATCCATTGTGCCTGTGGGTGCGGTGGTTCGTTTGAGCTGGAAGATGGGGTTGAAATTCTGGACAGCTACGAGCCCCTTGAATGTGAGTTCGCTGAAATGATGGGCTGGCCCTATAATCAGGACAATTAACCCAGCGCCATGCTGGGTTTTAGCCCGGGCGCGCAAATAATATATTATTTTATTTTCAAAAAAGGTATTGACATTTATGGGGGCATCTGCTATACTATAATTGTTCCAAGGGGAAGTCAAACAAAGACCGACGCTCCCCTCGGAAAAGAAGGTGTCAAGGGGCGAGGGAGATTCGGTAACGACCTTAATGGGTAAGGTAAGATGCGGTTCGACTCCGTCAGCGGGTAAGTGTGGTTCGACTCCACTGCTTCGAAAAAATTTTTCAAAGAAATGTGAAAAACCCCTTGACAACCAACGCCGAATGTGCTATACTGTAAGTGTTCCAAAGGGAACAGGCAAAGACAGCGAGAGCTGACACCCCCCAAGACCCCAAGGATACTAAATAGGGTAGCGACCTACGCTAATAGAAAGAGGTGTATACCATGGAAAAACTGACTTACGTTGCTGTCCTGAACAAGGTGTTGAACTCCGAGAACCTGACCGCCGAGGAACTGGACAAGGTTCGTGCCCTGCGTGATAGCGTTGCGAAGCGCAACGCCACGAAGTCCAATGCGCCCACCAAGGCGCAGAAGGCCAATGCCGAACTGGGTGAGGCTGTGGCCGAGGCTATGGTGGAAGGTGTGACCTACTCCATCCCCGACATCTGCGCCCTCGTTCCTGCTCTGAATGGGGCTTCCAGTCAGAAGGTTGGCCCTCTGATGGCCAAGCTCGTTGATGGTGGTCGTGTGGTGAAGTCTGTGGTCAAGGGCCACAACTTCTACACCCTCGCCTGATAGCGAGGTAGGGGGAAGGGGATTCGGCCCCTTCCCCGCTATGGGGGAGTAGCCCAACAGGCAGAGGCAACAGACTTAAAATCTGCGCAGTATGGGTTCAAATCCCATCTCCCCTACCACTGGTCTCCATACTGTTCTCCTTTCTGGGGTTAGCCATGGCAAATTAGCCATGGCTAACTGCCCGGGCGATTGCGGATTGGAAAAAATTTGGTAATCGGCAATTTTTTTTAAAAAAACCTATTGACAAATCCTCTCCCTTATGTTATACTTAATTCATCAAAAGAAAGGAAACATAACAAATGCTTACTGGTAACCTTTACGAATGTGCTTATGCTGATTTTAACCTCCTGCGGTATATGACGATGTACGATGATTCCGTAGCAGATATTCTCAAAGAATCCACCGAAGCCATCAGCCCTGCTGAAATCAATGTGCACCTGCGTAAGAAGCTTGGGTATTCTCTCTTGCTTCCTCCTTACTCATTCGCAGGAGAAGAAAAGTATTTCATGTCCCCCCAAAAGATGGGTAGTATCCTTTCTCACATGAAGCTGGTGGGCTGTGTTGAAGTAGTCAAAGAACCCTATGGCGACCCTATCACCTATATCAAAAAGGAAAAAGTATGGGTTGACCCTACGGATGAACCTCACTTTATTGATGTAACTGATACGCGAGGACGGCAGTTCACCATCATTAATCCTATGTGGGACCCTGACACCACAAGAGGGCACTACGAATGGAAAATGGTAGAGCATACTATCCAGCCCACTCGCAACTTGTATAAGTGGGTGAGAGCGTAAAACCAAGGCGCCTTGGCGCCTTATTCGCCCGGGCGAGGTTTTGGGCGATTTATTTGATTTTTTTAAAATTTTATGATAAAATATTTATAGAAATGAAAAAAAATATTGACTTTTTAGTTGTTTTTTGCTATAATAATTCCAGGAGGTAGAAGTAAATGGGAGATAATGAAAAGCGAATTGCGGAACTCATGGCACAGTTGGGTTGCTCTCGTGAAGAAGCAATCGACATTATTGCCTATGATGATGATGTAGACGATGGGAAAAAGACAGAATACGACCTCACCCCTGAACAGGAAGCCAATGTGCGGTCAATGAATCGCAAGGTGGAACACAAGAAAGGGCAGGGGCAAGGGCGCAACCGCAAGCCTAATGAAACCAAAGAAGCAATCGTCAAAGAGATTGCGGAGTTTTTGGCAGAGGATGCGCAAGGCCAAGTCTATGAGGAAGTTAAGATTTCCAATCCCAATCGGATGATTACCTTCATCATCAATGGTAAAGCCTACGAACTGACCCTCATTGAGAAGCGCGCCCCCAAGTAAGGGGTGCGTTTTTGGCCCGGGGCCCCGCCCCGCCATTTACAAATTTTTCATAAATTGCCCCTTGACATCTGCGCCCCTCTGTGCTATACTTGTCTTGTAAGTTAAGGGAAGGAGAAAACAAATGGCGATTGAGAATGACACTCGGATTTTGATGCTGGATAATGAAACCACCAATTCCTTGGATGACCCCCTCTGCTATGATGTGGGCTATGAAGTTTTTGACCTCGCTGGCAACCTCTATGACCGCAACAGCTTTGTCAATGGGGATGTATTCTGCTGTAAGGAGCTGATGGCAAGTGCCTACTTCTTGGACAAGATGCCCCAGTATTGGGAAGAAATCAAGGCAGGCAAGAGGCAGTTGGCTTCTTGGTATCAGATTACCAAAGAGCTTTACAGAACTGTTGTCGCCAATGATGTAAAAATCATTTGCGCCCACAACGCAAGGTTTGACTACATGGCCTTGCATAAAACCCAAAGGTATACAACCTGCTCCAAATGGCGGTGGGTATTCCCTTGGGGGGTGGAATGGTGGGACACCTTGAAGATGGCAAGGGACATTCTGAAAGATGATAGCACCTATAAAAATTTTTGTGCTGAACATGAATACCTGACCACCTATGGCAAGCCCCAGTACACCGCCGAAGTGCTATACAAATTCATTATGGGGGACATTGATTTTAGTGAAGCCCATACTGGTTTGGAAGATGTGCAGATTGAGCGCAAGATATTTGAATATCTTATGGCTCGTAGACCTGAATGTGATGGTCGGCTGTGGCCCAAGGCCGAGGATGAATAAATCCTCGGTTTTTTGTATAGTTATGCGGGCGCCCGGGCAGAAATAATATATTATTTTTTCTACTTGACATGATACACCAATAGTGCTATACTAATTACAGAAACAAACGAGAGGAGTAAATCAAATGTTCTGGACTATTCTGCTGTATGTGTACCTTGCAATCTCTGCGCTGACCATCATCCTGTTTATCATCACTGTCAATGAGGTCAAGACAATCTACCTGTCTCGTCATGGTCGTCCTTTGACTGGGGAAAAATCTGGTTCCCTGTTTGGCGCAATTGTGCGTATGGTAATTGGGTGCTGTACCCCTATTTTCCATCTGGTTTTGTTCATTGCGTATACTTTTATGAGTGAGCGCATTGTGCAGGACTTGGTGCGCGATTTGGAAAAAAAGTGGTGTCCTGACGAAATTAGGGATTGACAAACCACATAAACTGTGGTATACTGATTACAGAATCAAGGAAGGAGATACTGTAATGACTGTGAATTTGAAGCCCTCTGTGGCATTTGAAGCTGATGCTGAAAAGCATTGTTTTGAAAGTTGTTTAGACTCCATCAAGGATGCCTGCATCCACATGCCTGAATGCGAGGGTTGCCCCTGGGGGTATTTCTGCAAGAAACATTTCTCTCAGGAGTCTATGGCTGATTTCATTTCCAGCTTCAAGATAATGTTGTTGGATTATGAAGAAGATGAAGAGAAGGAGGAATGGTAATGATTTGTGCGAATGATGCAAGGGTAACGGCGCAAAAGGAAAATTCCAAATTGTCGCCTATGGTGTTGACCCTGATTGACAAGAAAATCAGGAAAGCCTGTAAACAGGGGTTGACGTGTACCAGCGTTCAGATTGGTCTTATCCCTTTGGAAGATAGACATGTACAGCATGTATTATCTGTGTTGGCGGAAAATGGCTTTGGAGCTTGTGCTCAGCGTCTCACAAATTCACTCGGAGACCTAGGAGACTGGGTATTCAAAATCAGTTGGTAATACGACAAACTCTGTGGTAAATACCCCACAGGGTTATTTGCCCGGGCTGTTCATAAATAGTTCACAATTGAAATCTTGACAAGTTCCAAGGGATGTGCTATACTGTAATTGTTCCAAGGAAGTGGGCCAGACCACCATAAAGCGTTTAGTCTGTGAGCGCAGGTGGGGAGAGAATGGAGGTCTTTGGGATAGGTTGGGAACCTGTTAGCAGGAGGAGTGGTTCGTCTCCATAATCATTAACCAAGGCTCGGATGCGCGCGAGTAGCCTAAACTCTGGTGGAAGCTAACAAATCCCCAAAAATTTCTCTTGACAATTTAGCATTAATGTGCTATAATGAATACAGAAAAAAGAAAGGAAACAACAACCATGCGTAAAGAATTTTTCTGCCCTGTTGATGATTGGGATTGCCCCTACTGCGAGAAGGATGGTCTGTGCGCCCTGGGTGCAAGTGCTTCCAAAGAGTGTGACGAAGCTACCTCCTTCTTCTCCGAGGGTGAAGAGGACGAAGACGAGGATGAAGAAATGACGACAAAACGAAACCTGTTGACTTGCCCTAACTGCGGGCAAACGATTGAAGCTGTGGAAGATGATGTCATTGACACCAGCTATTTCCAAGATGAAATGCGTATGTTCTGCGTTGGGCATTGCCCCAAGTGTAAGGCACAGTTTCAGTGGGATGCTGTGTTCAAGTTCTCACATGTGAAAGATGTGGAATTTTATGGGGAATTTGAAAACGAGGATGAGGAGTAATGGTTCTACTTGCGCTGGTTCCATGCCTCATTCTACTGACGGTGTTCGTGATTTGCGAATGGAATGACTAATTATACACACTAGCTTGTATAACTATACAAGCTAGCTTTTTGCCCGGGTTGCAATTGTGAACTTTTTGTGAAGGGAGTTGACAATATTCTAAGAGTATGGTATACTTAATTCAGAAAAAGGAAAGGGATTACTACTATGAAGGTTTTGTGCGTCCTGTTGCTTCTGTTGGGGATGTTTACTGTATCTATTCGCCGTTCTGATGGTCGTCACATCAATTTTGGTCTTTCACTATTTACCAACACAATTTTGTTGATTTTGCTATTGACAAATTGAAATAAGTGTGCTATACTAATTACATCAGATGAAGGGGGAAAAAACAAATGGCAAAGTATTTGGTTCGCTGTGAAAAAATTTGGGAAGACTGGGTGGAAGCCGAGAATGAAGACGAGGCTATGGACATCGCCGAGGAACAGTTCTTTGACGATGACATCGCCATGGATATTTACATCGCAGATTCCGAGGAGGATGAAGACGATGAGGATTGAGAATAAGCCTACTATCTTTTTCACCGAGCAGGAGTATACCACATTCAATAAAGCGTGTATGATGCTGGATGACCTTGTCAATGGAGATTCTCGCACAGCATTTGAAACCATTATGGATAATTTGGATTTAGATTATCTGTATGGGATGTTCGCTGATGTGGTAAACTATGTAGAGGCGCATCGAGAATAATACACTGGCTTGTATAACTATACAAGCTAGCTTTTTGCCCGGGCCGCCCACAGGCGTGGGTCGGCCAAACTTCCATTATACCACATTTTAGCAATTTTGTCAAGCAAATTTTTGAAAAATTTTTGTCAAATTTTTTTTCCCGAAATTGTGAACTTTTTGTAAATTTTTTGTGAACTTTTTGTAAACTTTCTGGGTTAGCCTCCGCTAACCCCAGCCCCTGCACCCGCTCCACCAAGCCCGCACCCCATATGCGCCAGCTTTGCGAGCAAAAGTGAGCTAGAGCCCCCATATGCGCCCGCATTAGCGGGCAAGTGCGCGCTCGTATTCTCGCTTGCCTCTGTGCTCGCTTGCGCTCGCGTGAAGCCACACTGTGGCTTCCCATATCGGACGGCAAGGCCGTCCTAATGTGCTAGCGAGTGCGCTAGCATTCGCATATGCGCCCGCATAAGCGGGCAAAACTGGAGCTTCATCAAGAAGCTCGCATATAGGACGGCAAAGCCGTGCAAGTGCGGGCTCGGTGACGAGCCTAGGGGAGCGCACGCTTGACTTTTTTAAAAAAATATGATACAATATAAAAAAAAGACTTTTTTGGAGCGCATTGCCCCAGCACCTGACATATGCGGGCGCAGAAGCGGGCTTCGCGCATTTCCATATTGATTTTTTTAAAAAAATTTGTTATAATATATATGTAAGATAAAGAAAGGTCTGATTACAATGATTGATTTAAACACCAAGAGTGAAATACTGAATAAGCTCACAGCCGGCGTGGCTGCCGATGAAATCGCGCGTGACTTTACTGATACACTGAATGCTGCGCTCGCAGAGCAGAAGCAGGCTGCGCGGGAACTTGAGTTTATGGAAAAAGTCGGGTCTCTGGTTGACGAAATTAACGTAGTTCTACTGGACTATTGTGAATTACACGGAGCACAAAACAGCAACGGCAAGTTTTTCACCACAGACGAATTAATCGAGGCTTTTAAAGCCAAAATTGAAGGTCCTAATACTACTTGCAAGTGCGCTCGCTCACCCGAGCCTGCTAGAAGTAATACTCCTAACCTGGATCTGATTGTAGAGCGTGCTGTAGATGACGCATTGAGCAACATTAAGGAAGAAGACTGGAATAAGGTTCTTGCGTTTCTTAATGGCATCTTCGGCAATTAAATTTGCCACGAAAATTATTCCCGTAATACCTCCACGGAAAAATATCCACTGGCGCACCTTGAAATAAGAATTTGAGGCTTCTAACTAGGACCACAGAGGACCAAAAGTAGAAGTATACAACATAGAAAAACGATACGGGAAGCGACCGTGAGGTGGAAGCACAGCAAGCCCAAGCTGGAGGGCGCGGGGGCACCCCTCTCCCGCATTCTCCCCTATTTCCTCCCCTTCCCTTCTCCCTTTTTTATACTCCTCCTCTCTTTCTTATTCCTCCTACTTCCTCTCCTATCCCCTTTCCTCTTATTCTACTCAACCCTTCACATAAACCTGGTTTCCCCTTCTTTCCAAGAACAGAATAAGTTAAGGGTTTATATAGAGTGTTATATAACACTTCTCCTTTTCTTGAGTACGTGCGTTCTCTGTACTCCTCCTATCTTGCCCGTCGTTTTGTATTCCGACGGGCTTCTTTTTTTACCCGCAATTTCAAACCAGTTTTTCAAATCACTTTTTCCTAGTTCCATATGCGATTTTCAACTCATTTTTCCGTAGCTCCTCCTAGCCCCAACTACCACTACCTACCCCCTACTTTCTACCCCCAAGAGTAGAAGATACTTATATGGCGCCTTTTCACTTCACTTTCTCACCCCCCTCCCCCTACCTAAAAAGACTCAGCCTCTCTTCCTACTCGCGCGGAGGCGAGTGAATTCGGCCTGGAGCGACGTTAGTCGCGTAAGGCGAGTTCACTCGCCTATATTATTTGTATATGCATTTTGAGAATGCAAAGCGTGTCCGCTCGGCGTTTTGTCTATTCTGGAAGCCATTTTCAAACGAGTTTTCCCTACCTAAATCTTGGCAAATTCACTTATTCCTCCCTCTCACTCCCCTTCCCCCTCAACTCCAAGCACTTTCTAATACCTCACCCTTCTTCCTCCACCTATTCGCAAAATGAGAATACTACCGCCACCCATTCGCATTTTGCATATATTACCGCCACATTCTCAAAATGCGAATGTTCTGCCACTTTATAGTGAACGTAATTCCTTCATCTACTCACTCCTCTTCCGTCATATATGCAAAATGCGAATACGTTGCTGCGCAACGTTCGCAAAATGAGAATAAGTCGCCAGACATTCGCAAAATGAGAATGAATTGCGCGAAGGCTGTTGGTAAAAACCATAGCTTCTCTTCCTCTACTGATTCGCATTTTGCATATATTACCGCTCGATTCTCATTTTGCGAATCCTCTTCCACTATACCCCTAACCTAATTCAAAATGCCTCACTTCTCTTCCTCTATCCATTCGCAAAATGAGAATGCTTCCGCCATCAATTCGCAAAATGAGAATCACGCTGCCACATTCTCAAAATGCGAATGTATAGCAGCGTGACACTTTCTAATTAAAATATATACTTTGCCGTTGGGGTCTCTCTAAACACCAGCCCCTCGCCTTCTTCAACTAAATATCCTTTTTCCTCCAGAGCTTTCTTACCTCTGTAATAACTATCTTTACGTATCCCCCATTCTTCCATAGCCTTGGGACTTAACGCAAACTAATACTTATTCTTATTCCTCGCCAAATACAGCCACAACTTAAAAGCCGCACCATCTAACTCCACCATAGCTCTCTACAACGCAGCCATATCCATCTGCGCATACAGCTCACTATCTTCCTTCTTACTAATATAAATACTCTACTGGTTAGGATATAACTTAATGGCGCCCATTTGACATTCCTCCTAACACCTAATCCAAAGCAATATCAAACGCTTCACTGCGCTCAAACACCCAGCACTTATACTTCTCATCAACTGGGTTCTATAAACTTTCAATTGGCCTAAACCCCAGTTCCAGTAGCTACCTCATCACTTGTAAGGAATAAATCACCTTTTGTTGCTTCATTTGCTCTCTCCTTTTGCTTCTTTGTTAATGCGGCAATATATACCCGCAACGCTTTTCTTGCTACACTTGCCATTGACTAATCGGTTTTCTCTGCGTAGCGCACCAACCAGCCATATTCTTCTTCTGTCAAGCGTAAATTTAATTGATGCTCCTTTTTACTTCCCATATAAAAATAAACCTTTCTGACAATGCGCGAATAGGCATACTACCCGTATGCTTATAATATCTTAAAAAATTGACGCTTGCTTGCGCCAGTTTTTAAATCTCTCATTTGATTTTTATAAAAATTTATGATATAATTATAATAGAAAATAGGAAAGGATTGGAAATATGCCGACAATTTTTATGGCCACTATTAAGTGGTACAATCCCATTGAAGAGAAAGAACAACAAGATACCGTTACTTTTCTCGCTAATGATTTTGTTGATGCTACAAATACCCTTGTTAAAGCATTTGCTTACGATATTCGTGAAATTTTAGACTTTACACCTATCGGTCAAGGTTATGTAATATCCCTTGGGCATTCCGACAAGGTTGACGAAGCAATAGAACTCATCTTAAAGGAGAATGACTGCGATGTCTAAATATATCCCGACTTGCCAAGTTTGCGGTAATCCCGTTCCTCAAGGTGGCACTTTCCAACAAAGTCCTCCATACCTTTTTGTATGTGACCAATGCGCTTCCCAATTTTGGACTTGTTTTTCCTGTACCCATGGCAGTAAATGCGCGTTCCAGGAAAACCCGGACGGCATGCCCCAGGTTGTTATGCAGACGGTTCGTCAAGGGAACATGGTTCTTCAACAGCAGGTGATGAACCCCGATCTTGTTGCTCGGACTTGTCAAGCTGGCTGTCATTGCTACATTGATGGGAACTGTTTAAAACACTCTTTGGGCGCTTGTGAGCAATATGAGCTTGTAGCATCCTACGTTGAACAAACACAAACGAACCAAGAATGTTCCCAAGAGTAGTAAATAGTAAAGACCATAGACTACCTTTAATCCAGCCGGCATATGATAAATAAAACATATCGGCTATACAGTGATGCGCGCCAGCTACCATAAATACTACAACTGGCATCATCACAGCAAGTGGCTATTTTGTTTCATTCCAACCATCTACGGCTAACTAAACGCACATACCGCATAATACGCCCATAAAGATACTAGCCCACCAAGGCCAACCAATTCTCTCTTGGGCAATTTTTACTGCGAGTGCATGCATCGCTTCAGCGTTAGCATTTTTCCAAGCTAATAATACCACTAATAAAATGCCGATAGCGTTGAAGAAATACGCTTGGGCAAGTTTGGATAATTTATATTGCCCTAAAAATGCCGCGCCTACTTTTCCGGTGAATAAATGAAACTTTAAAGCACAAATCATAAGCAACGCAAAAGAAAAAATTGCTGCGCCTATAATGCCGCCACCAACTGCTAAATTAGCAGCTGCGGCTAAACCAATTACAATACCTGCATAAATTGCTTGCATAAACTACTCCTTCCATATATAATAATTATAACATAAAAAATTTCAATAGTCAAGTGGAGATTTCCTATGAGTGAGGCCGTATATCAACTATCAGAACAGGATATGATTACAGTATTTAAACTGCGAATTGTGAATGAAATCCTATGCCACGCTTGTGATATGCTGGATTTGGATGATGCCGTAGGCCAAATTGAAAATGAATATATTCAAGGTTATGCCAAGGCGCATGGTCTTGATGAACGTCAACTTACTCTAACAGATATCGCATGTATGGAGTTAAAAGAAAGTTCATATAAACCTATTAGAATTAATCAGGATGACCCAAAGTCGCAGTTCCCTAATTGATTTTTATTAAAATTTTTGGTATAATATATATAGAAAATGAAGAAAGGAATATGAAATGTAACTATGAAACTCCTTAAAAACCGCATAACGAAAACTATTGGTATCCGCGACGAGTATGGCCGATTGGCCAGCACCAAAGAGGTTGAGGAATGGGAATGGTCCATTCCTAAAATCATCATCGCCAGTGTCTTGGCACTTATCCTCTTGTTAACGCTGATAAGCTGTATCTCAACTGTCCCTACCGGATATACCGGCATCCTTACGACTTTTGGCCGAGTTGAAGATAGAACGATGGGAGCTGGTGTGCATTTCATCGCACCGTGGCAGAAAATCGTCAAGCTGGATAACCGAACTCAGAAGGTTGAGATTAATGCGCAGGCATTTAGTTCTGATATTCAGCAGGTTGACCTTAAAATGAGTGTTAACTACTGCATTGACCAAGCCACAGCACAGAACCTTTATAAAACCGTTGGTAAACAGTATTACGATACCGTCCTTTATCCTCGCATTCTGGAAAACACAAAATCTGTGTTCGCCAAGTATTCTGCGGAAGAGCTTGTAAGCCATCGTCAGGATTTGTCTGGTGAAATTCAAGAGCTGCTTACAGCTGATGCAACACGATATGGCATTCAGATTGTAAATTTCAGCGTTGAAGATATTGACTTTACTGATGCCTTTACTAATGCCGTTGAGGCTAAGCAGGTTGCTGCGCAGAATAAGTTGACTGCCGAAACCCAGCAGGCACAGAAGACTATGGAGCAGGAGCAGGTTGCAAAGCGCCGTATTATTGATGCTAATGCAGCAGCAGAAGAAGCGAAGATTCAGGCTGAAGCAGACTTGGAAGTAACTAAAATTCAGGCTGATGCTGCTGAATATGCGGGTCAGAAAGAGGCTGCTAAAAATAAGGCGATTTCTGAATGGCTAACTGATACTCTTATTCGGTATTACTACATTCAGGCTTGGGATGGTAAGTTGCCCCAGTATATGTTTGGTGCGAACGCCGACACTACAATGATGTTGCCTATCGGTGAATAAATATGAAAGTCCTCTATTGGTTGCAGAGGACTTTTTTTGATTTTTTTTAAAAAATTTGGTATAATATATATAGAAAAAATAAGAAAGGAATATAAAACTAATGAAAACAAAGCAGGTCGCATTTCAACGTCAAAATATTTCTTGTTCTGGTACAGCTGATTTCTTTGAGGACTCTGATTTAGAGGCTATGCGTACTGCATACTTTAGTTGGAAGTCCTTAAATGAAGTATATAAAAACTTTAATATGCGAAGAGCCAACTTTCCCGAGTTTCTTAGTGAAGGTCTAACTAGTGTATTGTTTAAATGGGGTCGTACCAACGGCAGTCACTTTACAGGTCTTCCTGCAAATAGTATGGATCTTATTGATATTAATACTGGTAATATGATCCAGCTTAAAGCCTGTTCTACTACTACTGGTACTCATCCTGGTCCTACCTCTTTTGGTCCTAACTCTGAATTTGATCGACTCATTTTTATGCATATGGATTGTGATACTGATACTGCTACATGGTATGAGCTAAAAGCTGATGAATATAAATCTTGGGCGGTAAATCGCACAGAAACTATTGCGGATCAGCAAGCTCAGGGGCGTCGTCCTCGTGTAGTTATTTTACCGCAAATTAAAGAGCATAACATCCAGCCTATTAAGACATTTAAATTTTAACTATTATAAAAAGCACGATTTAAATCGTGCTTTTTTGACAAAGAAAAAATTTTATGATATAATAAAAAAAAATGGAGGGCTATTATATGATTAGATTAATTGAATTATTTGCAGGCATTGGTTCACAAGCTTAGGCATTGAAAAATATTGGATTAGATTTTGAGACAGTAGCAATCTCAGAAATTGATAGATATGCACTTTAGTCTTATGAATATCTTCATGGTAAGGTAAAAAATTTAGGAGATATTTCTACTATTAATCCTAATGATGTGCCAGATTGTGATTTAATTACATATTCTTTTCCTTGCCAAGACTTAAGTGTGGCTGGTGCACAAGCTGGTGCTGACGAAGGTAGCGGAACTCGTTCTTCATTACTATGGGAATGTAAAAAAATTATTGAAGCTAAAAAACCAAAATATCTATTAATGGAGAATGTTAAGAACCTTGTAGGCTCAACACATAAAGCTAATTTTGAAAAGTGGTTAGATTATTTAACTACTTTAGGTTATAAAAATTATTGGAAAGTATTAAACGCCGTAGACTATGGGGCCCCTCAAAGCAGAGAGCGTGTGTTTGTAGTATCTATTCTTGGGGATGAATCTTTCGAGTTTCCTGCTCCGCAGCCTCGTACAATTAAATTAAAGGATATTCTTGATCCAGATGATAAGGTTCCAAGCAATATGTATATGAACGATAGACCTTTTATTTTTAGAGAAACACAAGATGAAAGTGATAATGGACTAATTCATGTGGGTAACTTGGAAATGGCGGGTAATGAATCTATTAAGCGCGTATATAGTCCTGAAGGCGTATGTCCCACATTAACCACAATGACTGGTGGACATAGGCAACCAAAAATTTACTTAGGTAAAGAAAAGGGTGTACGAAAGCTAACACCACGAGAATGCTGGGCTGTTATGGGTTTTGATAATAATACTTATACTAAAGTTGAGAATAAATTATCTAATACTCAATTATATAAACAGGCTGGCAATACTATTTGTGTACCTTGCTTAGAAGCAATTTTTCGCCAATTATTTAAAAACTCTAAATAAATATCTGTCCCCTGCTAGTTGCAGAGGACTTTTTTTGATTTTTTTTAAAAAATTTGGTATAATATATATAGAAAAATAAGAAAGGGATAGAATAGAATATGCCTTTATTAAAGAATGAACGATATATCACAGTTACCGATAACTGGTATCCCTGCTATAAAGGTCATAAAGTTAAACTTTCTCTTGGTCTTTATTTTTTCAAAAACTATTATATCAAACTTTCTGCTTGGGGAGCTGATGATTTCGGTCTTGAAATTGAAGAAAATTTTCAAAACGAATCAGAAGCTATGATGCGTTATGAAGAATTAGAATTATATTTTAGGTCTATTCCTGATGGAATAAATAAACAGTGGTTCAGAGAACAAGGATTTAAACCATTTTAATAAAAGGAGAAAATATGAAACTTTGTATTAATGATTTTATGATTGACGAAATGGCTTATGTCATCTATCAGTTTTATGAGGATGAAGGTGACAATCCTAATGATGGACCTAGCCTAACAGCACAAGAATGCGCGCGTCGTATGGCAATTATCGCAAAATATGGATTAGGAGACTGTATACCCATAGATGAGTTTTGTGATGAGGTAAATGCCGGTGGTTTTACTAGCTATGACGGGGATGGCGTTGTTGTAGATAAATTCGGTAATGAACTTTGTGGCGTATGGGAGGGTAAAACCATTCCAGAAGAAGCAGCTTATGTAATTTGGTTCAATAAGTGAGGTCATATGGAAATTTTAAATATAACCACCGTTGAAGCTGGATGGGGTACATTTTATATTATTATGGGTAGTATTATATGCCTTGTAGCATTGTTCCTATTTATATATATTTTTACTGAATGGTATAAAGATAAAGACAGTCTTGGTAGTCTAGTTTTTTTGTTATATCCATTAGCTATAGCTGGACTGGGGTTTGCTATTATGACAGCTGGGCATGAGCCAGTAACTTATAATAAATATGATGTTATATTTACTGATACAGTAAATCTTGATGAACTTGGAGAACAGTATATCATTAAAGGGCACGATGGCCGCATTTGGCATTTGGAGGATAAGCATTAATGGAAATTATTAATACAACTACCATTGAAGCTGGATGGAGTGTTGCTGCTTGCGTTGTAGGTGGTATATTTGTACTTATGGGTATTGTTTTACTAATATTGACGATTAATGCCTGGTGGCAACTAAATAGAGAAGATCTTTTTTGGTGTATTTTTAGTATTATATTCGCAGGTTTGCTTGGAGTCGGTTTGCCTTTGAAAACACGAGAACCAGTAGCTTATAATAAATATGATGTTTTATTTACGGAGCCAATAGATATGAATGAATTTGATGCTAAATATACTATTACCGGTAAAGATGGTAATATTTGGCATATTGAAGATAAACATTAAAGTGCGGTTTTCCAGCTCATTCCGCTCGGTATGAGCTGGTTCGCGCATATTCAAAGGAGAAAACAAAATGTTATTTGCAGAACTAGCAAGGTCTATGAGTCGCCATAATAAAATTGTTAATAATAAAAAGCGATTTGATATGGTAATAGAAGTTATTGATAATTTAATCCATCGTGCTATTGAGAATGGGTGTACTTATACTCGTATTAATCTTGATGTTATTCAAGATGTAAATATATCTGCAATTCAAGATTATCTTAAAAATTTTGGTTATACTACATATTTAGACAAAGAAAGTAAATATGGACCACAGTACCTCGCAATTACTTGGGAGAAATAAAAAATGGAAATAGAAAGTTATAATGTTTATGTGAATAACTGCCTTGATGCCAAGGACTTATCTATGACAGAGGCATTGAACTATGCCAAATATATATTACAAAAGTACGCTAATAATGGAGATTCCATAGATGTACGAATTACTCTTAATTGGCGAACTTGTACTCCAAACGATGTAGAATGGTTATGGGAAGAAGATAATTAATAGATATTAATATTGATTTTTTTAAAATTTTATGATATAATATATTATAAAATAGAAAAGGAAGGGAAATATCAATGATTAAGATTTGGGTTGATGATGTGCGCAAGGTTCCTGCGGGCTATGATATTGCTCTCAAGAGCACTACTGATGTTATTCATTATCTCAAGGGGTATAAGCCCAGCACTAATATTTTCTTGGACTTGGACCATGATGCTGGCGATTTTGCTAAGCTCGGTGGGGATTACTACAAGATTCTTGACTGGTGCGAGGCGCATGGGTATAACCCTGTCGTGCATTTTCATAGCCAAAACCCTGTTGGGGTACAGAAGATGCGTTTGATTGCACAGCATAATCATTGGGAGGAAATTTAATGAGCTACGTTTGGAAACACTTTAAAACTGTATGTAGGCACAAGTGGTTTGTTTTCCGCGAATGCGCCTCTTGTGGTATAGTGTGGCAAGGCTTAACTCATGACCTTTCAAAGTTCAGTCCTACGGAATTTATTCCGTCAGCCAAGTATTTTCAAGGAAACAGAAGTCCAATTGAGGCAGAAAAAGAAGATATTGGCTATTCTGCTGCTTGGCTTCATCATAAAGGTAAAAATCCTCATCATTGGGAATATTGGATTGATTTTGGACCTAATGGGGAAATTATCGCCAATAAAATTCCGCATAAATATATTGTGGAAATGGTTTGTG
>Ga0247611_10003141_pt1 | contig 25017 bp, 50 predicted proteins | sample 177DNAGHGhighgp2_FD_192422 | JGI IMG/M metagenome (GOLD analysis project Ga0247611, IMG submission 192422) | Sheep rumen microbial communities from Palmerston North, Manawatu-Wanganui, New Zealand - 1770 DNA GHGhigh gp2 | ecosystem: Host-associated > Mammals > Digestive system > Stomach > Rumen... | reverse complement strand
GTTAAAGCGATAAATGTTGTAGCGAGCTTGCAATGGAGATGTTTTATTAGTATTGCACGCAGTTCCTACAATAGAGCCCTTATATACAGCTACAGCGCCAATCATAGGAGAAAATCTATGTGAGCCAGTATACGTAGCATGTTTAGAAGCTTCACGCGCGAATTGAAAAAATCTTATCTTCATATTCTCACCTCATAATAAAATTATACCATAAATTTTATATATGTCAAATACTAAAATTTTGAGGTGATGTTTATGAACATTAAAGTCAAAATCACAACAAATGAAAATATGAAATTCTATGACTGTCCAAAAAATACTATCAAGGAAGTAGAATTTGAAGCATATATTGGAACTGTAGTAGCAAGTGAAATGGGCAATGCGCCCGCAGAAGCATTAAAAGCTTAGGCAATCGCATCTCGTTCTTATGCTTGCGCGCAGGGCGTACTAGATGGGAAAGTAATTAGTGATAATGCTAGTAAAGCATAGGCTTTTCGTGCGCCACGCTGTATTTATAAGAATGCTCAGGCCGCTGCAGAAGCAACAAAAGGTTTGGTTTTAAAATATGGTGGTAAATATGCAGCGACATATTTCTGCCATTCTAATGGCGGCCGAACCTATTCTAGTGAGGAAGTTTGGGGCGGTAAACGTAACTATTTAGTATCACGCAAAGACCCTTGGACAACAGAAAAGAAAAATGGTCACGGTGTTGGTATGTCATAGGTTGGCGCTATTGCAGCCGCGAAACAAGGGGTCGGATTTAGGGATATTTTAAGCTTTTATTATCCTAAAACAACATTATAGGAAATAGAAATGAAATAGGAACAGGAAGAAGATTATAGAAAAATTGTAGTATAGGCTTCAAAAGCAGTTGAAGCCGCGCTAAAAGAAATAGGGGAGATGCTTTAAGCATCTCCCTCATTTTTTATTTTGCTCTCAATTTCTTTCTGAAGTGCTTCGCGCTTTTGTTCTAGTTTTAGGCCGAAATCATTGAAAGCAGTAATCATATCCCCAAGCCGCCGATCAACTGTCTGTACAAGTAAATTCGCGCGCTTAAAGAACGATTTATAACATTTATCTTTGGCTCTAGAAAAAGCAATTTTCCGACCAACTTCTTCATTCCATTCATCTTCATCAGCACATACTGCTTTACCCATAAAAGAATTGGGCATTTCAAGATTTTTTTCTTGCCAACCATAAGTTAGCGCATAATCAAAATCAAGATCGTTAAATCTAAAATTCTTTTCAATGAAATCTTCTACCATTGCGCTAACAATAGTAATATCACCATTCTTATGATGAATCCTATTAGGAATTACGCATACTACTGTTCGCGCTTCCTTGTCAACATAAAACTTACATTCTGACATTTTAATACCGTTCATACTTCTTTTCTCCTTATTATTTCAATTATTCCTCTGATTATTATACTAACTATGGCAGTTGCCAATAATAGTAAACCAATTCCAAAAGCAGCCCATATTGGCGCGAGAATAATCCACCAACTTAATTTTAAAAGACCTGTTAATTTTAGGATAATTATAACTAAAGCAACAGAAGCTATAGTAATATCTGTTATTGTATCAGCTTTATCTCGTCCGTTCATATTCTCCACCTTTCATACTTTAAACCATTTGACTTTACCGCAATATTGACATTTTCGCGCGGTCTGCATTTTTCCACGATAAAGAACTATCCAATGATGCTTGCATTTTCGTCCAAATAAACACATATTTACCTCTAATTACATAAATTCTTTGATAACGCAAAGTGATGCATTGTAAGTATATTTATCATTCATTTCATCTTTATCTAAGGTAAATTTTATTGCGTTTTCATCAATTAGTTGTTTAGTTAATTTAGATGCCAATTTTTCTTTTACATATGAAGATACCATATCTTCATCAACTTTTACATCGGAAGCCCTTAATATCATACTTGCACGAAAATTTAAAGGATGAGCTGTTATATGTACAATAGAATGTGACTGCATAGGAGTATTAATAGTACCACCTAATTTTTTAATAAGCCAAGTACGAAATTTACTCATAACATACTCCTTTCTTAATCTATAATTATTATAACCTAAATTTCAAAAAAAGTCAAATAAAAAAATGGCGGCATTTCTGCCGCCAATTATTATATTTCTTATTATTGTTTTGCCCAAGTTTCTGATTTTTGTGTATATCCATTTGCGCCGGTAATCTTACTTGCAACCATTGTGATATTTGGAAATTTAGAGTTACCATGCCCATATTCCATTTGAGTATGGAATGAACGACATGCGGTACTATAATCTGTACATACATCAATACCTTTTGTATAATTATCTCCATCATGTCTAATATAATGTACAAAGAAACCTTGAATGTTTCTTGCGCCCCAGGTTTCATTATAGCCTGGAACTACGTTATCCTATTCATCAGTTACCATACATGAAACATATTTCATGTTTGGATAGCTTGGATTATTATAAGCCATTTTCATTTGGCTATGGAAAGATTGGATTGCTGCATCAAGAGTATCATGCACCTCAATGCCTGTAGTAAAATTATCTCCATCTTTACGAATACGATGTAAAAAGAATTTATCTTCCATAATTAATTACCTCCATTAGTAGCCGCCTCCTATTGAAAAAATAAAAGGCGACTTAAAGTTGCCTTATTTATTATTCTTCTTCTTCTCCACTCACTAAAAGTGCTAATAAAGCAGTTAACTAAGTTTCATCTAATGTAGTATTACCAATAGTTATTGTTGTGAAAGTTGAAGGTGGATTTTCATTATTAATCCATGACGGAAGTAAAGTAAGAATATCATTTGCTTGTACCTGGGTCGCCGCAGTTACATGACCTTCCGCATTAGTAGTAATTTTATAGAAGCCAGAGGTAAATGCACTACCTTTAGCTGTTGCATGATCATATGCAGCTTTGCCTTTATCACCAGCATAAGCAGTAGAACTAGTCTCACCTAAAGCTAAATCAGAAGCCACTTTTACATATTGAGACCCAGACCAACGATATGAGATATTAGTGGTTGTGTCTACATAAATTTTTCCAGTTTCGCCAGTTGCTGGAAATGTGCTTAAAGTTCCTTCTAATATATCATCTACATAGGATGGTAATTGAGAAGCTGGAACATGACCATTAGCATCTAATGTAGCAACATTTCCAGCAGTTCCTTTATCGCTAATCTAACTTGATAAAATTGAAATATCTTGGAACGTTGCGTTTACTTTACCATCGACCTCATCAATAGTTGCAACGGTCTTCCCTGCTGTATTTGTAATTTGAGTAATATCAAGTGACTCTATTGCATCTTTTACTGCTTTAGGAGTTGCCGCTAATACTTCACTTGTACTATTAATATCATTAGATAATTTAGTAATACCATACACAGTAGTACTTGCTTCATTTGGTGTTTGTGCAGTAGCTGCATTACCAGCAACAGAAATATTTATAGTTGGTTTGGCATTATTAGTTCCCGCTACAGCGTCTGTCCAAGTAATGGATGGACTAAAAGTCGCGCGTGAAACACTAATTTTACCTTTAGTTTCGGATACTCCAGATACATATTTTGTACTATCAGCAGTATCTGTAACATTTAAATCCATATCTGTTAAAATTGTATCAGTTGTTACAATATCTGTGGTGGTTGTATCATATATGGTCTAAGTAAACTTTTTATTTGTTGTATCATAATCAATACTAGTGACAGATGTATCTAATACATCTCTATCAGTAGCACTAATATATTGTCCTATATTAGTTGTAGTTAAGGCACCAGTAAAACCATTCGCGTCGGTTTCTAATGTACCCGCATATAAATTTTTAATACCATTTGTATTATCATACATTACTAACTTTAATCCATTAATAAATGTATGAGCTAAAGCATTTAAATCAATTTTATATGTAACTGGTGTACCAGCTGGGGTTTCAGCCGCATTTAATATCATAGTAGCATATCCCATTTTATCGCTAGATATACCTAATTTATCATCTAACTAACTAATTTTCATATTCCTTTCCCTCCTTTGTTTGTCAGAGTTTAATCTCCATTTTTAGGTAGAAATAATAAAAAGTAATATAACTTTTTATTTATTGAAAATAAAAAAAGAGGCGCTTTCGCGCCAATTTTAATTTATGAGATATGTATCTCCTAATAATGTATTTATAGTAATATTTTTTTCAGTATAGGGAATACGTACTAAAGGAAGTTTTTTCTATTTAGCATATTCATTTTTTACTTTATCTTTTAATTGCTATTGTTCAAATGCCGATTGCCCGCCGAAAAAATCACGAGGATGAAAATGCTATTCTCCATCAAATTCAATTAAGCGATAAGGTATATAATCTTTATCTAATAATATAAAGTCATATCTTCCAATACCACCACTAGGTAACTATAAATCTTTAAATAAAGCATAATCATATAGATATTTTATATTATGTTCTTTTAATATATTTTCAATCTAAATTTCACCCTTACTTTTTAATAAACATCCACATGACGTAGTATCTCCACGAACTAAACTGTACCCTCTTACATCATAATAATTACCGCAATCGCATCGGCAATGCCACCAATACTATCCATTTGGCTATTTGAAATAAGACAGTGCAATTAGTTTTCCAAATCGTTGCCCTGTTAAATCATGTATTTTATTGGGAATTAAATTAATTTTATCCTATTTTTCTTTTAAACAACCACAAGATTTAATTTCTCCAGCAACTAATGCATTAATTCGTACATGAATTATATTTCCGCACGCACAACGACATTTATAATAAGTATTTTTATTAGAAAACTAATGTTCTTTTTTATATTTATCATCTCGTTCTAATACAGTTAATTGATTATAAGTTTTTCCAATATATTTTTGATCCTATTCTGCGCGAGCGCCGCAACCACAATCTGGAATATACAAATTCTATTTTATAGCTTTACGTGGATTGCTTATGCCCACACAATAATCATTGCCACAATCGCAATGTGTTAGCCAGATAGCAGATGTAGTATCTGGACGTGTTATTTTTCCTTTAACCCAAACGGGACTAATAAAAGTTAGTTTTCCAAATTTTTTATTTACATATTTTTTCTACCAATCTAATGGTTCTACGGTTTTATATTCTTGTCCTTTATAATCTTTATTATCATAAATAATATTTTCCATTTAGATCACCTCAAAATAAATTTATTCTTCTATGATTAAGGTAATCTAGAAGAATAAAAGGTAATCTAAAAATTTTAATTTATAAACAAAAATAAATAATCAGGTTCAAGGCTAAGATCTTGAGCCAATATATCTTCGGCAAGATCCAAATTTCCATTATAAAATGCCGTTTCCATGTCCAAGGCCGCAATTTTAATTGCTTCCATTTCTTCTTCAACACTTAGATTATCGCGCCGAGCCATCATTTCAGCTAACTCTTGTAGATTGTTTGGCATTGTCATGACCCCTCACCACCTCATATACTATATTATAAACAATTTCGCGCCATTCTGTCATTAATTCATATAATGGAGCATTAGCTTTGTCATTACACATTTTAGCCATAGCATCCATACCACCACCAAGATATTCCAAATCTCTCAAAACTTGTTCTTTATTCATTTTTGTATCTCCTTCGGACAAATTAAACTATCTGGACACATAATATGTGACCATTCTATACGTACCATACGTTCTTTTCCTTCATATTGAAGGATTGTTACTTCATAGCCAAGCGCGCGCAAGGCATCTAATACATGCATATTAAATTTACCTGCGTAAATTACAGAAGTACCACCATGTTGAATACTATCAATAATACGTACTTCAATATGAGTATATATAGACCAATCTTCGGGTGAAACCAAATATGAAATCGCGCGTGCTTCAAGAGCAGTTAAACATGCAATCATATACTCACCCGTTATTTTTCCAATACATGATAGCGAGATTACGAGTAGGTGCTGGTTCTGTTTCGTAATTACAATTATCGCATTCAATCCACCACTCATCTGGCTGAGGCTGAGTTTTATGATGAATTCTATATTTAAATTCATTACAGCGAGGGCAACACATTTTATATGTCCATGCTTTATGCGCTTCAATTTCTTCAATAAATGTTACTTTCATTTGTTTTCACCTTCATTTCTGTAATTATTTTTTGAATTTCTTCTTGACTAATAAAAGAAGAATCATCTATTGTAGTTGTATTTAAACGAGTTCCTTTTAATATATCACTTTCTACAAATCTATTTTTACCAGTTATAGGGTCAATATCTATTAGTGGTCGTATTTGATTATTTTCACGTTTAATCATAATATCTTCCCAGTTTGTTATAATAGATCCACAAAATGGGCAAGTTATTACAGGTTCACTAGTACTCATGCGGCATTCACTACAATAGAAACCGCCGCTTGGGTTTTCTTTTAATGTGCTTACCACAATATCACCTCAATTCCAAAGATGACCAAGGTCTTCTGCGATCCATTTATAGGTTTCTTTATTATATTCTACATCAGCATTGCGAATTTCTTCTTCGCGTGCCCAATATTTTTTGCGGATCTCTTCTTCTTCTGGAGTAAGCGTATGAGAATGAGTTACAGAACCATCATTATTATGGGTTACAATAAGACGCTTCTCCATAATTTTATCAAGTTGATCTTTATATTCATTGCGCTCTTCTCCAAAGCAAATATCCATAGAATTGGCGCAACGTTCCAGCCGATCGGCTAAATAATTAAGGTATTTGCGCCATTCTTCCATTGTGTTCCAGGGTTTTATACCTGGATAGCCATTATTATTTTTAGCTAAATAACGAAGCGCTTCAGCCCCAACCCGTGGATACCAATTACAAAAATTCCATACATCCACATAAGCATACCCATACCGACCTCTATGCCAAAAATTTCTTATATTCCAATATAGATCGTGAAACCACTTATGCGGGTGGGTTATGTAATAGGATTTTCTATAAGGGAAAGTCCAAACGCTCAGTTTATTAGCTTTCATAATCAAATTACCTCATGTCGTATATTAAATTCCAGTATATCATAAAGAGGCCATAAGTCTTGTGGCACCCAGCCTGGAGACAAACATACAAATACATAATCAAAATTAATATAATTAATTGCATTAATATCATTAACCATCATGAACTCGTTAAAGTGTTTGATCTTTTCGTCTGTAAGAGTTAAGGTTTCTGAATTAGCATTACCTATCCAAGTATATTTTTTAATATTATCTATAGCAACAGCCCAGTTGCCGCTATGTAAACCATCTTTTAAAGTATCTTGAAGAGTTAATTCATAGCCGCAATCATGATGATGATCAATATTATATACATGAAGCGGTATATCTAATTTCCATTTATCCTTTATACAAGTCTCAATTTCCCTATGCTTATCGCAGAATATAACTTTTTTAGGATCATTAATTTTATTAGTAATATTCTGAAGATAGATAAACAGTTGTTTATATTGATTATAGTCGGGACGTAAAGTAACATTGCGGGTAGCTGGACAACTTATATCTACATTGAGATTGTCCGCGGCTTTACTATTATATAAATCAATACTTGGCGACATAATCCAATCAAAATCAACACTTAATATATTAACCATTAAGATAACCTCCATCTTTTTCTATTTATATTATACTTTAAATTTTACTGAAAGTCAAATAATGGGGAGGTTATAGGATGATATTATAGTATGCGGATATGCTTGCGCGCGAACCGAAATGAAAATGAAATTGGGTGTCAAAAAATTTGGCTAAATTCTAACCAAAAAATTTGACACTTTAGCCAAAAAATTTGGCTGAATAATACCAAATTTTTTGACCGTTCAATAACCAACTTTTTTGACACTAAGTGTCAAATTTTTTGACACAAGGTGTCAAATTATTTGGCTAAAATCCCAAAAAATTTGACACCCTGGCCAAATTTTTTGGCAAAGGTGTCAAAAAATTTATAAAGTAATAATAATATATAATAATATAATAATAATATAAAAATAATATAAAATAATAATATAATAATAATATGGCCGCTGGCGCGGCATAACTCTTATACCTGGGTTTGTGAAATAGGGAAAAATTCATAAGTACCATCCTTAATAGGTATCAAATACCCCTTATCAATTAGTTCTTGACGAGCATTACGAGCGCCCTGATCACTAATACTAAGTTCTTTGGAGAGGTTGGAAGGCGAAAAATCATAATAGCCTTGACCTTCCCACGATAGCAAGTAAACCCAAAGTTTATATGCATTTCCGTTTAGGATGCGCATAGCGGCTTTAAGTGGATCCCATCTGGTTGGCGGCAAAAATGCTTCTTTTTCGTCAGCTTTTGCCACAATATTACCAAGGTGGCCCAATTGTATTCTCTTTTGATTTGCGTAATTTGCCATATCATCACTTCCTTCAATGTGCTCTTTGTGCTATTACTGTTTTGAAGTAAGGCGACGTATGGCTTCGCGCAATTCGGGTGTATTCTCAAATAAAATAACTTCTTGAGTTGGGTCTTTATAGTTGAGGCGCGTACCAACAGCCTTAAAACCCAGCTCATGTAACTTATTAGCTAATTTCCAAGTAAAAACTGCATACGTAGTGTCCATGTGCTTTCCTCCTACTTATTTCTACCTATATTATAATTTAACTTCTCCAAAATGTCAATTATTTGTTTAAGTATTGCATATATTTGACAAATTGAAGAGCATTATCTAGAGTTGGGTATAGGCGATAGGTTTCAGGATCCCTATCTCCCATAACATCTAAGGGCAAATCAAGCGAATTTGAAAATGAAATTACGCGCTTTATGGCATACTGCTACTCATTGATGTCAAATATGTAGCAGGCATGTTCACGATCCCACCTATTATATTTATTATATGTGTCTATGATATATGTTTCCATAAGTTTTTCTCACCTTTAAAAATAATTAGTATAATCAAATCTCACTCCTATAAACATCATAATATGATAAAAGGGAGGAGAAAAGTATATGTAATGTGGTGTCAAATTTTTTGACAGGTGCGATTACAGAAAAAATGGGCGTGGAGCCTTGAAAAATAGGGCGTGGAGGTGTTTTTTGAGGGTCTGCGCCTAATTTTTGACACTTGTCAAGTATTTTTTTTAATAAATTTTATATTTTTTATTAAAAAATTTTTAAAAAAATTAATTTTAAAAAAATTTAAATTTTTTATTAAAAAATTTTTTAAAAAATAAATTTAAAAAATTTAAATTTTTCTTTTTTTAATTTTAACATACTCAATAATGCTTTGTCAAATGTTTGACAGCTTAAGTCAAATACTGGCCAGCCGCAATATTGTATCCTGTATACAACTTTAGATTAAAATCTAACATTTGACTTTTTTTCAAATTTCTGCTATAATTATATTGTAAGGAGGGGGAAAGATAAAAAAAAGGATTTAACCGTTCCTCACCCAGCTTTCCTCGTAATCCTTGCAACTTGGGACTGCCCCTGGTAACGCGTTGGTTGCCAGGGGTTTTATTTTTTTATTTATATGGTTGTATACAGTATACAATTTTATATGCGAGCGCGTCATAGTTGTATACTGTATACAATCGCAGCTGGCCGGCGCAAATAAAAAGATTGTATACAAAATACTGTATACAATCTGCAATAAAAAAATAGGGGCATCGCCGCCCCGAGAAATTAGCCCTTTGTATAGTGCTTTTTCTTCTTCTCATCCATGGTCATGGTGAGAATACCCTTTTCTACCAGACGCATAGCGCTGGAACCAACTGCCATAACAGTGACATTCTCAGCGACCTGGGAACCCAGCGCATTTAGAATATCAGTGGCGGTATAATCGGTGAAGGAAGGCAGACCAGCAACCTTGTTGTCAAGTTCCTGGCGACGAGCTTCAGCTTCAGGGTTTGGGCCCTTAACCTTTACAGGCTTATTAGCACGCTCGGCAGCGCGCAGAGCACCTTCAGCTTCCCAAGCCTTATAGTCGGCCTTAGCAGCTTCAAAATTGAAAGCCTTGTGGTTCCGAGTATCTTCCGCAAGAGCGGTTCCAACGGAAACCTTCACGATGCCATCTTCAGTAGGAATGGCGATAAAGTTGGTTTTGTTCTGACGGCACTTTTCGGCGCCCTCAATACCAAGGATAACGGACAGGACATCATTCTTATTCATAAATCCTCCTTTTACACACGGTTTTGTAATTTACGACAGACCGCTAACTGTCAAAATTTTCTTCGCTCTAGCATGGGCGAAATCATGTGGATCTTTATAAGCAGTTTCACTCTGCCTTGAAGGGGCTCTTGCCCTCTTTCTGTAACTATTATATCAGAAATTTTACTTTTAGTCAAGTATTTATTTTCTGATTTTTGTAATATGGGATTTTGTCCCTTATTACTTTATTATTATAACATAATTTTGACTAAAAGTCAAATATTTGTCACATCAAATCATACATTTGAAGGATGCGCTCAACCTTAACCATATCGCGCTGCTGTACAGTAATCGGCACGGCCAGCGTATCAGTGACTTTACGAATATCACCGATAGAGCAGCCTACACGCGCGATCAAGTAATTGAGAATGTAACGGCCAATGCGGTTAGCGGGAACATAAATAGTACGAGTTTCCATACTTAATCATCCTCCTCTATAACTTCATGCCAGGTGTAAATGCGGTCCGACTGCGTATCATCTCTCTCGGCTTCTAAGCACAGCTCATCAGCCTTATGCATAGAATGACATACAGCATAGTATACATCAACAGTACCGTTTTCCAGCTCACCAGTAATGACGTAGGCACGCCTCATACATTCCAGCTCCTTTCTCTCTGTTCATATATATTATACTCAAAATTTCATTAAAAGTCAAGTATTTGAAAAAAATTTTTTAAAAAATTTTTTGGATTTCTGGTTTTGCCCCGAATTTTCACGGTCACGGAAGAACGGCTTGCGCAGCTTATCTGGGCTCCCGATGATGGGCCGAATGCCGCAGCTCTCCGCAACGGGTAATTTGGTGTGTGCTCCTGCTCGGAGCAGGTGTCTGAACAAATATACGCGAAAGAGGTGCGCGCTCAAATACGGGGCAGTAACGTAGGATTGGCTTTCCAGCTGCCGCCCAGCTCCTCGCGGCCTAGCTCCCAGCTCTTTACCCAGCTCGTGCCCAGCTTTCAGCTCAATTTATGCTCAGCTTCCCAGCTTTCCAGCTCCTGCAGTTTGTATACAGTATCCAGCTTATACGTTCCAGCTTTTATAAGGCTCTGCAACTTGTCAAATACTTGACAACAGAGGTGGCAGTAGTCGCGCAACAAGCGTAATCCGAACATTTTGGCAATGTATACTGTATACGTTCGGAAGCACACGAACATTTCATTTGTCAAGAGAAAACTTAGGTGTTGAACACCTAAATAAAATAAGCCAGTTGTACATACAACTGGCTGATTGGCGCGAGTTAGATTACTCTAACTCGCCCTCTCCTACGATAACATTAGTCAATTTATACATTTTATCTATATGAAATTTCGTGTTACATTTGGTGCAAGTACATACCCACCACTGTTCCGCGCCGAACTGGTCAAAGTTGTCGACATAGTCGTTGATTTCATACTCATCACTGTTACATTTGGGGCACGCTTCTGTATACTTCATTATTAATACCTCCCAAGCAGTGCTTTCAGCACCTTAATCATCATTTCGGGTTCATAGGCTTCACCGAGCCAAGCATCCCTGTTGGGTTCTTCATCATCAAACAGGATGTCATCTTCTGTCTGCATTACAAGGCTTTTCGGTGTGCCGTAGCTTACCACACAGATCTGATCCCAGCTCACACTTGCGAGATGCTTTTTCAGCCAACCCAGTTTTGCCTGTTTCACAGCTTCATTGTAGCTTTCCGAGCCACCTTTTGAGGTCCAGCTGATAATCCCCAGTTTGTATCCCATGGTCTGCGCCATGTTCATCAGCCGAGCCAGCTGGCTCATATTCCACATAACTTTAGCTTCCTCATAAGGGGTCGTATCTTCCGCACGGAGCATCGGGAGCCAGTTTTCAACCGCATACAGGTCAGCAATCGTACCATCCATGTCCCACCAAATCGTTTTCATAGCCCATTTCTCCTTTCTTTTTACACTGTTATTATATAGGAAAAATTGAAAAACGTCAAGAGTATATTTTAGGTGTTGAACACCTAAGTTATGTTCTTGACTTTTTAGATATATATGTTAAGATATGAATGTAGAAAGAAAGGAAGGAAGGGTTATACTATGACTATCAATTGTCGTTGCCCCTTATGCGGAACTGTTACTCAAGTTACTTGTAAAGAAGATGCTTGGTTGGCATATACTAAGGGCGCTCTTGCGCAAGATGTATTTCATGATATGGATATTCATACTCGTGAAACCATTATTTCGGGTATGTGTGATTTATGCCAAATCGCATTTTTTGAAGCGGATGATGATGAATGCGATGGAGAATGCGATATCTGCATGGATTTTGATTGTCCCTCCAATGCTTCAATCTTTGCTCCTCGTGAAGAATAAAATTCTTAAGAAGAAGATATTATAAAATGATTTGTTTGATATGTTGTATTGCTTTAATGTTTGTGGTCGCGGGTCTTGTGGCTCGCGACTAATTTAGCGCCATTTAGGTGTTTAACACCTAACATAAAACAATGCGGTTAGATTCTTCTAACCGCATCTATAATCAAATCAAACCAATTCTTTTCGTACTGTGTGAAAGTCTCCACAGTAATCTTATAGGTGGGTACGCCTTGTTTCATAAGCCACAAAGACCTACCAATCCACTGGGTTTTACCTACTTCATGGATTGCGCCCAAAATGTTTTCATCGGACAAATCGGCACTATATTCGGTGGCTCCAATAGTAACCTCTCCCGCTCCGTTGGTATATATAAGGTGTTTGATGAGGATTTTTTTCATTCCAAAAACCGCCTTCCCACAAGTTTAAAGTCTTCCACAAAGGTAAAAGTGCGCTGACATTTGGGGCAAAACGCTGACCAGTTAGCGAAATAATAGGCATCATCATAGTCAGTACTGAGTTGGTCATGGTATTCAAGGTCTACATTACAATGGGGACATTTAGGGTATACTTCTACATTAGTTTCCATTATTCTTCCAAATCTCCTTTCTCAACGATCTTATAGGTTACATTACGAGCAAAGGTACGGTGACAATTTTCGCATTGCCAATGTTCCTCAGTTTTGATAGTCTCGCCATCATAAAGGTCTTTCCAATCCTCGTACATATAAAGATCTTCGCCACAATACGGACATTTCATTATTATTCAATCCTCCCATCTAATTCATAAGTATAAATAATGTAAGTACAACTTGAAGTCCATTCATTTTCTGGGACTTCCAAATATTCCCAATCATTGGGAATATTCATTTTAGCAATTTCTTCCTCTGTATACATTTCGGCAATACGAGCGAGAGTTGCCTGTCTTGCTTTTTCAATAGAGGAATACATACCGCTTGCATTCTCACTGTTAGCTGTATCCCCTTTGAAATCTTCAGTTATATATTCAACTACTTCGTAAACTGTCATCAGTCTCACTCCCTCCATTTTCTTTCATACGCAATGCCAATTAATACTCCAAGGATTAAACTGGCGATAATACTGATAAGTGTAATCATTCCCAATCCCTCCCTTTGTATTTCGGCTTCTTAAACCGCTTGTCTGGAATAACACGGGTCACGGGGTTCACATTACCCCAAGATTTTCGTTCGCTTTGGAAAATTTCCACATAGGTTTTAACCTTTTTTTGTTTCGCCATTTCCTATCCCTCACTTTCAATATTATTATATCATAAATTAGAAAATAGTCAAATATGTTATTTAGGTGTTTAACACCTAACTTTTGGGAAAAGGAAAAGATACCTCGTCAAGCGAGGTATTCTTCCAATTCTGAAATGATCTTTTCAATTCGTGTTGTATAAGTAGAAGGATTCTTTCCTTCAATACCGTTTCTCATAGCAGTAATTACAACTGTGATTTCCTGTGCATTAGGATTCTTTTTCCGTAGTACGAAGTCATTCGTTGTGCCTAATTCACGGAAAGGGAAGAAAGTAATTCCGATAGTGATGGCTGAGCGCTTCGCAATCTGCGCAAGAATATAAGTTTCAATAATGGCATCATCAAGGGCAGTATGCGCTTCATCAAAATCATACTTATCGGTCAGATAACGGAAGGATGCTTCGGCGCTGGTCTTGAAATATGTACCGCTTGCGGTCAACATATCATTGTCAAGACACTTTTTCTTATAGGTGACAGTATTCAGCAGGTGAGTTGTTGCAAGTCCCCACAAGTCAAACAGAGGATAGCTATTATCACGGAAAGAAAAGTTATCACAATCAAAATCCTTTTCATTATTCTTCTGATAAGGTTCGTTAGCAATCTTCCGGCAGATATTGCGCTGAATTTTTTCCCATTCATAATAATTGGGGCTATACAGTTTCTGAATATACAGTTCAGTGAAGGGAATAGCTTTCTTAAAATCAAACATGGAATTGTAAGCGCCAACGGCATCAACTTTTTCAAGGTCGGCCACGAAAATTTCCATAACCTCATTCCAAGGCTTTACACAAGTTTCATTATTGGCAAGCATGGCGAGATACAGGGGACGCTTTGCGGAATAATAAGCGGTATTGAATACTGCGGGAACAGAAAAAGTTTCGGCAATTAAATATTGTTTCTGCTCAAGAATTTCGCCCTTGCGATTGGTAATTGTCCATCCAAGGTCATAAATCAGAGGACGGGCGATAGCGATGCGCTTTTTCTTTTCGCTGTCTCCTTCGGCGATTTCATTAGCAAAAGGCAGTGTGGCGGTCTCGCAATCAAAAACCATGTAACGCAGTTCGTGTCTACTCATTAGATAAATCCTTTCTGGTTTCTCAGTGTTTTCCTTCACTTCATGTATGTATTATAGCATAGTTGGGAGGAAATGGCAAGAGAAGAATTTAGGTGTTTAACACCTAAGTGATAAATAAATAAATATGCCTACTGCTTGGCATTCATCGCAGTAGGCAAAGAAAGGAAAGGAAATGAAGTTAGGGAATGTTGGAAAGGGGCTTATGTTGTTTATCCACGCTGAAAACCCATTAGAAATCCTCGTGTTGGGTAAAAACGGTTATTCTCCCACGGGAGGGACGATCCCGCTCCCGTGAGGGATGTGGCTGTAAGTGGACACTTACATTTAATGCCTTGCCTCTGGCAACCACGGGTCGGAAGGCTTACGCCTTCCGATAGGTGTTGGGTTTGCCCTCAATCTTGACGATCTCATCACCCCACAGGTGATTCAGAGCGTACTGAACCTTGCCTTTGGTGATGCCTTCGGGCACTTCATCCTCAATGCTCTCCCACAGTTCCGCAACGGTGACGGGAACTGCAGACAGAGCACTCACCACGATATCGTGGATGGCATCATACGCTTCGGCATTCTTCGCCTTCTGAGCGTCACCCTTGGTGATTTCCTTCTCCAGTTCAGCCAGGATTTCAGCATCCTCAAAGCCAAAGCCAACCAGAGCGTTCTTGATAGCGACGAGAGACAGTTTCTTCATAGCGATAACCCTTTCTGGTTTGTGGTGTGTCCTTCACCTTTTCGTATTTATTATATCAGATTTTGGGGTGGTTGTCAAGGGTTTTTTCAACTTTTTTCAAAGTTTTTTTGCCCTTCGGAGAACCTCTTCCCCTCACCTGACATATATAGTATATCATAAATTCTATACAGAGTCAAATGTTTGAATTAGGTGTTTAACACCTAAATATATCTATTAAATATTACCCACGGATTGCTCCGTGGGTAAGAAGGAAGGGATTACGCAAGGCTGTAGGTGTTCGCCTTACCGGTGGTATCAACTACCACTTCGTCTGCCCAGTAGTTCTTCAGACCGTAAACGATCTTGCCACGGGCGATTCCGGTTTCATCCGCAATCTCCTGTGCGGTCACAGGGTTGGTGGACATGGACAGGACGGCGATGACCTTATCGTGGATGTCCGTGTACACGGCACGATTGGCTTCGGCTTTCGCCCGGCCTTTGCTCAGTTCGGCGGTCAGTTCGGCACGGACTGCTTCCGCTTCGGGAGTATCAATGTTAGCGATGAGGGACAGGATGGTGTTGTAGGTGGTCTTCTTCATAATAAAGTTCCTTTCTGGTTTTTTAAGAGTTTTCCTTCTCTTTATCTTTCGTAGTTATTGTATCATAATTTTGGGAAACTGTCAAGAGGTTTTTTGAACTTTCCGAAGGTTCAAATCTGAAGTTCAAGTTTCCGTTGTCCATCGGTTTTGTTTCCTGTTCTCTTGAACTCCCTCTGACAGTTATAAGTATATCATAAATTCAGAAAAAGTCAATTGTCTAATTTAGGTGTTAAACACCTAAGTATATATAGGGGATTATCCCCTATAGTAGAGAAGAAGGAAATGAATATTGAGGATAACTCCTGTAAGGTGAAGTACAATGTCGTTTATATGTCTATGCTGACTCATATCCTTAATTACTCCGAAAAGAGCAATAGCAAGACCCAACCATGCGACCGAAAGACCAAACATAATGATTAAAGCTACATTGATAATCTGAATGAAGGCACGGAGATCATTCCATTCAAAACGGAAGGGTTCTGTAATACCAAAGAACTTTTTCATATTATGTCCTCCCAAAATAGTTATTTTCAAAGTCTTTTGCGATCTGCCGATTTGTTGGACTTAAAAGCCAACATATTGCCCACTGAGTAGCGAGAACTTCGTAAGGATTGGAGAAGTAATTATCTGTATCCCATACTATTTCAGTATAGACCACCAAATCAATTGCCTGACGGGTGAACCAATGACCGAACTCATGGAGAATGGTCAAGGTTACATCCGCAAAATCTTCGGCATAGGGGCAACGATTAACGAAATCTTCACGAAAAGCCTTATCTTCTTCATCAGAATAATCCAAATCGGAAGGAATATACATACGGGGAGTGGGGTTAAGAATATCCATAGACCAATTGCCATTATCGTAACGTTCACGAGCAATAGTTACGTGTTCGTTGGCAAGAAAATCACTGAAGTTGCGGATTGCCTGTAATCTCGTCATTGTGTTTCCCTTCCTTTCATAGAAAGTATATCATAGGTTTTAGGAAATGTCAAATTGATTTTTTAGGTGTTTAACACCTAAATGAAATAAAAATGAAAAAAGCCTGTGATACCCCCACAGGCACGGGTCCCCGATCCCACCCTCACCCATTGTGAGGGTGGTGGGTCTTAGAAGGCTTACGCCTTCAGAGAGTAGGCATTAACCTTGCCTTCGGTCTTGACGATTTCGTCATTCCACAGGCGGGTCACCGCATACTGGAACTTGCCCTTCGTCATGCCCTCGGGCAGACGATCCGCAACTTCGTCATACAGTTCGCTGATCGTGGCGGGAGCGGTCAGATCGCCCATCATGGCGATCACGGTGTCGTGGGCTTCGGCGTACAGATCCCGATTCGCCTGGGCCTTGGCTTCGCCCTTGGCGAGTTCATTGACGATTTCCGCACGCACTTCGGCGAGTTCTACGATGGCGTTGGTGTCAATGTAGTTAACGATGACTTTCATGGTGGCTTTCTTCATAGTAGTTACCTTTCTGGTTTGGAGAGTGACCTTCTCTTTTCATATTTATTCTACCACATTTTGTGGAGAATGTCAAGTGTTTTTTTCCTTGGGGAGAGGAATTTTTCGATAGCGTGTTGGGCATTTCGGAATATCCTCTCCCCTTGGAACATCCTTATTATAGCACAGGATTTGCTTGTTGTCAAGAGGTCTTTGGAGATTTTCAACGGTGAAGTGGCTCGTCCCGAACAACTTTGTGCCATAACGGTTCTCCACCGCTCTTCTCTCCTCTCCCTTGGAACAATTATAGTATATCAGAAATTTTATTAAAAGTCAATACCTAAATTTCAAGAATACTGTATACAATTGGCGGGCCGGCCGAATTATAGACTTCGGTCTATTTCGACTTCGGTTACGGAACGAGTAAAGATGCCTTCACTCGCGCCCTGATACCAATCCGTGCAAACGTTTGCATCATATTCCCAATCGAGCAAACTCACGTCTTTGCACGCTTCTACGATATAGCGTGAGCCTGCTTCCATGGCTTTAGCACGGGTGGAAAATACGCCAATATCTACCCAATCACCGAGATTACCATCCCATACTTTACACATATAAACTTTCATATCACAAACCTCACAATCGGACGTTCGGATTTGGGATACCGAGTAAAGACATACAACCGCAGACCGATTGCCTTGAAGAAGGGCAAATAGCGGACTGTCTGCTGACCGAGTTCATTTTTCATATATACGTTCATGTGCTTCCTCTCTTTCTCCCTCAGTAAAGTCCTCAAGACTCCTTATTATAGCACAGGATTTGCTTGTTGTCAAGGGTTTTTTCAGAACTGTTTTATTTTTTAGTTCTGAATCTCACTCGTCAGTGAGCGTTAGCAAGGAGTGTACTGCTCGCACTGTCCTCTTCCCTTGGAACAATTATAGTATATCAGAAATTTTATTAGAAGTCAAACAGTTAGTTAGGTGTTAAACACCTAATTATAATTGAAAATAATACGGACAACTTAATGTCCGTACCTTTCATCCATCATCATGAGTCTATTAGTTACATCCTGTAATTCATTGAGGAGTTCATATAATTTTATTCCTCCTTATCAAACATGCTTAACTGTTTTGCTTCGGGTTCTACCATCTCCATGCCTGTCACTTCATAGACTTCATTGTAGATGGGGCCTTCCATAGCGGGATAGATGTGTTCAAAAAAGGTATTTTCTGCCTGTTCTCTATCTTCGCCCTCAACCAAGCAATAGCCCTGAAAATCAATCCACCACTTACGCATTGGCTTCACCTTCTTTCGCCTTGGCTTCGGCTTCACGCCGAGCCTTGTCCTTGGCGATTTTCTTTTCTTTCGCCTTGGCTTTCTCTGCTTTGTCTGCCTGTTTCTGATTGTAGGCATCAATTTCAGACTGCATAAGTTCTTCGGCGGTCATGTCTTCACGCTCTTCGGCAACAATCGCACCGATGCGGACATACCGCATATGACCATTCAAGTCAATCACCAGTACGCCATACTGACGATCATTGATTCGCACGAAATCATATTTGGTATCATTGCCTTCAAGCAGTTCGGCGAAAACGAGTTCACGAAGAGATTTGTCATTCTGTGCTTTAGTAATCTTTGCCATCATTCATCATCCTTTCTCTCTTGGCTCATATACATTATAGCATATCCATAATAGAAGTCAATAAGAATACTTAGGTGTTTAACACCTAAATATTAGGGAAGGATCACTCCCCTTCGGGAGTGACCTTGATTTTCCTCAATTCTTTGAGGTTCTTATTGGCTTCTGCGAGTGCTTTCTTTTCGGCACGCTTCTTCTCATCTGCGGCAATTTTCTTCTGTTTCTTCGCTTCGGCATCGGCTTTCTTCTGTGCCTTTTCTACGCAATCCTGTGCGTAATCTTCGGCTATAGCATAGCCATCGTAGGGATCATAACCGCCCTCACCGTTGCGAGTACCACGAGGAATACTGACCTTAATCAGTACGAACTTTTCATTGCCTTCTTCGTCAAGGCACGGAATGGCGAGTTCGCTTGCGGATACGGGCAGAACATCCGTGTCAAAAGAGGTCTGTACCTGTTCGGTAACGAAATTGAGAAAAGTGTTGCGGAGTTTGGTTTCAAGCTGGGCCTTAGTCATTAAACATCTCTCCTTTCTTTTTACAAACACATTATATCATAACATTTGACGATTGTCAAGGGGTTGGGTTAGAGGAATTTTTTCTTCTCTCTCAACTTCTATATATATTATATCATAAAATTTGAAATTTGTCAATAAAAATTTTATAAAAATACTGTATACAATTTTAGGTGTTGAACACCTAAACATGATTAAAAATAAAATTGGGGTATGATTTTCATACCCCAAAGGAAATGATGGGAAAGGACTAATGTCCTTTTACGAGTGGTCTCAACCCTTGGCTATTAAGCCTTGCGGGAGTAGGTGTTCACCTTACCCTCGGTCTTGACGACCTCATCCGCCCACAGGCGAGTGATGGCATACTGTACCTTGCCCTTGGTGAAACCTTCGGGCAGAGCATCAGCGACCTCATCGTAGATCTCACCGATGGTCACAGGGGTGTCAGACAGAGCACCGAGCACGATGGGCTTCGCAACCTCATACAGTTCGGCGTTCTTCGCCTTTTCGGCTTCGCCACGATTGAGTTCCTTCTCAACCTCGGCAAGCAGTTCGGAGTCAAAGTCGGTGCCCTTCAGAGCGGAGTAGATGGCGGACAGAGTAGTTTTCTTCATAATTTAATTCCTTTCTGGTTTGTGAGGTTTTCCTTCCTCTTTCTTACATAGTAATTGTATCATAGTTTTTTGAGTTTGTCAAGAGGTTTTTTGAAACTTACCGAAGGTTTCAAATCAGAAGTTAACGATTCGGTTTCACGTTACGGTTTGTGGGTCTGTCGTAACTCCCTCTGACAATTATTATTATACTCGGATTTTGATAAAAGTCAATCATTTAGTTTAGGTGTTGAACACCTAAATAATGGGATTTTAATAATGGGTGGGACATTTCTGTCCCACCCTCTTATTTGGTTTTGAAATTATATACATCAGACCGAACATATTTTTTTACGTATTCACCGCTCAAGATGGACACTCCGTCAACTTTAATGACAAAGGGATGAAGTACAGGACGAGTCAGAATTTTGTTCGGCTTGTAAGGAGTTGCCCATTCAGCACCACGATTGATACATTCCCAAAGGATTGCAGATTCAATCTCGGAGTCAAACAATCCCATGTGTTCTTCAACAAACTCGGTATTATCAGTAATGAACTGATAGACTACTTCAGCAGAACCCTTGTAATTGCCTGTATCGGTGAACCGCTCGTTATCTTCGCAGAACTTTTTATAGTCGGCATTTTTGGTGATAAATTCGCTTGCATATCCCCAAATGTCATAAACCGCTACATTTTCAAGAGGATTATTGCACTTGAACCAATCGCAGTTATAGGCAATCACTTTATCGTCAAAGTCGGAGTTATAGGCATACACTTCAGTTACATTATATTTGATAATGTCTTGTTTCAGTTTACGCATGATGTAACCCCATTTATCCATTGTGGCATCATGCTTACGCATCATAGCAATATACTTTTGCCGTTTTTCCTTATAGTATGCGGATTCAAACAGGGGCAGATTATGCCAAATCTGTTCAACCACATTCACTTTGAAATCAACAATAGCACCATTGTTTTTGTCCATGACAACCCATGAAATGTCATAGCAGAAGCACTTGTCAAGTCCTGTTGTTTCGGTATCCAATACGATTGCGTAACCCATTAAAAATCTCCTTTGGTTTGTGTTGGGTTTTCCTTCCCCTATTTCGTATATATTATAACATGGATTATGTAATAGGTCAAACATTATTTTAGGTGTTTAACACCTAAATAATATAACTGAATGGTTTTACCATTCAGAACTGCGGTTTTCATAATAGTCATCATATTCACTTTCATAGGAAAGATGGCAAGCATAATCAATAAGGCATACATGACCACGGCGGAAACCGTAATTATTAGAGTGAAGATCCGTGATCCGATGCTTACGGCAGAATGACTGTTCGGCGGGGTTCATGTAATGCTCTGCGTAATAGTGACCGCTACCAATACCATAGATGCGGGGCATGATATAAAATTCACGATCGTGGAAGGAAAAGGGAGTAATCTCCGCAAGAAGATATGCAAATCCTTCTTGTTTGGCATCATAATATAGGGCAACTTCATTCTGACACCCACCGATACTATCAATCTCATCGGGGTCATAATCAAATTTGACAACATAATCAGAGGTAATAAGGGCAATACGAGAAAGCCCATTCTGCACACGCACCTTGCGGTTGAAGGTAGTATTGTATTTGTTAATCTCTTCCTCAATATCCCACGGGCAGAAAGAATCATGAATGTAAGGAAACACTTCTGCGATGAAATCCTTCGCTCTTTCAATGTAGCTTCTCATACTTTGTACCTTCCTTTTACAATAAATAATTTTTCCAGCTTGCCAATAAATTTATTTCCATATCGTTTTTCCTTTTTCCGTATATTTACTCTGATTACGGTCTACCCTTTTACGCAGGAACGTAGGAATTTTACTTGTGCCACCAAAGACAGCTACCAGCTCTCTCTGTGTGGTAACATACATAGTAATGATTTTTTCTTTGGGTTCATCCTTAACAATAGTAATACCTGTGTCAGTAAGACAAACCCAGCGCCCAGCTTGCTCCAAACTGAAGCGAGTATACTTTTCTTTGATAATCTGACCCAGACCAATATCATCAATGATATGTTTTACTCGGTCTGCTCTCTGAACTGCAACATGGTAAGTCATTTGTTCTTTCATGTTCAATACCTTCCTTTCATGGCTATATGATACCATGAAGTAATGGGAAAGTCAACATTCCTATATAGGTGTTGAACACCTAAATTACATGAAAGTGAAATTACACCCGATTATCGGGTGTAACTTCTTGGATTTCCCAACAATAAAGGTTAGACGGGAGGGCGCCTACATAGGTAAAAAATTCAACCCCGAACTCAAAAGAATAATCTCGAAGAGTGAGACCTTCTTTTTGAGTGGACAAAATCAGCTCTTGTGTAGCTTTTCTATGCGTCGTATACACTCCGACAAGTTCACTGTCCCTCATCAGTACATACAGCTCATTCATCTTCATTACCCCCTTCAAAATTAGATTGGGGCGGCGGCTTCGCTTCAGTTACTATAGGTGCTACTCCTTCTTTCGCCCATCAAACAATTGCGTTATGCTAACCGCTTTAAGACTCATGCTCTTGAGTCCGTCCCTTTCGACACTGATATCATATCATATTATGGGAATAGAGTCAATACATATAATTAGGTGTTGAACACCTAAATTTGAATATGAAATAAGGACGATTACTCGTCCTCATTTTCTTCTATCGTGATACGGATTGTATATTGTTTGTCATTGATATTGACGATTTTTGAGTAGCCCATAGAAGATGGCATCCGATGAGTACCCAGCTGGTCATCCATTTCAATAGCGGTATTAACCAGCTCATCCCATAATTCACTCATACTTACACCTCTTTTGCATAGTAGGCAAGGTTCATGCCTGTTTCCGGGGAGCAGTTGTAATAGAAAACCGCATCGCATACCTTGTCAAAGGTATCCATAAACATAGGCTCAGAAGGTTTAGAAATCCAGCTTGCCAATGGGCTGTTCGGCTTGATACGATTCGGAATAACCATAATTTCTTCACCGTTGTCGTACATCTTGCGTGCAAGTGCCTTTGTAATCTTTACCATCTTGCTACCGCCTTTCTGCTCTCTCTTGGAACAATATCATTATATCATATTGGGATGGAATGTCAACTATTATAATTAGGTGTTTAACACCTAAATAAGAAATAAAATTAAAGCAAGGGATTACTCCCTTGCCATAACTTCCTCATAGTCGATTCCGAGCCAGTCCTTGCAGATATCCTCGAAGTCAAACCACATCCAGTCATTGACCTCTGTGGTGCTCCAAGGCTCCTCATCACCGATAACTTCCTCCAGCTGGTTTTCCAGCATATCCAGCTCTTCAGAAGTTAATTTAGCGGCATTGGTTGCTGCACCGCCCCAGAAGTGGAAGTCTCTCAGTTTCTTTTCAATCGTCATTGTCATTGTACTATCCCTTTCCTTTCTTCATCTTGGAAGGTTCTCTTTCCCTTCCGCATTATTATAATATCATAAATTATAGAAAAACGCAAGTAATAAAATTAGGTGTTTGACACCTAAATAATATAGTAAATAAAAGAGCGGGTGATCAATCCGCTCTTGCCCATATATCAACATCAGTTTGGGCGCCCTATACGGTAAGTAGTCCGTGATAGACAGGGCACTGATGAGGGGCGATAACGGCGCCGTTAATTAGTAAGCCTGTCAGTAGCCGTCCCTACTGCATCCGGCATCATGGTGCGGTGGACTCACTTTCCTTTCCTCCTTTCGACAATGTTATTGTATCATATTATTGATAAGAAGGCAATAATCTTTATTAGGTGTTCAACACCTAAATTATATATTGCCCTTACGGGCAATAAGATAAGATAGGATCATTAGGTTCGTTACCGATATCTTCAATCATAGTAACAAAACAGGCATGACAGAGTGGTTTCTTAATCAGTTCTGCAAAAAGATCACAAGCGCGTTCCCATCCAACTACAATGACTTCGCTATGGATATCATTACCAATAGAGACACCATCATCAAACAGCGGATCAAACATTTCCCATTCTACTTTATAATAGTTATTCATTTTCTTCTTCCTCTCTTTCTATCCTCTTGGGACATTATTATAATATCATATTATGGGATATAAGTCAATTTATATATTTAGGTGTTTAACACCTAAATATTGAAATGATATTACCGCCCTCAGGCGGCACCCGCGGGCGGTGGACGTGGATTATTATGCCGGTCACAAATTAACACGAAATTAGCACCTCCCCGTGCTTGGCAATGTACTCTTCAAAAGCGCGAGGTCCCAGCTCGCACATCTGCTGAGTCCAGCTAGTCATCAGATACACCCTGCCAGCTCTTTTACCCAGGAAGCTGATAGCCAGCTTCAGCAGGGCACGGCGAGACTTGATGCTCTTCGGGACAACCAACTGTCCATCGTTTCCCATAGGAATCCATCCGAGGCGATCAGCATAGAACAGGTACATTGTTTCAATCTCCTTTCTTGTTCCTCTCTCTGAGGACAATATCATTATAACATATATTTTATATATGTCAATCCCTTATATTTAGGTGTTTAACACCTAAATTCTACTGCAAGAAAAACCGGGTTAAAAAACCCGGTTCCGGCATTCGCCAGTGTACACATTGAACTCTTTGCCGTCCTGATACAGCTGTTTTGCCAGCTGGTAGGTGAAACCCCGCTCACGCATGAACCAGCCGATATGCTTGATCGTGGTCAT
>Ga0247611_10003140_pt1 | contig 25019 bp, 15 predicted proteins | sample 177DNAGHGhighgp2_FD_192422 | JGI IMG/M metagenome (GOLD analysis project Ga0247611, IMG submission 192422) | Sheep rumen microbial communities from Palmerston North, Manawatu-Wanganui, New Zealand - 1770 DNA GHGhigh gp2 | ecosystem: Host-associated > Mammals > Digestive system > Stomach > Rumen... | reverse complement strand
GGGTTTGTAGATCTCCACACGTTGGTGGGCAAACTGCGCACGCTTCATGCGGCGGATAAGTTCTTCGGTCTTGCCGGAGAACATCGAACCGCACACCACTTCTATACTGCCGCGGCGGCGCGATGGCCCTTGAGTGTCTCTTTCTGAAAACATATTATATTGGGTTATGGGTTACGGGTTACGGGTTGGGGTTGAGCAGGCGGATTTCGACCGGGCGGAGCTGGATGGAGGTCATATGATTGAAGGTGTTCTCCTCCAGTTCGTAGCAGAGGTCGATGGGGTTGCCGTTCTGCAGGTAGAGCGCTTTCTCGCCCTCACCAAAGGCAATGCCGGTGATGGCGGCGGTGCGGTCGGTGAGGTCGAGCCGCAGGTGTTCGCCCATACGTCCTACGCGTCGCGTATCGCGGTTGTTGATCACGTTGCGGGTAGCGAACACGGGTCGCGGGTTGCCGGGACCAAAGGGCTCCAGGTGGCGCAGCAGGTTGAAGAACTCAGGCGTGATATCCTGGAAATCGATCTCAGCCTCTACATCGACGGTGGGTCGCATCTGTTCGGGACGGATATGGGCGGCCACGTACTCCTCGAAGCGGCGACGGAACTCCGGCAGGTTCTCGGGCGCCATACTCAGTCCGGCCGCGAAGCGATGGCCTCCGAAGTTGGAGAGCAGGTCGCTGCAGGAATCGATGGCGCTATAGATATCAAAGTCGCTCACCGAACGGGCCGAACCCGATATCTCGCCGCCCTCCTCGGAGGTGAGCACGATAGTAGGTCGGTAATAGACCTCGGTGAGTCGCGAAGCGGCTATACCTACTACGCCGCGGTGCCATCCGGGCGCATAGACGACGCTCGTGAACTTACGATCATTGTCGGGGTCAGCAGCCAGTTGGGCGAGTGCCTCGTCCTTGGTGCGTGTGTCGCAGTCGCGTCGCTCGGCATTGTGGCTGTCTATCTCATGGGCCAGGTGTTGCGCATAGGCCGAATCGTCGGTGATGAGCAGGCGGACGGCTTCCGCACCGCTATGCATACGACCGGCGGCATTGATACGCGGACCGAGCTTGAAGACCAGGTCCTGGATGGTGACCTGACGGTCGGCGATGCCGGCCACCTGCATGATGGCCCTTAGGCCGATCGACGGCAGGCGGTTGAGTTGGCGCAGACCGAAGGTGGCCAGTATGCGATTCTCGCCCGTGATGGGTACGATATCCGAAGCGATGGACATGGCCGTGAGCGAGAGCAGGCTATAGAGCCACTGCGGGTTGAGGCAGTAACGCTCGGTATAGGCTTGGGCAAGTTTATAACCCACGCCGCAGCCCGAGAGTTCCTTAAAGGGGTACGAACAGTCGGCGCGCTTCATATTGAGCACCGCCTTGGCAGCGGGCAGGGTATCGCCCGGCGTATGATGGTCGCAGATGATAAAATCGATCTTGCGTTCGGTGGCATAAGCTACTTTATCGACCGACTTGATACCGCAGTCCAGCGCGATGATAAGCGTACAGCCCTCCTGTTGGGCCACGTCGATACCCTGGAAGGAGATGCCGTAGCCCTCCTTGTGGCGGTCGGGGATATAGAAAATGAGGTTGTCGGTCAGGTGGCGCAGGAAACTGTACATGAGTGCGACGGCCGTGGTACCATCCACGTCGTAGTCGCCATACACCATGATGCGCTCGTTGCGCTCGAGGGCGGTATGGAGTCGGAGCACAGCTTGCTCCATGTCGCGCATGAGGAAGGGGTCGTGCAGTTCGTCCATCGACGGACGCACAAAGCGTCGCGCAGCCTCGGGCGTGGTCAGACCACGGTCCACGAGTATCTGTGCGGATAGTTCGCTGATCTTGAGTTCACGAACGAGCAGCGCCTGGGCTTGGCGTTCGGGTTCACTCAGTTGTCGTATGATCCATTCGGATTGCATCAATCAGTCAGTTCAAAATGGTCGGCATCCTGCCAGTAGGGCAGCGCTTCGCGGAAATGGTGCAGGACATTCATGTCCAGGTCCACGATGCGTGTACCGGCCTCATTATCTTTAAATCCAGCCAGGTCGTTGAGGCGGGTGTCGTAAGCTACGGAATGGCCGTTGTAGTGCCATCCCATGCCGTCGTCGCCTACGGGGTTGACGGCTACGATATAGCATTGATTCTCGGTGCAGCGTGCCGCACAGAGGGCATCCCAGTACTGGATACGTATCTCGGGCCAGTTGGCTACCACCAGCAGCACGTCGTACATCTGCTTCTCATCGCGAGGCTGGCGCGCCCATACGGGGAAGCGCACGTCGAAGCATACGAGCATGCGCATGCGTACGCCGCGGTAGATCCAGTCGGTCTGCTGGTCGGCTGGGCAGAAGAAGAGGTCCTCGCCGCTATGGCGGTAGAGGTGGCGCTTGTCTTGGTAAAGCGGCGACTCTCCCGGGCGGAACATAAAGCCGCGATTGACGAGTCGTGCCCCCTCCTCACACATCATCGAGCCTACGATAGCCAGGCGGTAGAGGTCAGCCCACTCCTGGAGCTTGCGGCACGTGGGTCCGCCCCAAGGTTCAGCCAACTCAGGATGGTCGGTGCAGAACCCCGTAGAGAACATCTCAGGCACGACGACCACGTCGGTCTTGCCCTGCAGACCGGCTAAACGGTCGTGGAGCAGACGAAGGTTTGTCTCCTTGTCTGCCCACACGATCGGATATTGCAGCAATGCAAATCGCATCTACGTTACTTCTTCTCCGGCTTAGCGATGTTCTCACGCATAGCCGTGTCGGCCTGCATGTTCTGCATGCGATAATAGTCCATGATACCCAGGTTGCCGTTGCGGAATGCCTCAGCCATAGCCTGCGGCACGAGTGCCTCGGCCTCGATCACCTTAGCGCGAGCCTCTTGAGCCTTAGCCTTCATCTCCTGCTCGGCAGCGATAGCCATAGAGCGACGCTCCTCGGCCTTAGCCTGTGCGATATTCTTATCGGCCTCAGCCTGATCCATCTGCAGCTGGGCACCGATGTTCTTACCTACGTCGATGTCGGCTATATCGATGGAGAGGATTTCGAATGCCGTACCGTCGTCCAGACCCTTGGAGAGCACCAGTTTGGAGATGCTGTCGGGGTTCTCGAGTACCTGCTTGTGGCTCTCGGCCGAACCGATGGAACTAACGATACCCTCGCCTACGCGGGCCAGCACCGTATCCTCGCCGGCACCACCGACCAGTTGGCGAATATTGGCACGTACGGTCACACGGGCTTTAGCGATCAGCTGGATACCATCCTTAGCCACAGCCGTTACGGGCGGGGTGTCGATCACCTTGGGGTTCACCGACATCTGGACAGCTTCAAACACGTCACGTCCGGCCAGATCGATAGCGGTAGCCATCTGGAACGGGAGCTGCATATTGGCCTTGGAGGCACTCACCAGGGCATGTACCACACGCTCGATGTGACCACCGGCCAGGTAGTGGGCCTCCAGTCCGTCGCGATGAACGTCGGTCAGTCCGGCCTTGTGGGCCTCGATCAGACAGTTGACGATCTTCGTGGGCGGCACCTTACGGATGCGCATCAGAAAGAGCTGAATCAACGAGATACGTACGCCCGAAACGGCTGCATTGATCCACAGCATGAACGGGACATAATAGAAGAAAATAATGACCACCAGGCCCACCAGGCCTATGAGAATCAAATTAAACACTTCCATAGTAAAACAAGAGTTAAAAAGTTAATAAAAAGGGGTAACAAAAAAATCGCTTTTTTTCACAATTTTTTATTTTTTTTCGGCCTCGGCGTCTATTTTTTGAGCTTCTTTCTCCAGTCGCTCGATTTTCTTGCCGGGCTTAGCCAACGACACTTTGCCATCGATTTTGGTGTCCAGCGCCATCTTGTCGATCGCACGGCTACGCCAGAAACCGTAGATAGCCAATAGCGACATGACAACACAGGCCGCCAAGGTTATATGGCCGGCTAAAGCACTGATTTTCAAGTAAGCCAAGAACACCGCTCCCAGCAAACATCCGAAACCCGAGATGCCTGCGATACCAAATCCGGGTATCAAAAACATCTCCAAAACCAATAAAATTACACCGACGAGCACCAGTAGTGCCACCATTAAAATCTCTGTCAACATACGCAAAAAAAATATTTCACGGTGCAAAGATAATAATTATCTTTGATATATGCAAATAAAAAAATAAATTTGTGTAATTGAAAAAAATGTAGTACTTTTGCACCCCGAATCGAAAAACGAACGAAAAAACGACACCTTATATATATAATAGGAATGAGCAAAAATCTGGTGATAGTAGAGTCGCCCGCCAAGGCGAAAACGATTGAAAAATTTCTGGGAAGCGATTTTCATGTACTGTCCTCACAAGGGCATATACGCGATATAGAGGCGCTGGGCAAGAACTCGATGGGTATCGACTTTGAGCACAACTATGCGCCCAACTACGTGATTGATCCCAAGAAGCAGCACCTGCTGGACGAACTGCGCCGCGAGTCGGAGAAGGCCGAGACCGTATGGCTCGCTTCCGATGAAGACCGCGAGGGAGAGGCTATCGCATGGCACCTGAAGGAGGTACTGCAGCTGGATCCGAAGAAGACCAAACGTATCGTCTTCCACGAGATCACCAAGACGGCTATTCAGCAAGCTATCCAGCATCCGCGCGACATCGACTACCACCTGGTGGACGCCCAGCAGGCACGCCGCGTGCTGGACCGCATCGTGGGTTTTGAGCTCTCGCCTATCCTATGGAAGAAGGTGACCACGGGTCTCTCGGCCGGACGTGTACAGTCGGTGGCCGTACGACTGATCGTGGAGCGCGAACGCGAGATCAACAATTTCGCTACCAGTTCCCACTACCGCATCACGGCCGACTTCACCGGACGCAACCCCGGCGACGCCAGCATCCTGCATACAACGCTCAACCATACTTTTGCCCACAAGAAAGACGCACTCGCCTTTCTGGAGCAATGCCGCAGAGCTTCGTTCCGCATCGAGGACGTGCAGCGCCGTCCGCAGCAGCGCACGCCGGCACCGCCGTTTACTACCTCTTCGCTCCAGCAGGAGGCAGCCCGTAAGCTGCGCTTCGCTGTCAGTAAGACCATGCGCCTGGCGCAGTCGCTCTATGAGAGTGGACTGATCACCTATATGCGTACCGACTCGGTCAACCTGAGCCAACTGGCTATCTCTACCGCCAAGGACGAGATCCAGGCCGAGTACGGTAGCCGCTATGCGCGTCCGCGTCACTACCAGACCTCGTCCAAGGGTGCCCAAGAGGCCCACGAGGCTATCCGTCCGACCTATATGAACGTGCATCATGCCGGTCATACGCCCGACGAGCAACGCCTATACGAACTGATCTGGAAGCGCACCATCGCCTGCCAGATGGCCGATGCCGAGATCGAGCAGACCCGTATGGAGGTGTCGGTATCCAATTCCGACTACCGGTTTGTGGCCATCGGTGAGGTGGTGCAGTTCGACGGTTTCATGCGCGCGTATGTGCAATCTACGGACGAGGCCGAGGAGGATAAGCAGCGACTTCCCCATATGGCTATGCACGAATCGCTTCGCCTGAACGAGATGATCGCCACCCAGACCTACGCCAAGCCGCCCTACCGCTATACGGAGGCTTCGCTGGTGAAGAAGATGGAGGAACTGGGTATCGGACGTCCGTCGACCTACGCCTCGATCATCGAGACGATACAGAACGTCAAGTACGTAGAGCGCGGTTCCGTGGCCGGACACAAGCGCGACTACCGCGTCTATACCCTGCGCGACGATAAGATCCAGGAACGCATGCGTCAGGAGATGGCGGGCGCCGACTCGCAGAAACTGATGCCGACCGATCTGGGCTATATCACCAATGACTTCCTGGTGGAAAATTTCCGCAGCATCCTGCAGTATGATTTCACGGCCAAAGAAGAGGCTAACTTCGACCTCATTGCCGAAGGCAAAGCCGAGTGGGTACAGACCGTCGATACGTTCTACCACACCTTCCAGCCCATGCTCAGCTCCGTGCCGAGCGGCAAGATAGCCGGACGCGAACTGGGTACCGATCCCGAGAGCGGACTACCTGTCTATGCCAAGATCAGCAAAATGGGACCCTGCGTACAACTGGGTTCGGCCGAGACCAGCAAGCCGAGATTTGCGAGCCTGAAGAAGGGCCAGTCGATCTTCTCCATCACGCTGAAGGAGGCGTTGGAGCTGTTTAAGAACGCCCTGCCCTATACACTCTGCGAGATAGATGGCGAGCCCGTCATCGTCGGCGAGGGTAAGTACGGACCGTATCTGCGTTACCAGGATGCTTATATCAGCATCCCCAAGCAGATCGATCCGCTGCAGATCACCCAAGAGGAGGCACAACAGTTGCTGGACAAGCACAACCAGCAACAGATGCCGCTGCAGGAGTGGGGCGAGATACAGATCATCAACGGTCGGTTCGGTCCGTATATCAAGACGCCGACGGCCAACTACCGTCTGCCGCGTGGCACGAAAGCCGACACGTTGACCGAGCAACAAGTGCGTGAAATCATCGCAAAAGAGGCCGAATCGCCCTCTCAAACCCCAAGAAAACGCACTTTTCGCAAAAAAACTGCAAAATAATTTGCGTATATCAAAAAAAAGCAGTACCTTTGCAGTCGCGTTTTGAAAAAGCGACAAAAAAATCGAGAATTCTCGAATATAGGAGATTAATTTCGGGAATAAAGGAGGGAGGGGTACCCTGCTTTATGACCATAAAATTAACGAACTATAAAGAGATTCCGAAGAGAGCGGAAAGCGGACGAGGTCGTTCGCTGACGCGAACGAGAAGTAGCGCAGTTGGTAGCGCACCACGTTCGGGACGTGGGGGTCGGGCGTTCGAGTCGCCTCTTCTCGACAAAAGGATGGTCTCAATGGCCATCCTTTTACACAAATAGCGATGCGATACGAACCGGACGACATAGCTCAGGCACTCGAGACGCTGCGCCAAGGCGGCATCATCGTCTATCCCACCGACACGGTATGGGGGATAGGTTGTGATGCTACCAACGCCGAAGCCGTACAACGTATCTACCGGCTCAAGCAACGCGAGGACAGCAAGTCGATGCTCGTGCTCCTGGACGCTCCGGGTAAGCTGCAAGGCTACGTACAGGAGGTGCCGGAGATCGCCTGGGACCTGCTGCAGGCCACCGACCACGACGAGGACGCGCCGCAGCGTCCGCTGACCATTATCTATCCGGGTGCCAAGAACCTGGCCGAAAACCTCGTAGCCGAAGACGGTTCGATAGGCATACGCATCACCTCGGAGCCTTTCAGTCAGGCCCTATGCCAACGGCTGAAACGGCCTATTGTCTCCACGAGCGCTAATATCAGCGGTCAACCCGCTGCGCGCTTCTACGATGAGATCAACGAGGCAATTCTCACCGGTGCAGACTATGTCTGCCGTTTCCGGCGCGACGACCAAACGCCTCACGAGCCCAGCAGCATCATCAAACTCGGCCAAGACGGCACGTTCCAAATCATACGCCCATGACCCTCAGACGACGTCAACAAATATGGTACTTGCTGGCCGACCTGTTCTCCGCCGAACTGGTCTGGCTGCTCTTTCTGGGTTTCCGATGGCTGGTCTATGAGGGTAAGATACTGAGCATGGAGACGGTGGTGATCCCGGCGTTTAATTTCTACATGCCACTGGTGATCTACCCGCTGGTATGCCTCGTGGTCTATTACCTCTCGGGCTACTACCTCCGTCCGTTACAGAAACCGATCCTGCGTGAACTTTGGCGCACCTCGGCTTCGGCCGCTATCATCAGTACGGTCTTTTTCTTCGCCATTGTGATCGACGACCAGGTAGATGACTACCATCGCTACTTCGTCTCGCTGGCCGTGCTCTTCGGACTGCAGTTTGTCGTCAGCTATATCCCCCGCCTCAGCATTACCCTGCTCAGCCGCCGACGCGGCAAGAAGCGCGTGCAAACTATCCACTCGTTGGACGAAGCCCGTGCGTTGCAGGCCGAGACGGTGGACGAGGTCATCATCGACCTGCCCCGGGAAGCCAAGGAGGAGGAGATATACGACTATATCAAGTTGCTCTACCCCAAGTCGGTGGAGATTGCCGTACGTCCCCGCTTGTACGACATCCTGACCGGTGCCGCACGTATCGATGAGGTGGGAGCACCGCCGCTGGTGCGCATCACGGAGCATAAGATGAGCGACGCCGGCCTGTGCATCAAGCGTGCGGTTGACATCGTGGCAGCGTTGCTGACGCTGGTGCTGCTCTCGCCGCTATATGCCTTGCTGGCATTGCTGGTTGCCTTGAGCAGTCGCGGTCCGATATTGTATCGCCAGGAGCGTATCGGCAAGCACGGCCTGCCCTTCCGCATCCTCAAGTTCCGCACCATGTTTGTCGATGCCGAAGGCGAGACGCCGCAGCTGAGTGCGGACCACGACCCGCGTATCACGCCCGTAGGACGCTGGATGCGTCGGTATCGACTGGACGAACTGCCCCAGATGTGGAACATCCTACAGGGCGACATGTCGCTGGTAGGACCGCGTCCCGAACGCGCCTATTTCATTCGTCAGATCGAGGAACGTGCGCCCTATTACTGCCTCTTGTATAAAGTACGACCGGGACTAACCAGTTGGGGACCTATCCGCGTCGGCTATACGGATACGATGGATAAGATGGTGGAGCGCCTCAACTGCGACATAGCCTACGTAGAGAATATGTCGCTGGCGCTGGATGTGAAGATATTGTTCTTTACCGTAGGCGTACTCGTGCGCGGGCAGGGACAATAAGGAATTAGAGTTGCCCGGCCGAGACCAGGTTGATGACCCGCTCGGTGATACGATCCTTGTCCTCGGCATCGTATTCCTCCTTGAGGTCGTTCTTGAAAAGCTTGGCAACGAATTGCCAGAAATTCGCTACAAATTTATTCTTGTATTTCTCGATGAGTTCGAAACTGGTGTGCTGACACTCGCGGTCGAGTAGCAGCATGAGCATCTTGCCCTGCGAGGCATACATGCCGCGGAAGTCGTCCTCGTACTTATGAAACAGTTCGCGCTCGTACTTGCGAAACCACTTCTTCTGTTCGCGTCGCGTTTCCAGTTTGGCCAACTCCTTGTCGGCATAGATAATGTCCTTTCGGATGCTGCGCGCATAGGGCAGCGTCTTCTTCACGTCGCGCACCGTGCGCCAGTAGAAGCGCTCCTGCTGCTTGCTCTTGAACTTAAGCGGCGGATAGATATAGACGTCGTGGTGATAGACATGCATCAGGCTGTCGCCGTCCGGCAACTGTTCATAACGCATGTAGGTATGTATCAGTTCACGATCCAAAAAATCGCCAGCGAGCACGGTTGTGCTCACCGACGATACGAGGAACAATATGTACAGCAGTCGTTTCATGCGATAGTGGGTCTTACGGACTGCAACGCAACAAATTCTGTGCCAAATCAATACGAGAGGGCAAAGACCACGCGGCCGGCCGAGGGCTTGCCGGTGACCATACACGTACCGGGTTCGCTATGATGACCCGGCAGGTCGGCCAACGGGATGCAACGGATCGTAGCCTTGGTGTCGGCCTTGATCTGCTCCTCGGTCTCGGGCGTACCATCCCAGTGGGCCAGGATGAAGCCACCCTTCTTCACCTCCTCCTTAAACTCGTCGTACGAGTTGACCTCGCGCGTATTGGCGATGCGGAAGTCGAGGGCTTTCTGGTAGATATTCTGCTGGATATCCTCGAGCATCTTCTGGATGCGACTGACGATACCCTCCAGGCTGACGGTCTCTTTCTCCATCGTGTCGCGACGTGCAATCTCGATGGTGCCGTTCTCCAGGTCGCGTCCGCCCATAGCCAGACGTACGGGTACGCCCTTCAGCTCATAGTCGGCGAACTTATAGCCCGGCGTGTACTTATCGTCGGTATCCACCTTGACGCGGATGCCGAGCGCTTTGAGTTCGTCAGCGATCGGATTCAGCTTCTCCATCAGGGCGGCCAACTGATCCTCCTTCTTATAGATCGGCACGATGACTACCTGGGTCGGTGCCAAGTTAGGCGGCAGGACGAGTCCGTTGTCGTCGGAGTGGGTCATGATGAGCGCACCCATCAGTCGGGTACTTACGCCCCACGAGGTAGCCCATACGTACTCCAGTTTGTTCTCCTTGCTCAGGAACTTGACGTCGAACGACTTGGCGAAGTTCTGACCCAGGAAGTGGCTCGTACCGGCCTGCAGGGCCTTGCCGTCCTGCATCATAGCCTCGATACAGTAGGTGTTCAGAGCACCCGCAAAGCGCTCGTTGGGCGACTTGACGCCCTTCACTACCGGGATAGCCATCACCTTCTCGGCAAAGTCGGCATATACGTCCAGCATCTGGCGTGCATAGTCCTCGGCCTCCTCCTTGGTAGCATGGGCGGTATGGCCCTCTTGCCAGAGGAACTCGGCCGTACGCAGGAACAGACGCGTACGCATCTCCCAGCGCATCACGTTGCACCACTGGTTGCAGAGTATCGGCAGGTCGCGATACGACGAGATCCAGTTCTTGTAGGTGGACCATATGATGGTCTCCGAGGTCGGACGGATGATGAGTTCTTCCTCCAGTTTGGCATTCTCGTCCACTACCACGCCACGGCCGTTCGGGTCGTTCTTCAATCGGTGGTGAGTCACCACAGCGCACTCCTTGGCAAAGCCTTCCACATGCTCGGCCTCACGGCTCAGGAACGATTTCGGGATCAGTAGCGGGAAATAGGCATTCTTCACACCCTGCTGCTTGAATCGGCGATCCAGCTCCTGCTGTATCGTCTCCCATATTGCATAGCCATAAGGCTTGATCACCATACATCCGCGTACGGCACTCTGCTCGGCCAGGTCGGCCTTGACCACCAACTCGTTATACCACTTCGAGTAGTCCTCCGAACGAGGGGTCAGTTTCTGAAAATTTGCCATATATTATTCTGTATTCTGTTCTCTATTTCAAAATCGGCTGCAAAATTACTACAAAAATTTGGAATATGCAAGGATTTGGCGGTAAAAATCAAATGTATTTGAATTTTTAGCAGGAAATCATTGCACATTCGCGCGAGGACACGATTCCAAATTCAAAAAAATCGACACTCAATGTACGGTTTTTAATCAAAAGTCAAAGCCTGATGTCGCTATGTCGCTGTTTTCGTAGTGAAACTTTGAAACTTTGAGACTTTCATGAGACTTTATAAGTGAGTGGTATTCAGAAAATTACGGCAGATAGTCTCAATAGTCTCAATAATCTCATGCAAAAATTAAGAGCGACAAAGCGACACGGAAAAAATAAGAAAACCGTCAAACCGTCAAATCGTCACGAAAAAATCGATTAGGGATTATCGTGGATTGTCGAAGGGGCTATGGTGAGCCTGTGGTAAGGCTAATAACCAACGAATATCTAACGAATAACTAACGAATAACCAACGATAGACAGGACTTAGGTATGTGAATATGCCGAAAAAAGTTGACTATAATCCTAGAAAGGTTGACAGGTGTACTAAAAATGTTGTCATGGTGTGGTTAGGGTGACGTAAGGGGAAAGGTCTAGGATTAACTGGACTTAAGCATAGGAAGCCCCGTACTTAACCCTTACTCGCTTCTTAGTGAGCGGAATCTTAAGAATCGGATAGTTTGAATGTAAATGAATTTAAGGCGATGTCATCAAAAAAAATGACTTGGCACAAATGGCACTATTGGCACTATGGAGGGCAAAAGTGCCAATAGTGCCAAAAGTGCCATGCAAATTTGCATGAGAATTGTAAGAAATCTGAGAATTCTCACTTTTCTCAGTGCATTTTTCCCAAACCGGCATCAAATGCCGGGCTAATTGACAAAGGACACGGGACGGCTATTTTTTCAAGCTCTTGATGATATGCTTATAATCGCCAGAGAAATAGGCGGTAAGGAAGGCAATTTTTGAGGAGAAATAGGCACCGTTTTTCTCGTATTCTTTGCTCATCTTCTTATTGCTAGAGATCAAGAAATCGGCCGCCAAGCTCTGGAAATGAGGAGATGGCTTTAGCTGACGGTATAGAGAGAAGAGGTTGAGGATGTCTTCCTTTTTGCTTTCGCTAGCACCTATTAGTTTTTTCTTTACCAGTAATTCTTCCGGAAGCTGCTGCAAAGAAGACCAAGCCTCATCAATGCGGCGGCGATGGGCGTCAACCACCGTTTCGCCCTTGTCATAGTCAAAATCGAATATGTAGCGGGCTTCGTAGTAGTCGGCACACTCTGCCCATTTTATTTCGCGCTTTTTATGGGCTTCTAAATAATTGTCGCCCTTATTATAATCTACATCGAAAGCCTCTCTATCACTATAGTACTGCCCATATTCTCTCCATTTTAGTTCACGTTTCTTGTGTGCTTCCAAATGCGCGTCGCCCTTGTCATAATCGGCATTGAAAGCCTCTTTACTACGATAGTATTGATTGTATTCTTGCCACTTTAGTTCGCGGCAATTACGTTCGGAAGGTTGCAGACGGCCTTGTTCATATTGTATGACAAAGTCGGTGAATGAGGCATAGTGGCAGCGGTACTCCTTATGTTCGCTTTCAAGATGCGCTTTGGCGGTAGGATTCTCATGGAAATAAGCCTTAATAAAGTCATCCGGACGTGTTGTTCGCAAGTAGTCCTTGATAGACGTTATGGTCTGTGCGGAGTCTTGATGGCTTAGTGAGTCTGCTACACGCTGGAGGCTATCGCAAAACGCTTTTGCCTGATCGTAGTCGTAAGCATCGGGGATGTGAATAGGCGAATATGTCAGCAAAAATCGATTTCTTTCTTTTTCGTTCAAATATTGCGCATAAGGCGAACAACTGCTGACCTCATTACGTTGCGGAACTAATTTTGAAATCAGTTCATTGACTACATTCAACTCTTTTGAGAGTAATATAGCTGGCTTTATATATATTTCTTCTACATGGCCAAATTGCCATCCGAATCTGGAGTTCTTATATACCTTACTAAATCCCACAGGCACATATAATGCGACCTCGGAGAATTTTTCTCCGTACCGAGCTTGGGGATAAGCATGGGGAGGCACAAAAGCATAACATGTAATAGAGGTCAAATTTGTGCAGCCAGAGAAAGCATGGATTCCAATGCTGGTGACGCTATTGGGAATCGTGATAGAGGTCAAATTTTTACAGTCATTGAGAGCTCCAGGCGCAATGGTTTCAATACCATCCGGAATTGTATAAGCACCAGAATAGTTCTCAGGCAAGTATGCAAACACGTGATTGTTATATACGGGAGATTTCAAGCCTTTACACTTCTCAAAAACCCGCTCTCCAATGCTTTTGACGCTATTTGGGATTGTCACAGAGGTTAACGGGTAGCAATTAGAGAAAGCCTCATCTCCAATGCTAGTGACGCTATTTGGAATCGTAACTGATTTCAAACCTGTGTCAGCGAAAGCCCCACTTCCAATTCTAGTGACGCTATTAGGAATAGTAATAGAGGTCAGACCACCACAACCAAAGAAAGCCCAATCTCCAATGCTGGTGACGCTATTCGGAATAGTAATTGAGGTCAAACTGTCGCAGTTACTAAATCCTAAAATAGAGTTTGCACTATTATGAGAGAAAGCTCCTGGCGCAATGGTTTCAATACCATCCGGAATTGTATAAGCACCAGAATAGTTCTCAGGCAAATATGCAAACACGTAATCGCTATATACGGGAGATTTCAAGCCTTTACACTTCTCGAAAACCTGCACTCCAATGCTTTTGACGCTATTGGGAATCGTAATAGAAGTTAAACCACTACAACCATAGAAAGCCGCCTTGCCAATGCTTTTGACTCTATTGCCGATTGTCACAGATGTCAAATTTCCGCATTCAAAGAAAGCCATTTCTCCAATGCTTGTAACACTATTGGGAATCGTAATAGAGGTCAAACCAGTACAATCTCGGAAAACCTCATCTCCAATACTTTTGACGCTATTGCCGATTGTCACAGAAGTCAAACCAGTACAACCACGGAAAGCCTCATCTCCAATGCTGGTGACACTATTGCCGATTGTCACAGAAGTCAAATTCTTGCAGCCAGAGAAAGCCTCATCTCCAATGCTGGTGACGCTATTAGGAATAGTAATAGAGGTCAGACCACGACAATCAATGAAAGCATAGGATCCGATGCTTTTTACGCTATTTGGGATCGTCACAGACTTCAATTTTTCACACCCTCTGAAAGTATAGGCTCCGATGCTTTTAACGCTATTTGGAATCGTTATAGAGGTCAAATTATCGCAATTAGAGAAAGCCCCATTTCCAATTCTAGTTACGCTATTCGGAATTTTAACTGATTTCAGACCTGTGCATCCCTCGAAAGCATGGTTTCCAATGCTGGTGACGCTATTAGGAATTGTTACAGAGGTCACAGAGCACCATGAGAAAGCTCCTGGCGCAATGGTTTCAATGCCATCAGGAATTGTATAAGCACCAGAATAGTTCTCAGGCAAGTATGCAAACACGTGATTGATGTATATAGGAGATGTCAAATTCTTGCAGCCAGAGAAAGCCCCACATCCAATGCTTTTAACGCTATTTGGAATCGTAATAGAGGTCAAATTTCCACAGTAAGAGAAAGCCATTTCTCCAATACTGGTGACGCTATGGGGTATATTTATAGAAGTCAAAGCGTGGCAGCCAGAGAAGGCATAGTTTCCAATGCTGGTGACGCTATTGGGGATTTTAACTGATTTCAGACCTGTGCATCCCTCGAAAGCATGGTTTCCTATGCTGGTGACGCTATTGGGAATCGTTATAGCGGTTAATCCTTTGCAATCCTCGAAAGTGCGCTCTCCAATGCTTTTGACGCTATTGGGAATCGAGATAGAGGTCAAATTTCTACAGTCAGATAAAGCCCATCCTGCAATGGTCTCAATGCCATCGGGAATTATATAATCACCGGAATAGTTCTCAGGCAAGTATGCAAACACGTGATCGCTATATACCGGTGAGGTCAAACCAGTACAGCCATAGAAAACCTGATCTCCAATGCTTTTGACGGTATTGGGAATCGTAATAGAAGTCAGACCACTACAACCATAGAAAGCCGCCTTGCCAATGCTTTTGACTCTATTGCCGATTGTCACGAACATCAATTTTTCACACCCTTTGAAAGTCTCATCTCCAATACTTTTGACGCTATTTGGAATAGTGATCGATGTCAACCCAGAGCAACCAGAGAAAGCTGCCCCAGCAATGGTCTCAATGCCATCAGGAATTGTATAAGCACCGGGATAATCTCTTGGCATGAATGCAAACACAAAATCGTTATACACTGGAGATGACAAACCATTGCATGAATTGAAAGCCTCATTCCCAATGCTTTTGACGCTATTGGGAATCGAGATAGAGGTCAAATTTCTACAGTCAGATAAAGCCCATCCTGCAATGGTCTCAATGCCATCGGGAATTATATAATCACCGGAATAGTTCTCAGGCAAGTATGCAAACACGTGATCGCTATATACCGGTGAGGTCAAACCAGTACAGCCATAGAAAACCTGATCTCCAATGCTTTTGACGCTATTCGGAATCGTGATTGATGTCAAATATCTGCAGTTAAAGAAAGCTCCATTTCCAATACTAGTGACGCCATTTTCAATAATGACAGTCATTAAATAATGACTGTTGTGATTGTTAAACCACGGTGCATTATAACTATACCGCCCCAAATACTCATTATAGACATAATCATAGTCATCCATCGGACCTGTTCCGCTGATCGTCAGCACACCATTTTCTAAAGTCCAAGTGAGGTTCGCACCACATCTACCGCTTTCGGCGAAGGTGACTCCTATGCTTGCTATGCAGGCAAGGATAAGAGCGAAGAGTCTTTGTCGCAAGGGTACAAAGGCACGGTGGATGTCAATATACCAAATGGATGTGATATTTTGAACGAGGTTTTTCATAGGTATATCCCGTTTCTACGGAAATAGTTTCTTTTCGGGCTGCAAAGATACAACTTTTTTTCGAGATATGCAAGAAAAATATAAAATATACAACAAATGATATAACAAGAAATAGTAAAGAACTAATATCTCAGGCCTGACGTCCCGAGCACGGGACAAAAAGTCGCGACACCCACGCACCCCCTATGTGGCTAAAGACACCGGCTCGGCCGGTCAGTACCGAAGGTAGGTACCCGCCGGAGGCAATGTTGCAGCAAGAATGCGACAAAAGTGCAAAATAATACGGAGTTGAAGTTCCAATCTATACCGGCATCAAATGCCGAGCTAATTAACAAAGGACAACCGGAATAGCATTCCGGATAATGGACGATGTGTATGCCGATTAACAATTGGTGGAAAATGGAAGAAAAAGTGCATTTTCGTAACTCAAAACTTGCATATATGCAATTTTTGTAGTACCTTTGCACCCAAATTTGGTATGTGCATTTTTTGCACGACCCAAGAAAACAACAAACTATGGCAAACGGAATAGTACCATACAACCCGAAGTATGTAAGGAATCCTTACTAACTGCCCTGAAAATGGATTGGAACCCGGATGTGGTGCTGAAAGAGGTGAGATGACCCATCTTTAGTATGTGAACAAACCAAAGATATGAAGAAACTGGCACAGATAATAACACGGATCATTGATTTTTTCTATCCGCCTTTCCGGAAGGTGATGTCGGAGCAATTGTTCCGATATGCCGCCTGTGGAGGCGGTAATCTGGTGCTGGACTGGATACTCTACTTCCTGATCTATAACTTTGTTATAGGGCACGAAATAGTCAATTTGTCGTTTGTCATTGGTCGTTGGTCGTTAGAGCAAGCTATCACACCCCACATCGCGACGCTGTGTATCGTATTCCCCATCACGCTGCTCACAGGCTTCTGGCTGAATAAGTACGTCACGTTTCGGGAGTCGAGCCTGCGCGGCAGCCGGCAACTGGTGCGCTATATTCTGATCGTGGCTGTAAACCTGCTCATCAACTACCTGGGTCTGAAGCTCTGCGTAGAGGTTTGGGGCTGGTACCCGACGCCGAGCAAGATCGTGATCACCCTGCTCACGGTCTGCATCAGTTTCTTCGGCCAGAAATACTACTCGTTCCGCAAATAAGACCCAAAAAATAGTCCTATACCATGCGATTTTGCAAAAAAACGTGCAAAATCGCATTTTTTTTGCATTTTTTTCTACTCACTGCCATCTTTTGGCAGTTTGAAGCACTAATTTTGCAGCGTCAAACAAAAAACAAGGTAAGATTATGCAACTGGAATTGAATTTTGATCAGGTAACAATCGAGGATTGCTTCCGGAATTTTGTATCGCTCGTAGTATGGACGAATATACTTATGGGGTAATGGTTATAGGTTACGGGTTACGGGTTACGGGTTACGGGTTACGGGTTATAGGTTAAAAGTTTATGGTTATGGAAAATGTAATTATCAGTATTCTGAAGGTGGTTGTAACACTTTTTGCGATGCTTCCGGCGCTATTTTGCCTGGCAGTAACGGCTATATTGGGCTAAAAAAGGGTGTTTTTTCATAAAAATACGGAATTTTTTTGCGTATATCAGATTATTTTTGTACCTTTGCAGCCGATTTTGCGCTCGTGCGCACTTGTGCGTACGCTATACGTACCTGTAAGCGCGAGCAGAATAAGGAAAATAAAATCAAAAATAAATAACAAAACAACTATTATGAACAACAAAGGAATTGTACGGAAATTGGCATTTGTCCTCGCCGCTTTGCTGGTGCTGACATGTGCTTTCTATCTCTCCTTCTCCTTTGTGACCAGCCACTACGACAAGGCTGCGGTCGAGTATGCTGACGGCGATTCGGTTCGCCTCTCGCACTACCAGGACTCGCTGGCTCAGGAGAAAGTATGGTTTGGTTACACCCTGAAGGAGTGCCGCGAAAAAGAGATTAACCTCGGTCTTGACTTGAAGGGCGGTATGAACGTGACGATGGAGGTAGAGGTGTCGGGTATCATCCGCGCACTGGCTGCTGACAATCAGAGCGAGAACTTCAACCTGGCGCTCAAGCGTGCTGCCGAGAAGCAAGAGAACAGCGGAAAAGATTTCGTGACCCTGTTTGTGGAGTCGTATCAGGAGATCGACCCGCAGATCCAGCTGGCCGGTATCTTCTCCACGCCCGACATGAACAACCGCATCAGCAGCACCTCCACCAACGAAGAGGTAGCCGCTGTGCTCCGCGAGGAAGTGGATGCTGCGATCACCAACTCGTTCAACGTGTTGCGTACACGTATCGACCGCTTTGGTGTGGTACAGCCCAATATCCAGCGTCTGTCGCAGACGGGCCGTATCCTGATCGAGCTCCCGGGTATCAAGGAGCCGGAGCGTGTACGTAAGTTGCTCCAGGGTTCGGCTAACCTCGAGTTCTGGGAGACCTACAACCTGGGCGAGTTGACCGCTCAACTGGAGCGCCTGGACGGCGAACTGGTGAAGACCGTCACCGATCAGGACAGCACCAAGACCGAAGAGGTAGCCGCTGAGGCTGCTGAGGAAGAGGTGGCTGAGACCGACACCGCCAAGACGGAACTGGAGGGACTCAAAGCCGACATGAAGAAGGACAGCACCGACGAGGCTGCTAAGCAGAACGCAGAAGAGTGGCGCAAGAACCACCCGCTGTTTGCTAAGCTGCAGCTCAACGTGAGCCCCGAGGGCCAGGTATATCCGGGTCCGGTAGTGGGTATGGCTCACTTCACCGATACCGCTAAGATCATGGCTATGCTGACCGGCCCGCAGGCTCGTCAGATCCTGCCGAGCGACCTGACCTTCCGCTGGACGGTTAAGGCGATCGACAACGCCAACGCATACTATCAGCTCGTGGCCCTGAAGGGTCATAACGGTCATGCCAGCCTGGAGGGTAACGTCGTAACCGACGCTCGCGCCGACTTCTCGCAGACCAGCGCTTATGCTAACGTATCGATGTCGATGAACGCTGACGGTGCCAAGGCATGGCAGCGTATCACCAAGGAGAATATCGGTAAGTCGGTAGCCATCGTGCTCGACGGACTGGTATATTCCTTCCCGACCGTACAGAACGAGATCGCTGGCGGTAACAGCCAGATTACGGGTAACTTCACCGTAGAAGAGGCCAAGGACTTGGCTAACACCCTCAAGTCGGGTAAGATGCCGGCTCCGGCACGTATTATCCAGGAGGACGTAGTTGGTCCGTCGCTGGGTCGTGAGGCCATCCAGGCCGGTCTGTGGAGCTTCGTGCTGGGCTTCTGCCTCATCCTGCTCTACATGATCTTCTACTATGGTCTCATCCCGGGTCTGATTGCCGACTTCGCGCTGCTGTGCAACGTCTTCCTGCTGGTAGGTGTGCTGGCATCGTTCTCGGCTGTACTGACCCTGCCGGGTATCGCCGGTATCGTGCTGACCATGGGTTGCGCCGTGGATGCCAACGTGCTGATCTACGAGCGTATCCGTGAGGAGCTCAAGGGCGGCAAGAAGATGCGTCAGGCTATCACGGACGGTTTCCAGGGCGCCATCTCGGCTATCGTGGACTCCAACGTAACGTCGTTCCTGACCGGTGCCATCCTGGCTATCTTCGGTACGGGTCCGATCAAGGGCTTCGCCGTAACCTACATGATTGGTATCGTGACCTCATTCGTTACCGCTGTGTTCATCACACGCTGGTTGCTCGAGATCTATGCTAACCGTGAGGATGCTAAGGAACTGCCGTTCACCACAAGCCTGATGAAGAACTTCCTGCAGAATACCAAGGTGAACTTCGTAGGCCTGCGCAAGGTATCCTACATCATCTCCGGCGCGCTGATCATCATCGCTATCCTGGGTCTGGATCCGCATATCTTCGGTAAACTGAACCTGGGTATCGACTTCTCGGGTGGACGCAACTATGTCGTTCGCTTCGACCAGCCGGTGAAGACCGACGCTGTTCGTGAGTCGCTCGACAATATCTTCAAGGCCCAGCTGCAAGGCGACGAGACCTACTCGCTCAACGTCATCACGATCGGTAACGAGAACCAAGTTCGTATCTCGACCAACTATATGATCCAGAACGAGTCGGCAGCCGTTGACGAGCAGATCGAGAAGATGATTTACGACGGTACGAAGCAGTACCTCAAGGAAGAGATTCCGTTCGAGGACTTCCGCTCTACGCTCGTAAATCCGGAGGTAGGTATCATGCAGAGCCAGAAAGTGGGTCCGGCTATCGCCGACGATATCACCACGGCTGCCTTCTGGGCAGTGCTGGCTGCGCTCGCAGTCATCTTCCTCTACATCCTGCTGCGTTTCCGCAACTTCGCTTACTCGGTAGGTGCATTGGCAGCCCTGGCTCACGATACCGTGATCATCTTGGGTCTGTATGCCATCCTCTGGAAGATCATGCCGTTCTCCATGGAGATCGACCAATCGTTTATCGCGGCCATCCTGACCGTTATCGGTTATTCGATCAACGATACCGTGGTCATCTTCGACCGTGTACGTGAGTACAACAAGCTCTATCCGAAGCGTGCTAAGGACGAGAATATCAACGCTGCGTTGAACAACACGCTCAGCCGTACGTTCTCCACCTCTATGTCCACCTTCGTGGTATTGCTCGCTATCTTCTGCTTCGGCGGTGAGACGATCCGTGGCTTCGTATTCGCCCTGCTGATGGGTGTGATCGTAGGTACCTATTCGTCTGTATTCATCGCTTCGCCGATTGCCTTCGACATCCAGCGTGCACGTCAGTTGCGCGCCGAGAAGAAAGCCGCACTGAAGAAGTGATAACAAAAAATAAGGAGTTGCCTTTCCGGCAGCTCCTTATTTTTAACAATAACCTGTAACCCGTAACCCGTAACCTTTACAGTTTCTCCAATACGCGGCAGAGCCACTTATAGCAACGCTCCGTGCTGGGGATCGACAGACGCTCCTGCGGCGAGTGGACGCCGTACATCTGCGGACCGATAGAAACCATATCCAGGTACGGATATTTCTCCAGGAACAGACCGCACTCCAGTCCGGCATGGATAGCCAGTACCTGCGGTTCGGCCTTGAACAATTCCTCATACGCCGCTTTCGTTACGTCCAACAATGCCGACTTGGGATTAGGTGCCCAACCCGGATAACCGTCGCCGTGGGTCACTTCGTCACAAGCCAACGAGAGGGCCTGCTCTACCGCCCATTTCAGGTGGTGTTTGCTCTGCTCGATCGACGAACGCTGCGAGGTATTCACCTCGATATACGATCGGCCATCCATGGCCGATTCTTGGCGCATCTTGATCGATGCGAGGTTCGTACTGGTCTCCACCAATCCCGGCATCTCTTTGCTCATGGCGATCATGCCGTGCGGACACTCGCAGAGCGCCAGGATGAGACGGTACGCCTTCTCGGCCGGCACATACAGCTCCGGCAGGTCGCAGGTCTCCAGCTCCATGCGCATATCTTTCTCCACTTCACCAAACACACCTTCCATCTGGGCCACATACTGGTTCCACTCGATACGTATCTGCTCCTTGTACGCCATCGGAATGCTGATGACAGCCTCGGCCTCACGAGCGATCGCATTGCGCAGGTTACCACCGTTGATACGGGCCAGTTGCACCTCCGTCTTGGGCCATATACGGGCCAGGAAGAAGACGAGCAACTGGTTGGCATTCGCACGGCCCTTGTTGATATCATCTCCCGAGTGACCACCCATCAGTCCTGTCACCGACAGATGGATACCGAGAGCTGACTGCTGATGGCTGATGGCTGATGGCTCATAGTGCATCTTCGCTAAGGTATCAATACCTCCGGCGCAACCGATGAATATCTGGCCGTCATCTTCCGAATCCAGGTTGATGAGTCGTTTGCCGCGGAGCATACCGTCTTTCAGGCGGAACGCACCGGTGAGACCCGTCTCTTCGTCCACGGTGAAGAGGCACTCGATAGCGGGGTGCTTCAGGTCCGGATTGCTAATAGCGGCCAGCGCCATGGCGATACCAATACCGTTGTCGGCGCCGAGGGTCGTTCCTTTCGCCTTGAGCCATTCGCCATCCACCCATGTCTGGATAGGATCATTCATAAAGTCGTGCTGTACGTCGCCGTTCTTCTCGCACACCATATCCATATGGGCCTGCAGGATTACACCCTCGTGGTCCTCATAGCCCGGCGTAGCGGGTACGCGCATGATGACGTTCATCGACTCGTCGGCCACGCACTCAATTCCGTGCGCTTTGGCCCATTCTTGCAACCATTGTGAGATACGCTCCTCGTGCTTGGAGGGGCGAGGAATCTGATTGATTTCGGCAAAAATGTCAAAAACTGCTTTTGGTTCCATGTTCTATACGTTTTAGTTGTTTATGAAAGCGTAAGTGGAAGAGCACGGCCGGTATGGCCAGCGCGATCACAAAGGCGATCCACATACCCTGTGCGCCCCATCCGACGGGGAAGGTCAGTAGCAGTCCGAGCGGCAAGGCAATCACGATATAGTCCGCTACCGCAATGCGCATCGGTACGCGTACATCCTGGATGCCACGCAGCATGGCGGCGCCGATACATTGCAAGCCGTCGGCATACTGGAAGGTGCCGGCAATGACGAGCAACGACGAGGCGATAGGGATCACCTCCGGGTCATCCGTGAAGATATAGGGTATGTAGTTACGTCCGAAGATCATGATGCATGCGCCGATGGTGTTCATCAGCAGGCATAGATGCACCGATGCCCGACTGGCCATACGGACGGCATGCAGATCGCCCTTGCCCAACTGATGCGAGACGCGTATCGTGGTAGCCGAACCGATGCCGAGTGCCAGCATAAACGTGAGGTCGGCCATCTGGTTGGCAATATGATGTGCGGCCAACGTCTCCTTGTTAATCCAGCCGATGATGATAAACGAGGCGGTAAAGAGGAAAGCCTCAGAGAACGACTGCAGGCCGATAGGCGTACCTATGCCCAACAAGCGGCGTATGTCGCTCCAGCGAATCATATGTCGGCGCATGGCCTGCCAGTACTGGCGCCAGTCCTTACGGCATAGTATAACCGCGAGAAAGCACAGCGGCATCAGCGTACGCGAGATCAACGTTCCCCATCCTGCGCCCTCGGCTCCCATCGGCGCAAAGCCCATATGACCGAAGATCAGTACCCAGTTAAGGAAAATATTCAGCAGGTTGCATAGGATCGTAATGACCATCGCCACAAAAGTATTACCCAAGCCTTCTAAGAACTGCTTGAAGAAGCAGAAGAAGAGGTGCGGCAGAATAGAGAGCACTATTAATATATAGTACGGGCGCGCGCACGCGACAACGACCGGTTCTTGCCCGAACTTATCCAGCAGACCGATACAGGGCGCCAGCAGCAGGATAGACAGCAGGCAAATGATGAGCGTATAGACCAATCCGTTGGCCAGGTAAGGCGCGATCTTGTCCCATCGCTTTGCACCGTAGGCATGGCCCACGAGCGGGGTGATACCCATCGTCGTACCCATCGAGAAGACCATGACCGTGAAGAAAATGGCATTCGAGAAACTGACAGCAGCCAGGTCGGTCGTTGCATAATGACCCACCATGATCGAGTCGAACAGACCCACCAGAGCCGCACCCAGTTGGGTGAGCATGACAGGGAAGGCTACGCGCAAGTTGCGACGGTAGTAGGGCAGTATTTCACGGAAGGTATAGTTCATTTTCTCAAAAATCGCCTACAAAATTACGAAAAATAATTGAAAATTGAAAATTGAAAATTGAAAATTTGCAAGAATGACGATTTTTTTATAATTTTGCAGCCGATTTTAGGATAAATACATCGATATGAGTGGAATTTACAAGCGTTGGTTGTTTATGTTGGTCGCTATCTCGGCGGCTATGGCGTTGCGCTATGTGCCCGTCTTTGACTTTCAGAGCGACAAGGGTGTGATCTCGAATCGCACCTATGAGATGGACCAGAAAAACTTCTACGCATGGCAGACCAATTTTGATACCAACGAAAAGGTGATCGTGGGTGTTGTACCGGTCAAGGGACTGTACTATTGCGACCTGGCCATGATCGGTACGTCCATCCTATGCCTGCTATGCTTCTTCAGCGACAGATGGCGAATATGGCTCTCGCTCATTACGGTCGTATTGGCGGGTGTGTATTATGTGCTGATGGTGTATTACGCGGTACGTATATCCAACGAGTGGTTCCCGACGCTCTACCCCACCTTGGCCGCTATCTTGCCGGCTGTGGTGCTGGAGGCGATGGTATTGACCCGCAAGAGTCTGTTGCAGGACATACGTCATAGCGACGAACGTCTCGACTACTGAGGTCGGGTAGGTAGTGCAAAGGGGTGCAGGTTGGCATCCAGTCCCCAGACGGTATCCATAGCCTGCATGCAGGTGTCGCTCAGGATCAGCGAGCGGTTCATCTCCGGCAATGCCACCTCACCCAGGTTAAGCAAGGAATAGAAGATACACATCGTGGATGTCAGTTTCTGGCGGTTCTCTCGGAGAGCCGCTATTTTTTGCGGGTAGAGTTTTCTATACTGCTCGCTGGTCCAGACGAACAGGGGTACGTGGTACTCGTAGTACGAACCCGCATACGTTCCGTGCAGGAACATATGGTTCTCATCGTCCAGCAGGTTCTCGCCGTGATCACCTACATACACCAGCACGGCCGGACGACCGGTCTGCTCCAGTTCGCGTATGACGCGGTCGATGAAGTAGTCGGTGAAGCGTATCGCATTGTCGTACGAATTGGTGAGGATGGCTTTCAGGTTGCGATAGGCCGTGATATTCTCCGGCTTCAGGCGTGCCAGTCCTTCCTCGTCGCTCCGTCCGGCTTTGTCAAACAGGGCCTGCATATCCATGCCCGACATATCAGGGGTGAAGATTTGAAATTCCTCGGGATAACGGGCCGAGTACTTGAAGTGGCAACCCAGCGAGTGCAAAGCGATAAACTGCGGCGTGTCGGGCGTCGTGAGTTGCGTGCGCAGCGGCGCCAGCAGCACGGTATCCACAAAGGTCTCCGTACCGGGATCGGTCACGTACTTGCTGTAGTCGCAGTTCTCGGCGATACGCATCAGAAAATGATTGTTAAAACTCTGGTCGGCAATCCAGGCCGTGCGGTAACCTGCCTCGTGGAAGGCATCTACCACGGATGCTTCGTGCAGGTATAGTTC
>Ga0247611_10003139_pt1 | contig 25035 bp, 17 predicted proteins | sample 177DNAGHGhighgp2_FD_192422 | JGI IMG/M metagenome (GOLD analysis project Ga0247611, IMG submission 192422) | Sheep rumen microbial communities from Palmerston North, Manawatu-Wanganui, New Zealand - 1770 DNA GHGhigh gp2 | ecosystem: Host-associated > Mammals > Digestive system > Stomach > Rumen... | reverse complement strand
TGCTATGAGACTTAAGTATTATAATTTCCACACAGATTCATTTTTATCATAAACAGCACCTGTGATTTTTATTGTAGCAAATAGCCTGTCCCAATATAGGGACAGGCTTTCTAAATATCACTCTCTTTACACTTGACCATATTTACCGTATGTTCTTCCGTCGAGCAGTGTCCATTCATTTCGACCATTTGCTGCTCTACCAAGTACAACCGCAGCTGCCGCTGATGAACTTGAGAATTTATGATCTTTTACGAAAACACCATTAGAAATAGTGCCATCTTCTATTAAGGATTCTCTTAATTCCAAGTATCCATGCTGAAATCCTTCGGTTACGTCCTTGGAAATTTTACTTCCGGCAACAACTACGAAGTTATCATCATCAAGCGGATACCCCGAAGCATTTCCTCCTCTACCAGATAGAATAAACTTATCATGTACTTTATTCTCTGTATCTTTATCAAGATCCCAATTCTTAGCAAAAACATCCAATAAATCTTTTTGTCTTTGCTTTACAATCTCAGGAGTCCACTCATCTATGCTAATTACTTGAGTTGTAAGATTATATGATGCAGTTCCATTTTTGGTAGTGAAGTATTTTGCCTTTTTGGTTTCAAAGTCGTAATTCTGTGCTGCACTGTTTCTCTGTCTTGTAAGAGGAACTAAATTTGCAATCCTATTCAACCAGTATTGACGATCTTTTGAGTCTGGCCAAATATCATACCATTCACTTCCAGCACTAGGATTCTGCGGAAGAACATGCTCAATCGTAAATAGTTTCGTGTTGTATGTTGCTCCTCCATCAGACACAAAGGAATCCAATCTTTGAATAATATAATTACGTCGTGCGGATGGCATTGTGTATATTTCACCATTAAGAGTTTTCAAAAACTCTTCTTTTTCCCACTCAGTTAATTCAATGTTCTTAAGTGGATTTTCAAGCGTGCTATCAGTTCTTTCCTTCATTTCAGCGAGAATAAACTTATATCTTGCCATTCTACGGTTTACATCCTGCGCTGTAACCTGTAAGTATGAAGCAATACGCTCTAATTTCTTTACAAACCATAACAAGTAGTCATGATCTTCTGGATACATAGTCATGAATAGAATTGCTAATGGCATCCAATCGTAATTATTATTCTTATTTAACCAATATAAGTATCCATTGATTTCTTCTGCATTTTTTGAAGATGTATACTCACAATTCTTCAGTTTCATATATGCCATAGTATATGGCTCCAAATAATCATCAATAAATGATTTTGGACCAGATATTTCCGGTATAACATAAGCTCTGAACTCATCAAGTAAATTTTTCTTTGCTTTTTCCATTGTAAAAATGGTTCTCGTATGTGTAAACACCTCATTAAATCCATCTCTACCAACCTGATTTTCTAATTCTTCCCACTTATCTGTATATTGCTTTTGTAACTCTGTCGGCAATTTACCAATTGTCTCAGACTTGATTATATCCGTTGGCAATAAGTTTAATCCTCTACTGTTCATTACTGAGAAAACTCTGAACGCAGAGGCTTGGCTTGGCGTAGATACAGTAACAAGATAGCATCTATTAAGTAAGAAGCTACTAAACTTTAATAACTCATCTTCATCTTCTGTAAATGTCTCACTAAATCTTTCTTTCAAAACATTACAATTTTCTTGTATATGCTTTTGGGATTCAGTATTCAGATTTGCAGAATCAATCTTAAGTAAATCTTCGATTTTTACATTCTGAATATACTTATTGAAGAAATCCTGATCCCTTTCTCTTAGGAACAATCTTGGTTGACTTGCAATTCCTGCAAGCTTATTTCCTTTTTCTTGTAAAATTCCCATACAAGAAGATCTATTCTCAGGATCTTTTAAACATTCCGCAAGAACTGCAAAGAGAATTGTCAAAGTAGTAAGTCTCTGCTGTCCATCAATAACATCTGCTCTTCTATCTGTATTCTCTTTTATAAGAACAATACTTCCCAAAAAGTAATTCTCATCTTCAGGCTCAGATGTATAAAAACTATACAAGTCATCAAATAGAGTACTTGTTTCTTCAGCAGTCCATGCATAAGGTCGCTGATATGCAGGAATATGATACTCAAAATCTGAGCTGAATATTTTTAATAATGGATACTCATGTCCTGTAATTTCGCTCATAATTTCCCCCAATGTTACTAATTTTTTATATCTTTATAAATTATCTCATAAACAGCTTTTAATAGTTCTCCCTTTATTCCACGCCAAGTGCTTTAAACACAGCATCCTCAGCACTCTGATAAAAAATTAGATTAAAACTACTCATAAGATCTGGCGGTACCATTCCAAGATCAACTGCTGATGTTTGCGGGAGAAGCACTTTCTTTGCACCGCTATCAAGACATACCTGCAATGTATCAGCAAGATTCTCCACCTTTATCATAGTTCCGCTAATACTGATTTCTCCCAACACTGCAAGTGAACTCTGTGTTGGCTTTCCGAGTGCTATAGAACACAGTGCAATAAGTGTAGGCAACGCGAGAGAACTTGTCATACCAAGACCTTGTAAATCCTGATAATTGATCACAAAATCTTTCGTTCCTACTCCAATCGCTCCACTAATACGCCCAGCATTAGCCTTTAAGAAGCTATAGGCTGTATTGGTTGCTTCTTTGCAATCTCTATCTGATCCAAGACCTGTCCTATCGAACTTACCGTTGCCAGGTAACATTTGAGATTCTAAACGGAATACACCAATCATTCCAGATTTACCATGCGAAACGGTATATACCTGTCCTGGATTCATCATGCCTTCAGGAATAAGCTTTCCACCGCCTTGCTCTGGCACAGAAACATAATGCTCTTCAAAAGTCTCATTATCGATATATGAGAAATTCACATCGTAGAACTCCATGCCGCCAAGCTTCTTAAGCTGCTCCTTTACTCTACGGCGCATTTCAAGCGAAATTTGTATAATCTCTTCAAGCTGCTCTTTTGTAAATTCTCCATCAGGGTAAACAATCTTAATAAGACCACCTACCATCTTACGCACTGCAATAGTATCACGCTGATTAAGGTTCTTTCCTAAGTGGAAGTATTTCTCAATAGCATCACCGTACTGCTCTTTACGTAGTTCCCTAATAAACTCTGCAAGATAATCGGTGATAAAACCATAATCATTTGTAAAATGCTCTGGTCTAAACTTAGGAATCTCCCAGCCAGGTACATAACAATGCATACGATCAAGAAAAGCTGTATCTGTTCCCATTTCCGGTGGAAATGGATCAAATAAACTACTTGTTTTCAAAAGAACATCAACACTCTGATTAATATTTCCAACAAACACCATTGATGCAGATGCAGCCTTCTCCTCTTTGCCACGTGCGAATGAACCAGATGCCATATAGTCCTTCATGATTTGCACGCCATCCTTATCTTTAAAATTAATACCAGCAACCTCATCAAAAGCCACGCAATCCCACATACCCACAAGCCCCATAGTATGTCTTCCCATATTATAAAACAGGTTTGCAACTGTAGTTTGTCCGCCTGATACGAGAATACTATTAGGTGATACCTCTTTGTAAATGTGTGATTTACCAGTACTACGAGGTCCAAGTTCGCATAAATTAAAATTATTCTCTACAAGTGGTACTAGTCTCAACAATAAAAGCCATTTTTCACGCTCAGTAAGCCTATCTGGCTCCATCCCTATAGAACGAAGCATTACATCTATCCATTCTTCTTTTGTAAATGCTTTTCGTCCTTGCTTAAGCTCATTGATATCTACTGATGGCATCTGGATAGGTTTCAAGCTATTGATTGTAATTACCGGAGCATCTTTTTTCTTCTTTTTCTTAGGCTCATCTCTCACAAAACCTATTGGATTTGATTCCTCAACATCTGCATTATATTCAAGATTAATAATGCACCAAATTCCACCACATAATAGTCTATCGTATTTTTCTGGATATTCTTCAGCAATTGGCACACCACCTAGGCCAAGGTTTGAAAACTCAGCTTCATATTCATCATATTTAAGGTTTAAGCTTACCGTAATTCTGTCAATGATACTCATTGAACCACGTTGACGCAGCTTTGAAAGTATCTTCTCAGATTCATCAGGACGTACATAATTATCTGCCAGAATGTGCTTAACGCTTTCCACGCCAGATTTTATGATTTCTTCATCTTCTGAATTACAATATTGCCCCAAAAGGTATTCCAATACGTATACAGGTACATTTGCACCTTCCTTTATGTGTTTGGTTAAATCCTTGCGAACTATTTTCCCATCAAAATTTTGTCGGAGTTTAGCATTAACTGACACACCATCTCCATTTATCTCTTCGACACTATTTATCAGCATGTTCCCTGCCATATATCCTCCTAGCATTTATCTCTTATCCTATTTTTTTCAAAAAATCCCTGCCCAATTTGGTAATAGAATATGATTCAGATTTTTTTACTTTCTTTGTCTTTCCAAGCCTGATTTTACTTAGATTTCCATTCTTTTTATTTTCTTCTTTTACACGTTTATCTAAATATTCAACTACAAGATCTATATTGGCATCTCTCTGGTCATCGTTATTACTGTACAAAAGACCATGCCTCTCAAGTTTTGCTTTTATCATATCCATCTGTTCATAAGATATGCCTCGTTTTTCACATACATTTTGCCAATTTTCTTCATAATCACGGCTATACATCTTGAGCACATCAATATCTAACACAGTTAACTGATTAAGCGTTTCAAGGAAAATAAGCATAATATCATCCGTGGTATCCATATTCATCATGTTGATAAATCCCTGTATTTGGTATGGAACTTTTTCAATTTGCTTTTCTTCATACAAATTATCAAGAATCCATTCAACATATAATCCCCGGAATTTTTCCTGCATTTCATCCGATAAAGAAGTAATATGATTATCTAACTCATCTATTCTCTTATCTAATACAGATATCGCTTCTTTTATATTTCTCTCAAAACGATTTTCCTTATATGTAAGCCTTATTCCATTTAATCTGGGTGCTATTGCAGCAAACGCTGACCCAATTGCTAATGCAGTTCCTTCTTCGACAACGTGTTTTCCCAGCTCCACAACAGCCGTTTTAGCCAAATCACTTTCTAATAAATCCTGTGCTCCGTTTTTGGAAACAGCACCTATAAGGTCTTCCAATCTTCCTTTTGCCATTGCTCACTCCTACCAATTAAAATCATCTGCAAAAGTCAAATCCATCATTACTGGATGTCTAAACAATTCAAGCCCCGTATTATCATCCGTAACAACCAAATAATACTGTTTATTCTTATCATATTTCTGATTCTTAAAGTTGAATCTCATACGGAATATACGTTTAGCTGAATCTGGTTCCCTGCTATCAGCCACATATATATTCTCATTAGAAATACGTTCATCATCCTCAGACATAAATACAAGTCGATAAGTTGTTTCTTTTACAGTATCGCTAACTGGCTCTGACTGAATAAAGTCCATGCCAGTAATCAAATTTGTTATCTTCTGCACCATACTTACAAGGCTGATTGATGCAGGCTTTGTCTCCATATGTCCACGTTCCATCTTGATATCAAGAACCGGAATAATCATTTCCTGTGGTGATGAACCGCCATGAACAAAGTTCTGACCGCCACCTGAAACCTTGAATACATTGCTGCTTGTAGGGAATGAAACAACCTTGTCGTCCTCATTGCCAAGTAAATAGCCTAAGCCAATACTTGAAACGCCATCCTCTGTAATAGGGCTCTTAGAAACGATATATCTACGGTTAATCCAAGCATCTTTTCCGCTCACACCGCCAATCTTATCACTCTCAGAAATCTTATCTCTTTTATAAATAAAGCCATGATCCGATGTAACTATGAATCTGTATGTATTTGCATTTGTAGAAATCTTTCTTATCAGGTCTGATATTTCTCTAATTGCCTCTTCACATGCCACAAATACCTCATCTTCGGTATTTGCTTTATCACCCCTGGCATCAATCTGGTTATGATATACATAAACAACTTGCTTACCGGTAAATATATTTCTCAAATCTGTTTTTTTCAGATTCTTAATATCATCAAACTGAACACAGACGCTATCCTTGCTATGCCCCTGGAGCACAGTCTGTCTACTAGCTAAATCATTGCAAAGAACATTGTCAGCATAAACCTCATAATCATCTCTCATTTCAAGAGTCTTATGTGGTAGCAATGCAGCCATACCAATTCTTGTATATGAAGGAAGGGAACTCATCATCGGAGAAAGCTTAGCTGTGCAACGAGGATCATCCTTCATTTGATTAAATAATTCTCTACCAACCTCATATCTCATCGCATCAGAAATGATAACAACAGTTCTTTCTTTCGACTGATTTACAAATCCATTATAGAAATTGCGCTGTAATGGAAGAACCACAAGACCATCTTCACCACAAAATGCAGTGTTCCATCTTGGAATCAGGTCATTTAGATACTCGTTGGTATAAATATTTTCTACAAGAGTCTGTAGCTGATCATACCCTGTTGTATCTTCAATCTGGTCATAGTAAAAATAGAATTTTCTATAAGCCATATCAATCAGATAGTCTTCTGATTCATATTTTTTAACAATGCTCTTCATATCTTCACTGCCGCCATAATTTGCAGCATTTACAATTGTTAATGCATTTTCTAGCATTGAATAAGCATTTTCATAGACTTCACCGAAATGCATCTTGGAACGCATATCACAGATTTGTAGCAAATCCATCTCATCAAGTTTTGCTGCAACATCCTCTGAGACTAGACGTTCAGTAATCCACTTAAGAATAAGTTCATCAACATAAGCAAAGGCATCTAGATGAACAACATCTTCTGGACTGTATTTTGTCAGATTGTCTTCTACTTTAAGTCCTTTTGCTACATGAGCAGATAATCTATCATAATCTTCTTTGTAAAGCACACTATTCATCAGGTTATCAAGAAATGCTATTACATTTCCCTGCTTCATAGATACAAAACTTCGCCAAGATGCTGGAACTTCGCCCTGTAGATATCTTGCAGCGTATGTTACAAATATAGTAACTATTAGCCTTTCCAAAGATGGATCTGTGTCTACATAGCCAAATTGCTGTTCACAAAGTTTCCAGAAGGCTCCAAGAAGTTCATATTTATCCATCTCTTCAAGATATTTATTATCTGTAATATCACCTTCAGTGATAACAATACGTACCACCTCTTCAAAAGAGCATGTTCTTGTTTTACATACTGCGCTCAATAAACCTACAAGAATGTTATCCTCATTGAAGTTCTCAATCTCAAGGTCATAAAAGCGCTGTGTTCTATCCTTATTAGCAAAGAATTTAATATGTTTCTCTATTACATGTTTATATTTTTCTTCAATTCCCAAATCTACAGAAAGCAACGATGCTCTATCTGCGAAGAATCTCTTTGAATAAAGCATTGTATCTTCTAAATGATTATTCTTTACTTCTGGCTTTGGAAATGGTGCATATATAAGATAATTAGTTGTTGTATCTTCCCTTTCAAGAAAATACTTTGTATAAAACTGATTATCCTTTTCAAGTTTATATACTTTGGCATTCTCCAGCTCTACCGAATCCATATCTTCCTCAAATTCAGCCTTGTCGTCATACCAAAATACCAATTTTCGTGTTTCGCCAGTAAACTCGGTATTCAGCCTATCTATTATTTGTTTTAAATTAAGCTCTGCCATAAAAATGCAGCCTCCAATCAATTAAATCAATGGATGTTTTTTAAAATCCCACGATGTTTCAAATGAATCCCAATCAGCTTTAGATATATGAACATTTTCTTTTGATACTCTTTCCACTATATCAGCCTTTTCTTCATCAAATATATATGGTAATGTCGATATATTGCCTTTTTGAAAATTTAATGTAGGATTAAATGCCTCAAGATAGAATGCAACTACACAGGAGCATAAAAATCCTATAGTATAAAATAGTTTTGAACCTTCAACGTCGGCGAATGAACCACTAGCGTCATATAGGAAACCATAATCTGTATATCTTGCGCCGAATTTATATGAAGATAAAGAACTCCAAGTCACATTTTCCTTGAATATATATTCTAAGTTAAAAGCATGTGCAGCTATTTTCCCTTTTTCATCTTTTAAATTGCGCATAAAAAAACCATCATTTTCCCAATTTACAACAAATGCATTATTTCCGTACCATTTTCGGTATTCTCCGCCTTTGTTATATGGAAACCATTTACATTTACTAGCAATAGCTTCATCTCTTGTCTTTAATCCAGTTCCCATCTTTGTATTATTTACTTCAAACCATATTCTTATAAATAAATCATTGTTTCCCGTAATCATGCCAGCTCTTGTGGTCGCAGTCTGTTCAAATAACATCGCATTTTTGCAAACATTAAAGGCTTTCTCACTTAACCAATATGCAACTGGCGCACCGTATATAGTTTTAAAATAATTTTGATTGATTTCATAGCTATATTCGCAATCTGGATTATTAATCGCCTCAATAGTCTTTGGTCCTTGATTTTCAGAACCAGGAAATTCTGATAACTTAATATACCTTCCTGCATATCTTTTAGACGTTTTCTTCATTACAGTCGTTGCCACAGGTACGCAAGCTGCTTCAAAAGCATTATATTCAAGCTGAACAAGTCCATCTATATTAACATTTGAATAAACAAACTCTCTCATTTTTTCAAATGAAGAGATGAACATCCATACGTACGGCATCAACAAAGCAATATATCCCTCATCCTTACACATATTAATTGTTCTTTTAGTAAAAGCTGAGAATAAGTCATTTTTTACTTCGCTATAATCCGAATTTATAAAAGCCTTTAATTCATTAGGCATTAAAGATGAATTAAGATAAGGTGGGTTAGTAACTACAACATCATATTTTCGCGCTAGTATTATTGCTATTTCTATTAGTGGCAATAATTTCTCCTGTAAATCTTTCTGTGCATAATAATCTAGCAACGATTCACTATATTGTAACTGCATATTTTTTATTGAACTACTTAATCTTTGCATATTTTCTACTGGTTCATTAATCGTAATTAAAGAACCTATAACATCTGCATTATTAAATGCACAAACTATTCGCTTCGCTAAATCCCTATCCTTTTCATCTAGTAATCTATATACATCCTCAGATATAGCACGACTATCTTTTATTGAATACACATTCACATCAATTTTTTTATCTAATATTCTTCGATTAAACTTTCTTGCTTTCATAAATAACGAAAAATATGATAGCTGTGCCGCTCTTTCATCAATATCTAGTCCAAATAAATTGTTTTCAAGAATAAGACTTGCTGCATCACGCTCAGAATAGCCCTCACTTATATACATTTCCATAAAAATATCAAATGCATATGCTAATATATGACCACTTCCCATACATGGATCAATAAAGCGAATACTCTCCAGCCTATTTCTATCTAAGTTAGTTAAGAAATCATTCGTAAAAGCATTGTCATTTCGTCCAATATAATACTCCCATTTCTCACCGATTGAAGTATTGCGACATGATTGTAGCCACAGTTTACCTAGGCTATTTTGAACCATATATTTTACAATCCAATCTGATGTAAAAAGTTGTGTTACAAAAGATATATCACGTTTTCTATATTGTTTATGACTGTTTATCAAATCATCCTTGGGCTCAGATATATAATACTGATAAAGCCAACCAATTATCTCTACCTGACCACCCTTTTCAATATTAAAATCATCCTCTTCAATATCATGCACAAGATGGTAAATTACACCATCCTGATCTACAAATGAGACATTAAGAAGTAACTCTGAATAATCACTTGTATTCTCAAATAGTCTTGGAAGCATAGAATAAAGGGTATTGCACTGCTTTATAAAGAGCATTCTAAAACATTCATCAAGTTTATTATCATTCTTAAGCTCGATTATCTGCTGTTTCTCAGATTCTGACAGTTCCAAGTCAGCATCAAATGGATTTGTTACAATATCTGGTTCAAGCTTTCCTGTTTCTGATGAAAGCACTCTGATATGCGCAGGCATATAGTCATTTACTTCCATAAAACGTACAGCAATCAGTCGATTAAACCATGTATAAGCGACCTCTTCAACAACACTACTATAAGCAGTAGCGTAGTCTGATTCCTTCTCTTTTTGTCTAATGATATCTACAAGCCCTTTACGCTGCTTAATCTCTTCACCACGAATAGCATATGGTTCAGCTGTTCCAATATCATAAAACTCTACATCAAGTGTAGACTGAAAAAGCGCATCAGAAATCCCTTCTGATGTAATCCCCATAAGACCTGCTTTATAACTAACATCTGCTATTAATTTATTTCTCGCCCATATAGCAAAATTTCTGATTGCTGTTTTATTCATAAATACACCTCAAGTTTTAATCTATTATTAATCGTGTACATTTAACATGTATTTGCCTTTTCCCATTCCATGCACAGGTTTTAAAATTTCATTGTTCTCCATCATTTTTAGAATCTGTCTTGCTTTTGTAGTTTTGCAATCAAGAATCTTCATGACATCTGCAGACCCAATTACTTGCATAACATCAAGTTCTCTAACTACCTTTTGAGCGTCTTCTGCATCTTTCTTTGAAATCTCTAGAGATTTCTCTTTTTGTAAAATGAGCTCAATCAACGCGTCCTTATGGTCAATCGACACGTCGTTTCGTTCAATCGACGTATCAATCGACGCGTCGTTTCGTTCAATCGACGTATCAATCGACGCATTTTTATAAGAACTGCTCATAACGACGGTTTTTAATATAAATGTATTGTTGTCGAATGTAGGATCTGGAAGTCCAGCACTTTCCAACTCTTTACACATACGATCAACACCTTCACCATATTCTTTTACATAACCATAGTCTTTTAAAAAAGCTGCAATTTTAGGATTACGTGAAAAATGTGTATAGCGAATATTTTCTTTTTTCACCATTCCTGCAAATGTACCAGGACTATCTACCTCAAGACGATCATCAAACATCTTTATTTGAATATCTGTCCCCTTAATTCCATAGTCACGGTGAGTTGCCGCATTTACTACAATCTCTGTACGTACAAACTCACTGTATTCTTCTTCATTGACAAAGATACCATCATGTCCAAGATAAGTCTTTTCCTTCATTTGGACTTTAATGAACTCTACTGCCTTCTCTACTTGCTCTAGAATTCGACCTTCAAAGATTACGTCCTTAACAACATTCATATCCTTGCCAACTTTTGCTTCAACTCCATCGTAGCGGATAAAGCGAATAAAGGCGCGTGGGAAGAATGTCTGAGGCTTCTTTCCAAATAACAGAATTGCAGCAACAGAAACCTGCTCCTTCCCTTCCTTAACTGTTACAAATTTCTTATTTTCTCGCAGGTATTCTTCTGGTGATTTGCTGTAGCCTATACGCTTACAGTATTCTCTTACAAATTCAAGATCTAGGTCTTCTATAGTTGCATCAGCTACCGGTTCATCCTCAAAATAACGAACCCCCTTTGCATACATCAAAGCCATGCGGTCATTAAAATCAAGCTTCTTACTCTTATCTCCAACTCTTATAAATGCTTCATCAGCCTGATTGGTATGAAGCATAGGGCTAGCCTCTATATGCATTAGAAGTACATGGTCTTTCTTGCCATCTGAATTGGTGCATTCAACCATCTCTGTCGTTACCGGTACTGTAGGATTGCAGAAGTCAATTGGAGTTCGCAGAATTTCATTTAATTTCTCTACATGATAATCTACACCCTCTATCCTACGATGCTTATCAGATATTCCTACTGCAACTGTTCCGCCATCTGCATTTGCAAAAGCACAGATTGTATCTGATAAATCTGCTGGTTTTATATTAATGCTCTTACGGTCAAATATCTGCTTTTCGTCTATAGCAATAACTTCTTCAATCGTCAATGTAATACCCTACCTTTTCTTTATTTCTTAAAATCCTTAAACTTCTTATCATCCATCATGATAGCTTTACTATCAGCAAGAACTTCATAAAATTTACCATCAGTTCCAATCTGCACTTTCTTGTAGTTGTACTTAACGCCGTCATCAAGATCAAGCTCTGTTCTTGCAAGTGCCAAGTGACCAATTTTTTCATCATAATCACGACACTCTTTGAGCTGCTTCTGAAGCTTTTCCTTACGTTTTGTTGCCGCACCTACTTCACGACTATTTGTACTATGGTCAATCATATCCTGCATACGACCAATCTCTGATTCATATACACGCTGCATTCTATGAAGATAATCAACACGCAAATTACCGATTGTATCTGCATTATATCTATGGAGATAGATAAGTGCCTTAAATCCATTCTGCTTTCCGCTGTCAAAGAGCCAATAGATAGGTCTTTTACCTGAACCTGTAACTGAATATGTCTGGCAATGATCTTTAAAGAAATCAGATACAAAATAATTCCTGATAATTTCTCGTGATGAGTTACCTTTATTTCCAAGAGCCTGTGCTATAAAATCTAAATTCTGCTCCAAAGTATCTTCACCATATACTTTCTTGAGCCATCCAATAAGAAGTCCTACAATATCATCTTCAAAGTATTCTTCATCTGTAATTGGAAGAATGTTGTCGGCATCAGGTATAAATGTCTTATACTTACTTGCATCCCATTCACCACCTGCATAAGCAAGACCTTCCACATCAAGTGAATAGCGCCCGAACATACAACCTACTGCATATGAAAGAAGGCTCTTAATATCGCGTTGTAAATCTGCTTTTCGAACAGTTACATCCTTATCTTCTACCTCTGGAGTAAGCTCATCCTGTAAACCATAAATATCTATAAATATACGATTAAGCTCTTCCTCGTTTGCCTTAAGCTGATTGAATCGATTATCACACTCAGCTTCCCATTCTTTGTATTTATCAGAAATAAGACGTCCCATTGTTTCTCCTTTTAATAATGGATGAATTTTATAATCCCATGATGATTCAAATGAATCCCAATCAGCTTTTGACAATTGGATACTTCCTTCACCCAGGTCTATAATTTTGCCTTTATCCGCAATATCAATCATTGCACCACGTCCGACTGGTCCTGGATTATAATCTAACGTCGGTGACACAACTTTCATAAATTCAGAAAAAGGTTTTGAGTTCATTGAACTCGTCAGATACAAATCCATCTTTTTATCACCTGAAAAAGCCATACATCCCTTAGAATCAAAAATGGCATTTCCATAACAATACCTACATGCGAAAGAACTGGATGATGTTGCCGACCATGTTATTCCAGTTTTATAGAATTGATCTTTATTTCTTATGTTTGATCCCTTGAAGGCTTTAACCTCAGCCCCATCGTTCTGCCAATTTACAACATAATCATTATTTCCATACCACTTACGGTAAGATCCTCCTTTGTTATATGGAATCCACTTATTTGGTACAAAGCATTTTTTTCTATCAACTTCATACCACAGCCTTAGAAATTTATTATTATCTCCAGTATCGATTCCTTTACAATAGTGAGCAAAATCAGAAGCTAATGTTCCACTTAAAGCTGAAAACACGACTTCACTAACCCAATACGCATAGGGCGAAGTTGGTATCTTTAAAAAATAATCTTGATTAGCAAAGTATCTTTCTTTTTTCTCCAAAAATATTTTCTCTTTTTCATCTTCACTATTTCCTGATAACAATCTACAATAAGTGCCTCGATAGTTTGTTATCCTTTCTTTCTGAAGAACAAAGCTTGTAGTTTGAACTACTTCTCCACCTATTTCATCAAAAGCTCTCGCTCCAAGATGTGCCATATTTATCACATTATTTTTTAGGGTTTTTATTCTAAGTGACTCAAAGGTTGACAAAAACATCCATGCATGCTGTGTTATCATAGATAGATAATATCTCTGCTTACACATTTTCATACATTTTTCTATAAAAACTGAAAACAAATCTGATTTGCTATCTGAATAGTTTTTCTTAACATATTCTGTTAGCTTCACATTCGCATTTCCAATATTCATATATGGAGGATTCGTAACTATAATTTCATATTTATTTGCCATTGTTTCACCAATAGCAATTATCTCATTAAGCTTTTCCTGTGTCTCATCAATACCAATCGTATCCAATGATATCTGATCCTCTACCCTGTTCGTAGCAACAAATCTTCTAAGCAACTCCCAATCATAATTTTCTACATCAAGAATAGAGCCATATTCCTTGGCATCTTTAAAAGTATCAAGCAGCCCTATTATCTGATTTATTGCATCATTTTTTTCACTTTCATTTAAATCAGCACCAAAATACTTCAGCTGATTTCTATTTATGCTATTGCTATCCTGGATGGAATAAACATGGCATGGGGTTTCTGCAGACAGTATTCTCCTGTTGTACTGTCTTGCTTTCATCATAACCGCAAAATAAGCCATCTGATATGCTCTATCATCAATATCCAATCCATACAAGTTGTTCTCTAAGATGCTCTTTGCTGCATCCCTCTGTGAATAACCTGCAGACTCATATATCTGCATAAGTACATCAAATGCATATACTATGATATGCCCACTGCCCATACACGGATCTATGAAATGGATATCTTCCGGATTAAGCTTTGCATACTCAGCATGAATCTCATTAAGCTTATCCTGAACATCTGGCTCTTGTTCAGCCTCTTCAAGATAATACTTCCATCCAGCTTTAAGAGAATCATTTGGATGACCTTCTACCCAAATACGACCAAGGCTATTTTCAACCATGTATCGAACAATCCAATCTGGGGTAAAGAGCTGTGTTACTGCTGGAATTTCTTCTTTTGTTATTTTTCCATTCTTTGCAAAAGCTTCATTCTTAGGCTCAGTATTGTAGTACTGATACATCCAACCAATAATCTCAACCTGACCGCCCATTTCAATATTGAAATCTTCTTCAGGAATATCATTTACAAGATGGTAAACTACACCTTCCTTATCAATAGCAGAAATATTAAGAAGAACTTCTGTATAATCAGATGTCTTTTCAAAAAGTGCAGGCAAGATTTCATTCAAAGCATTGCACTGTTTGATAAAAAGCATTCTGAAACATTCATCAAGCTCATTATCATTTTTTAGTCTTATGATTTCTTGCTTTTCATCATCTGTAAATGGTAATTCTGCATCAAATGGATTTGTGACTAAATTCGGCTCCAGCTTGCCGCTTTCAGATGAAAGCACTCTGATATGAGAAGGTAAATAATCATTTACCTCCATGAATCTAACCGCTATAAGTCTGTTAAACCATGTATAGGCAACGCCTTCGATGATATATTTGTATGCAGTAGCATAGTCTGTTTCATGAGCCTTTTGATTAATTGTATTTACAAGGCTATCTCTCTGCTTAATAGCTTCACCTGTAATTGTGTAAGGTTCTGCAGTTCCTATATCAAAGAATTGTGTTTCTCTAGTAGACTGTGGCAACGCATCATTTATTCCTTCTGATGTAATTCCCATAAGCCCAGCACGATACTCTATATCAGCTATTAACTTATTTCTTGCCCATATAGCAAAATTTCTTATAGCGGTCTTATTCATGCCTTAATATCTCCAATCCTAAAATTCTACATTTACGATGTCATTCTCAATTAATTCATCGAGTAATGTCTTCTTAAGCTGATCGATGTATTTGTCTACATCCTCAGCCTTTTCTATTCTCCATGAAGAAGTATGAGCAACCGTCTTGATTGACACATTCTTAGTCTTCTTCTGAGGAACCTTAACTACTACATCAGGCGCCGGCGCATTACCGCTCGCAGCATCTTCAGCAGCCTTCTTAGCTGCAAGAACTGCATCCAAATCATTCATTTCATCTAAAAGACGTATCTTAAGTGCACTGGCCTTATCTGCATACGCTCTAAGTTTTGAAACGTTGTTACAAGTATCTGCACCATTCCAAATTTCGACAAACAATTCCTGATACTTAGGCTTCTTTTCATCTTTATATTCTTTAGTGTCAACTACCTCAATAACTCTGTCTCTATCATCTTCGATAGACTGTTTTACTGGTACTGCTGCCTTTTCAAGAATATCCGTATAAGCATTCATGAACTTGTTTCTGAGATCAGGAAGCTTAGGTATTTCTCTATATGGTGCTTGCATCTCAACTATTGACTTGATCTGAGCTACAATGTCCTCCAAGTCTTTATCTACGATATAGGTCTTACTATCATCATAGATTTCAAGCATATCGAGAGCTCTTGTGAATATCTGCTGTTGCTCACCACCAAAGAATGTCTTTACTGGCTCATAATCCTCAGCATAATCAAGTAGATCATCCTGATGCTTCGATACATACTCATAAAACTCTTTAGGCTCTGTAATCTGTACAACAGCCTGCATGAGTTTCTTTCCTTCATCGATAATCTTCTTGCCTGGATATGCGTACTGATTGTAATTAACCAGAAGCGTATTCATCTCACCAATTCTGTTCTGTGAATACTTCTGGAATGTTCTCATACCACTATCTTCATCTTCCGATGTAAGTGATGAGCCAAAAAGTTCCTTAATTACTGTCTGTACTGCCTTCTTTTCTTTTTCAGGAACGCGAACTCTAACTTCCATGAGAAGCTTGTCAACATACTGCTTCTTAATGATGTAATCAACAATCTCATCTGTTGACTTGTTCATAACAGTTACTACCGAACCATTTACAGTGAATGTAAGATCACCGCGCTTATAAAGGCGTGCAACAAGCCAATGAACATCATCTTCAACAAATCCATAAGGAGCACTCATGAATCTATCTTTGATAGTCTTCATAGATGTCTTTATATGAATCTGTGTATTACCAGATATGAAACTAAGCACATCATCAAGTGCGTGCTTGTTAGCCTCACCTTTGCCTCCCAAATCAAGCTTAAACTGATTGGTGGCTGCAAACATCTTTCTAATGTTTTCCTCATCAAATGCTGCATCAATATATGAAAGTTTGTGGTAAACTGTCTGAACTAATCTACCAATTGCCTCATTGATTCTCGATGTAACCTCCTTTGATGAAAGGTTTGCCACATTACCATTTACATATATTGTTGATTCTTTAAGTGCTTCTGTAAGGTAAAGCTTTGCGTTAGAATTACGCTCTCTCATCTCAACACGCTTAGCTTCTTTGATGGTTTCATATTTTGTAAGTTGTGAAGATGTATTGAGTCGAAGGAACTTCTCAATCTTCAAATATGTCATAAGCTCTTCAAGGAACGCTGCATCATTTGGAAGAAGCACTACTACTTCCTTCCTTGTTCCTGACATCATACGAAGAGTTGCATTATCATTACCACCGTCATACCAAGGTGTAAGCACATGAAGTCCTATAGCAAAGTTCTGATTAGACTTATAAGGTCTGTCATCAACAGTCTGGTTAAATGAAAATGCATATCTACCGTTAAAAGCTGGATAGCGGTATCTCTTATCAGAGAATATATCTTCAAAAATCATTTCAGATACTTTATTGATTACCTCTGCCATCTCAACATTTTGGCTTTCTATCTCACGATTGATTTCCTGCTCTTCGTCAGTGAGGAATACATACAAGTTTCCATTCTTCTGCACAAGCATCTGCTGTTGGAGAACTTTTAAAGCCTCCTCAACTCGCTCTTTAAGCTCAATACGATCATTATCAATGTTATCAATCATAAGGCTAGTGATATTTTCTACATTAGCCTCAATCTCAAGAATGTACTTAATCATAAATAATGTCTTAAGTACATTAATTGCAAATACATCCTCTGTTTTGTTATCAGGATTAATCTTGCTGTTATCAAAAGCCCTAATGATTACACTTCTATGGCTATGATCCAAGAAGTTTTCAAGCGCATCGTAGAATCTATGGAACGGTACAATAGCTCCTTCAGATTCTCCCATGATTTTTACTGCAGACTCTTTAAAGAGCGCAAGCATAGAACGCTCACCCTCTGATAAGTGTTTACCAGATGCACCATGAGTACGAATTGATGTAAGTACACTTGCAAGCAAATTAAACTGATATGGAACAAAAGGGTATACAAGTGCAAAATCATTTTCGTCTGAGTACAGTTTCTTCTCTACTCCATCATTAAACACGATAAGATTTTTAATGATTGTTGCCTTCTGCTCATAGAGAAGTCTAAGTGTCTGAGCTCCGGTTTCATTCTTATCCAAAATTCTCTTTTTGATAACTTCATCAACGTTTGCTGATGAAAGAGCCAGTCTTGTAGCAAAACGTCCCTGAATCTTAGAAAAGTCGTTACCCTTAACTTTCATAATGGAATCAACGTCCTGCTGGCTGGTTACAACAACCCAGGCTTTCCCCTTGCATTCTTTGCTAAGTTCTTCTCTTACAGTCTGCAGATTGAGCATAAGGCTAGAATCATCCCCGATATACTGGCCAACTTCATCAACCATGAATACAACGTGACGATTATCACCCTTTTTATCTATATAAGCTTTTACTCTCTTTGCAAAATCCTCAATACTAATGCGATATGTTTCAGAAGCTTTTTCACACCAGTTACGAGCTGCTGGTTCACTCATAAAATCAATTTTTACAAGTGCCTCAACAACATCATCTTGGATGAAATCAAATTTGTGTCTTGAATCTTCCCACTCTGAACCATATTCATCTTCAAAAGCTTCCTTGAAAGCCTCATACTTTCCTTCATCTATAAGCTGACTCTCCAAGTCTGCAAGATGAGGAAGACTTCCACAAAATCCCTGCATCTCATTAAATACCTTAAGGAATACGTTTACGATTGCATCCTTATTCTGCTTGCTATTGCTATCACTTTTTGAGTCAATGTTAAAAAGCACAACATCATTTTTTGTCTGAGCTGCAAGTTTCATATCAGACAAGACCATTGCATCATTTATCTTATTGTCATCGATGAAGTAATCAATTGCATGCTTTCCATCTATCTCCTTATTGGCAAGGATATATGATAAGATTTTCAAGAAATGAGATTTACCACTTCCAAAGAAACCGGAAATCCATACACCGATTTCATTTGTATTTCCTGTAATTCCCTTCTTATATGCCTCAAAGAAATCTGCGAAGTGTTTCTGCAATTCTCTTGTAACTACGTACTCTTCCAGTTCCTGAGCAACGTTTGTCTCTTCGCCCTGGCCTACGATAATTACGCCTTGAATTTCACGATCAATAGGCTTCTGAAACATTTCTTTAATCTGCATTTTGTAACCCTCCTGACTACTTCACCAATTTAAATGCACGATAATAATTGTCGTCTTTTATCTCACCAAACAATATAAGTTCCTGCTCGTTGTAGATTCCTGGAAAGAACATAACAACAGGAGCGCTAATAAATGCTTGATGTAAATTGTTTAATACCTTGTGCGATCTGAGAATAGGAAAACATTTACCTACACCAGTTAAAAATACTACTGCATTCTCCGGAGTATGTTCCTTTATGTATTGTACAATGTAACTGTCATCATCATTTATCTTCATAGAGTTACTGACAGCTTTTGTAATTCTCTCAAGCCCTTTCTTCTTTTCAAACTTATAACAGTCTTCTAAGAAATCATTTTCTTTGAGGAAATCTATTATTATGTCATAGAGATCAAATACTACCAGTTCAAAATCCTCTGCTCCTTTGGAATTACGATTCTGCATATACTTGATTCGTTCTCTAACTTCAAGTTCATGCTCTGGTGGATAATCAAACACCCAATAATTTACTTCGTTGGCTCTTCCGCTACTCTTCCTAAAAGATGGTTTCTTAATAGCCTCTTCCATCTTATCTAGGCGTTCCATAATATCTGCCATTATCTAATTCCCTCCAGTGCCTTTGCTATCTGTCCATATCCATAATCTTCCAACCAATGTTTTAGTATTGGATCAAGTACAGGCTTTAGTATTGTTCGCTCTGTTGCTCGATTATTATCATCAAGAAGTCCTGCCTCAAAAAGCATTGTCTTATAGCTTCGTGCAAGTCTCTTGATAGTAGCCTCAGTAAACTTTTCAACCTCTTTATGCTGTTCTTGCTTATTTTTGAAGTAAATATTTAAATCTGCATCTGTTAAAGTGTTGCTACCTATAATCAATTTTTCTCGGAGTACTTCATATACAAAATCAAAGAACAACGTATCATGTGCAAGAGTTCCTGCTAATGCAAAAAGCTTTTGAGTTGACACATCACTATCAATAAATAATGTATAAAAGCTATCATCTAATGATTTGATTCTTGCTGTAACTGTTGAATAAATCATCTTTGCCCTAGCCGGTGTGCTTGCACCAAATATATTTTCTTCTTCATTTAGTTTCTTTATTTGATCAAAAGTTTTTCCAGATGATAGCATCTGCACTTCTTTTCTAAATTCTAAGAACCAAAATGAAAACTTAACAGCGCCTGCGCTATATTTATTTCTCTTCATTTGGTTTTCCTCCATCATCTGGAATCATTTCCATAATGTCGCCAATATCACAGTTGAGGTATTCACAGATCCTAGTGATAACATCCATGGAGACGTTCTCATTTTTACTCATTTTAGCAATCGTATTTGGACTGGTCTTAACTGCATCAATTAAGTCAGTCTTTTTCATATTTCTATCAATTAGTTGTTTCCATAATTTGTTATAACTTACTTTCATCTCTTTATCCTCTTTAGGTACAATCTCAGCATCATACACATTATAACATAATTACAGATAAAAAGAAATATTAATTATATAGTTTTCTATATATTTTATATCACTTACTGTGTTTAATATCTTACAAATAATAAATAAACACTCTACATGCTCTACATCTACCGCTATACTAATCTCCGGCAGCTAATCCCTACTATACATTAACAAATCATACATCCTATAAATCGTACTTCATTTAATTTTACAATGGCTTTTTCACATATTTTTGATCTTCAACTTTCTTCGCGCGGCACCATCTTCGATGGTGTTATGGCGCGGCTACGAAAAGTCGCGAGCAGTACTTTTTTGTACAAAAAGCTACTATCCGCTCGTTTGTGGCACATCCCCAATTGTAAATGATACTATATAAATGTACAAAAAGTGGAAAATAAAAATGTACAATTTCACGTGTGATTGATAAAACTTTCATGGGAGGATTTTACCATGAACAATTCAATAATCACGCAGATTCAAATATTAAAGTTGAGCAATATTAAACCTAACTTTTCTGAACTTGCTCGTCAGTACGACTTAGTTCGAAGGACTATTAAAAAGTATTATGACGGATACAAAGGCAAGCCCAAACATCATACTAAGTCAAGTAAACTGGATGAGTATTACGATATCTTCAAGATTAAACTCGCGCTCAGGGGTGTTAATGTAAGAGCAGTCTATGAATTTATAGTTGAAGAAATAAGCCCTGATATTGGTACTTACTCTAACGTCAACAAATACATTAAATCTAAAGGCTTGAAACCCAAAAAGACCGAAAAAGGTCATCCTCGATATGAAACAGATATGGGTGATCAAGCGGTGTTGGTAAAACGCACCTTGCTACGGCTATTGGGATAAGTTGTGCAAAGGCTAGAAATATAACATATTTCATAACATTTGAAAATCTTATGAATCAACTTAAGGCTGCTCATCATGAAAATCGCCTAGAGGCAAGATTGAAGTTCTTTGCTAAATATAGAGTCTTAATAATAGACGAAATCGGATATATGCCTATTGATCTTGATTCAACTAACTTGTTCTTTCAGCTTATAGCAAGGCGATATGAAAAGAACAGCACAATAATTACAACTAATACTCCGTTCTCTAAATGGGGCGAAATATTTGGATCAGTAACACTTGCAACGCTGTTTTAGACAGATTATTACATCACTCCACAGTTATATCCATTAAAGGACCGTCATATCGTTTAAAAGATAAACGAGCCTTTTTGGAAGCTCAGGAAGCTGAAGCATAACGTGATAAATTGTACAAAAAAATAGCGGAAACCCTTGATTTTACTGAGTTTCCACTACCATTAAGAAGAGCGGGTGATGGGAATCGAACTGTACCAGGGACCCACAAACACCAATAGAAAGGAGCTTTGCAGCATCGTTTTCTATTAGGTCAACCCTTGGTCAACCCTCAATCCTATCCACCATCGATTAAAATGTCTAATCATTTAAGCAAAATAATGTACCCCGTGAATAATATTAATCTCATCCGTTTGTTTGCTAGAAAAGATGAAAATCGATTATTCCACCACACACATATCCAAATAATCATCTACGTTTACTTCAATAACCCTATCGGGGATTATTTCCTCAAAACACACCCATTGGGACCCTAAAGCTGGTATGAACTTACTTTTATCCAGATAATATACATATCCCTTTCCACCATAATTTGGATGGCAATGTCTAAAAATCATTTTGTCTCCGTATTCCGGCATCATAAGACGTTCTGGTTGCTCACCGTCAGGAACGCATCCAAGTGCAAAGCAAATAGCCATATTCGGATTACTAGTGGCGTATACCGCCAATTGACACCCTTCCATAAAGCCTACATCATGGGCTTGATTAGGAATCAGCTTATTCAATTTATAAGGTGAACCGTGATACAAATACTCTTTCAATCCGTGTTTTCTCCTCAATATCGTTCTCTGAACCTTCTTTACCGAAAGTTAGTTCATCCACAACAGCAAAGTTGTTGTTCTCGATATGCTCGAAATCCACAAGAACAGGTTTGTCCTGGGGATTTATAAGCCAGCGATAAAACGCTCGACCCATATCGTTGTTACGAATAACAGAATGGATTTCATCCAAGATTGCCTGTATTTCAGCATCCGAATAAGACCTGCCGTTGATACGCTCTAGTGTACACGTTTATACACCGTTTGTCAACACCTTTGTACACGATTGTATGTGTCAAGTATTAGTTGGTATTTTTTACAGTTTTAGTACCTGTCAGTTCTACCTCTGGGCTCTGCCCAGACCCTTGGTGGCGCTGCCGCCCCTTGACCCCAGGCCACCTACCGGTGAGGTGTGAAAACAGCGTTGCTGTTTTCTACTATAAATGTGATAGTTATTAGACTTCGTTGCCTTTTGCCAACTTATCTCTCGTAGCCTGGCCTTATATGTGATTTCTGTTCGTCGGACCAGAGATTTGCTTACAGCTCCCTTCAGATTCCACCTCACGATGGACACCCTTGCTGTTCGGCTATACACTCCCACTATCTGGGTGTGTTCGGGACTTTCACCCGTTAGAGTGCGCCAATGGCGCGCGAACAAAAAGGAGGCTAAAAAAACACGCTGATTATTTACCACTCACAGTCTTACTTATATCGCCTATTAAGTAATCGCATAAAATAAAACTTTTCAGCCTTTCTTTATCAGACACTTTTCGCCTTCAAAGGCAAAGCCGTATTTCAGGATGCGCTCTGCCGGTATTCCGCGTTGCAGCAGGTCAGCATCGTATTTCTTTTCTTCTATCTGTTTTAATGCGTTCCTTGCGGTATCATCAAGGGTCTCCTCGCCTTCTTCTGCATCCCTTACCTTAAACTCCATGATGACCGCCTCATTGTTTATATTTTTCGGCTCCATCACCACATCATAACGTCCGTATCCGCTCTCACGGTTCGATTTTAAGATATATTCACTTGCTTTATCCACCATAAGCCCGAGCACAAAACCATGATAGAAGCGTTCAGGCTCCTTTCGCTCCGACGGTCTGCTGCCTGCATCGAAATAGCTGAAGGTATTCAAGGCAACTTTATTCATATATATGTTCATGCTCTTTATATCACCCCGCAGCATTGCCGATATGAATTCATTAAAATCCTCCGTATGAGCAAACCAGTCTTCAATCATGTTCTCAAACATGCACTTAACTTCAAAATTGGTAATCCTAAGCTTGTAAAAAGGTCTTCCTTTGCCGTCAAATACTGCACTTACCACCTTCAGGTATCCCGAGGCAAGCAAAAGGCTCCAGATTGCATTCCGGTTTCCTGAAAGCTGGCTGAAAATAATCTGTTCATCAAGCTTTTGTTCTATGCACTCCCCCTTCAGGAGCTTTTCAAACTCGGTCTTAATGCCTTTATCACCTTCCATTATCAGCTTGCTAACCAGCCCGTTCCCACTGGTGTTCGCCCAGTAGGTATCAAACCGTTTCTTTTCAAGGTATGATGTTACAGACCATGGATTGTAAATATCCTTAACTCTGCCAAAGGTAAATCCGTCATACCAGAATTTTACCTTCTCTTTCTCTGACGCAGGCATCCCCTGCTCATCCATCGCAGCAAAAACCTCCTGCTCCGTAAAGCCAAAGCAGTCCGCATATTCATCTGAGGTTGTTGTTACAACATTCAGATTATTCAGATCCGAAAAGATGGATTCTTTGCTCACCCTGGTGATTCCGGTCATTACTGCGCGTTCGAGGCTGGGATTCGTTTTAAATGTATTGTTGAACAGTGCACGCATATACTGTGTCACCTCATTCCAGAACCCACTGACGTATGCTTCCTGCATAGGGGTGTCATATTCATCAAGAAGTACAATGCACTTTTTCCCATAATAACGATACAGGCAGTCACAAAGACGCTTCAGCGATAATGTTGCTGTTACATCATTCATATCTTCAGAAATCGCGCTGAAATTATCCGAATACAACTCCGCATATTCCTCTTCTTTTAAAATCCACCTGTATTTCTTATACACGTCGGAAATCATTCCGTTTATTGCTGCCCTTGTTTCATGGAAATCAGTATATTTTATTCCCGCAAAGGAAAGGAATATAACCGGATATGTTCCCTGCAGCGCACGGTATTTTTCATCCTTCCATATTTCAAGCCCTTCAAACAGATCTCCCCTGCCAGCGTACTTATTCGAAAAAAAACATTCCAGCATGCTCATGTTCAAGGTTTTTCCGAACCTGCGTGGGCGTGTTATAAGAGTTACTGAATCAAGTCCTTCCCACCATTCTTTGATAAATGCTGTTTTATCTATGTAAAAAGCGTTCTTTTCCCTCAGTTCACTGAAGCTCTGGCATCCTGTCGCTATTTCCCTTGCCATAATCAATCCTCCATAAATCATACATTCAGTTATATATCACGACTATCTTTAGAGCATTATATCAAAAACCAGTAAACTTTTCAATTGAAACCGAA
>Ga0247611_10003138_pt1 | contig 25035 bp, 19 predicted proteins | sample 177DNAGHGhighgp2_FD_192422 | JGI IMG/M metagenome (GOLD analysis project Ga0247611, IMG submission 192422) | Sheep rumen microbial communities from Palmerston North, Manawatu-Wanganui, New Zealand - 1770 DNA GHGhigh gp2 | ecosystem: Host-associated > Mammals > Digestive system > Stomach > Rumen... | reverse complement strand
GCCCTCCTATTTTGCGGCATAATGCCCTCTCATTTTGCGGCAAAACGCATTGCATTTTGCCGCAAAACGGAACGCGTTTTGCGGCAAATCACAGTCTAATTTGCGGCAAAACGCGAGACAATATGCCGCAAAACGCTCTACAAAGAATACATGATAAACTTCAAACTATAATATTATGATGAGACATTATTTCGTATTGGTGCTTGCTGCCACAATGCTGTCGGCTGTAAGCGTGAATGTGTTGGCACAGTCGTCGGATGCCGCCTACCCTGAGGGAACCTGGATCAGCGAACTGCCAGCTGAGGAGTTTGTTAAGCCTTATTACATAGAGATGGAGGTAAAGCGTGTGACGGAGGCCGACAAGGAACACAACGGCATTGTAGACTGTGGCTATATCACCGTGAGCGAAAACAAGACGGAAAAGACCATCCTCGAAGGTCCGCTGACCTACGCCGGCAAGGGTCTGCAGAAGAGTATGGGCAACGGCGTCTACTACTTCAACGTGAAAGCGAAGTCGGGACGCACCATGCAGTTGGGAATCCGCAAGACCGCCGAAGCCAATCTCCATTTCGTCTCGCTGACAGGGGAACTGGGCAGCCATCCCTTCCTGAAGGACACGTGTCTGATGATGCCTTTGAACGGCTCCTGGACGCCCGCAACAATAGAGCCCTACACCGAGAAGGAGCTGCTTCAAAGCCTGAAGGAGGCTCTCGACGACTATGACAAGGATCGCATTGCCCACCGCACACGCGGCTTTGGCGATGTACGCCAGTACATTAAGGCCCACCAGGGTCTGGATCCTAACCTGCCCAAATATGCCAAGCCCAAGGGGACTGCCAAGATCAACATCCGCAAGGAGCGCAACACGCAGGCACCCGTCATCGGCGAGCTGCCCGTCGGAAAGTCGCTATTAGTCGTCGACGAGTATGATGGCTGGTGCCAGGTGCGCACCGGCGAAAAGGTGTATGGCTGGGTAAGCCTCAGCGTGGTGACGCTTAGCAATAGCAAGGGGGCTACTGCCACAACGACAGCCACTCAGACAAAGCCGGCAGAACAAGCAAAAGCTGCTGCCACCCCTGCTGCAAAGGACAACTATGCCGAGGCCGACCTCCATCTCGTGGAGCTCATGGGCCCAGTGCAAAAGTGCGTCGTGGGTGAAGGCGATGCAGCCATCACCTACCAGTTCAGCCGTGAAGGCAAGATGCTGAGTTCTAAGGCCGCGTGGGGCGAAGAGATCTTTGCCAAACCGCAGCGCGACAAGTACGGGCGCATTACCCGCTACGGCGATGATATCCCCAACGATATGGACGGCGAAATCAACTACCACTACGTTGTGTGGCGTAAGACGGCTCCTTCATACGTCGATGCCATCAATTTCTCCGGTCCTGTTTGCGATGTCAACGAGAATTTCCTCTATCAAAATGCCGCCAAGCCTCACCTCGTGACGAAGAAAAGTAGTGCTGCCGGTGGAGAATACTGCCCAGCCAGTCAGACAACGTACACTTACAAGACATTTGACAAACACGGCAACTGGACACAACGCATCGCCGTCACGGTGACCAAGAGTAAAGGCGAGCCGGCGCAAACGGAACGAATTACCGAGAACCGGCGCATCACCTATTATGAATAGGACCGTCACCATCGGTAAACCTTAGGAGAAAAACACAGAAATGATTCCCCGTTCGGTCTGATTTATTATCCAACCGAACGGGGATGTTTGATGGAGTCTTCACTAACGCATTTCAGAATGCTTTTCTGAACTCTTTCTTTTTTTTGAAAAAAAATTATCCAAAATAGCTCTCATTTGCCATTTTTTTATTATCTTTGCAAACGGAATCGGGGAGAAATCCGGTTTCATGATGCATTAGCTTATTATTTCGCACTTACCGAAAAGACGTAGGAAATCTGTTTTGGAATAGTTCGATTTAAGAAAGCAAAAGGGAAAGACAAAAGAATGGCCTTCCTCACTTCAAGTCTTAGCTATGCCCATGTCTCTGGCGTGGTAGCATTCTTATAATTGAAGTGAGGGGTTCCAAATTTCCTACGTCTGCCCCTTAGGTAAGTGCATAAGGATGGCCACGCCATTTCTTGTGCATTGACGTTTGCATCCCATCTTAGGACGTCACTGTAATGAATATGAATCTTTTAAGGACTTTTCTACGTTTATTAGGTAAGCCGACATCTGGGTACCTATTCTTTTTTGTGCTCATATTGAACCTGTTGTCTAATTATACATACCTCAAATATGACAACACATTATTTGCCATAGTCAGCATTTTCTTTTTATCCGTCTTTATCGCGTATTTAGTGAATGTCATCTATCTGCTTCTAGCAAAGTCTTGGCTGCGAAAAGCGTTCGCTTCAATTGTTATAGTCATCCATAACATATTTGTAATTAGCGAATACTTCTTGTTGACAAACTTTCAAATGGTACTCAATCAAGATGCGATTGACATTCTGACAGAAACGAATCCTTTGGAAATTGAAGATTTTTTACAGACATATACTTCACCTGGATTGCTTGCCAGCTATGTCATAGTTGTGTTATTGCTCAATCTTGTAACATATCTCATAGCAAAATCCATCGCAAGGTTTCATTTTAAAAACATCTTCCCTGCTTTTGCTTTATGCGGCTTAGGCATATTATGTCTTTGTGTTTATAACTTCGTCAAATATCGAGATGGAATGTCGATACCCCAGTACACTACCATCACGAGGAGTGGATATGCGTTGTATGTGATGAAAGGAAGAGCTCAACAAATCAGGCAATTGCAGATAGTCTGCAAGAACTTAGCTGTTCAACAGATAACAAACGAGAAGCCAACAATGGTAGTCATCATCGGAGAATCTTTCAGCGTCTATCATTCTTCTCTATACGGATATAAGAAGCTCACTAATCCTTTATTGATGAATTATAAGGATGACGGCTCGTTATTCCTGTTTGATAATGTTGTGTCGCTATTTGATGCCACTCATGGTGCCATGCGGGCTGATTTCTCTTTGGACTCTTTAGGGGTGGATTTTGCATCTCAGGCACTTTTCCCTGCATGCTTCAAAGCAGCAGGTTACTCGACGATGATGTATGACAATCAATATTTTGTAGGGGAAGGTGTTACCTTCTTAACAGATAAAGAGTTATCTGAAACGATGTTCGACTACAGAAATGATAAAAGGTATCAGTATGACGGCATAATGGTTGACGATTTGGAAGTTTCAGATAGTCTTTCTTTGTATGTCATTCATCTATGGGGTCAACATTACACTTACTCCCAAAGATTCCCGCAAGAGTTTTCTAAATTCAAAGCCAATGAATATGATAAAAAATATCCAGAAGAGCATCGTCAGATGATGGCTGACTATGACAACGCTACATTATACAATGATTTCGTTATAGATAAGATATTAAGGAAATTTGAAGATAAATATTGTTGTGTATTCTATTTCTCAGACCACGGAGAGGAAATATACGAACTACGTGACTACATGGGACACGGGAATGCAGAACATTCCCCCAATTTGAACTATCAGCTTCGGGTGCCCCTAATGGTTTGGTTCTCACCATCTTTTTATGCCAAGAACGAGCAGTTGGTGAATACAATGCGGAATGCCGAGCATTATCCTATCTGTACAGATGACATAGGACATTCTATTATTGACATAGCAGGCATTGAGACAAAAGATTTTGCACCAACAAGAAGTTTTGTCAATAACCAGTTTAATAAAAATAGGCATCGCATAGTATTGAATTCTATTGATTATGACCAAAAATGGGTAAATGAAAGATAGCGGAAGTATAATAATAGTAGGAAATGCCACGGTCTTGATAGAATGTTTTTCAAAAAAAGCACATTTCTAAGATAAAACTTAGTGTCCATGCTGAGCAGCGGAATCCCTTGACTGAGACACTGCTCAGTAAGACTGGAAATCTTATGGGACTGTGCATCCCTGTCCTTCACGTCCTTGAGCGTCTTGGCTTGGCAAAGGAGCGTTTCTTTAAACCTCGCACAGCGACCATCTGGCAGACGTTATAGTCAGAAATGTCTATAGCGCGCTCTTTGAAAATCTCTCTAATCTGAGGTGTGGTCAAGCTTACCCACCTGACGGAATCGTCCTGTGGGAGTCCTGCGGTATGAGCCTTGACAATGTCATCGGACACTTCGAGCAAGACAGGTTCATTCTCCAGACGGCGCTTGTTGCCGCCTCCGGATTTTCTAACACGCCCGTTGGGTAGCTGCTTATCAGACTTCAGTTCGTGGATAGTACGACGGTACAACAGATTGTTTGGAGAGAAAAAGAATCTTCTTTTCTCACCGAATCATCTCAAGGAATTCTTCTTCCTTGACTATGCGAAGGCCGAGTTTCTCGGCCTTCTGTAGTTTCGAGGGGCCCATGTTGTCACCAGCAAGGATGAAGGAGGTCTTGCCACTGATGCTGCCCACGTTCTTGCCGCCATGCTGCTCGATGATGAGCTTGTACTCGTCGCGCGAGTGGTGCTGGAACACGCCGCTGATGACGACAGACTGGCCGGCCAGCTTGTCGGAAGTGGCTGCGGTCTGCTGCTCGCTAAGTTCAAACTGCAAGCCGTAGCCGCGCAGGCGCTCCACAATCTGGCGGTTCTGCTCGTTGTGGAAGTAGCCAATAATGCTCTTGGCCATCACTTCGCCAATGCCCTCGACCTCCTGCAGCTCCTGCAAACCGGCGGCCATGAGCGCGTCCATCGACTTGAAATGACGGGCCAAAAGGCGGGCACTAGTCTCACCCACGAAACGGATGCCGAGGGCAAAGACCACCCGCTCGAAGGGCACCTCCTTCGACTTCTGAATACCGTTGACAATCTTCTGGGCTGACTTGGTGCGCGAGCCGTCGCCGTTGATCTGCTGCACGTCGATGTCGTAGAGATCGGCCACGTTGTGGATAAGGCCTCGACGATAGTACTCGTCAACGGTCTCGGGGCCCAAGGAGTCTATGTTCATGGCCTTGCGGGCAATGAAATGCTCAATGCGGCCCTTGATCTGCGGCGGACAGGCAGTGTCGTTGGGGCAGTACCACACGGCCTCATTCTCAATCTTCTGAAGTGGCGTGCCACACTCCGGGCAGCGACGTATAAACTCCACGCGCTGGGCAATGATGGGGCGCTGGTCGATGTCGACACCCACAATCTTGGGGATGATCTCGCCACCCTTCTCAACGTAGACCATGTCGCCGATGTGCAGGTCGAAGCTGCGGATGAAATCCTCGTTGTTCAGCGTGGCGCGCTTCACGGTAGTACCGGCCAACTGCACCGGCTCCATATTGGCCACAGGTGTCACGGCACCCGTACGGCCCACTTGATAGGTCACCTCCAGCAGACGGGTACAGGCCCGCTCGGCCTTAAACTTATAGGCAATGGCCCAGCGGGGCGATTTGGCCGTGAAGCCCAAGGCACGCTGCTGGCGCAGCGAGTTCACCTTCAGGACGATGCCGTCGGTGGCCACGGGAAGGTTCTTGCGCTCCGTGTCCCAGTAGTTGATGAAGTCCAGGATTTCCTCCACGCTCCGCACTTTCTTCATGCCCTGACTGATCTTGAAGCCCCACGAAGCGGCAGCCTGCAGGTTCTCGTAATGGCCTTCAGCAGGAAGCTCCTCTCCCAACAAGTAATAGAGGTAAGCATCGAGTCCGCGCTGGGCTACCACCTTCGGGTCCAGGCTCTTCAGCGTACCGCTGGCGGCATTGCGCGGATTGGCGAAGAGCGGTTCTTCGGCCGCCTCGCGCTCACGGTTCAGTCGCTCGAACGATGCCCACGGCATGAGAATCTCGCCGCGGATCTCGAAGGAGGAAGGGACGGGTCCATGAGTTTCCAAAGGTATAGACCTGATGGTGCGTACGTTCTGCGTCACATCATCGCCCTGAACGCCGTCGCCACGGGTCACAGCCTGCACCAGACGGCCATGCTCGTAGGTCAGGGAGATGCTGAGACCGTCGTATTTCATTTCACAGCACACCTCGAACGGCTCGCCGCCCAGACCCTTCTGCACGCTCTCGTACCACTGGCGCACATCCTGCTCGCTGTAGGTATTGGAAAGCGAAAGCATGGGATACTTGTGAGCCACCTGCCGGAATTCCGACTGGATGTCGCTGCCCACGCGCTGGGTGGGCGAGTTCGGGTCGGCCATCTCGGGGTGACGAGCCTCCAAGTCCTGCAGTTCGTGCATTAGGAAGTCGAAGTCCTGGTCGCTGATGGTGGGCTGGTTGAGCACATAGTAACGGTAGTTGTGCTCGTTCAGCTGCTTGCGAAGCTCGATGATTCGCAGCTGTTCATCGGTATGCTGTGTAGCCATGATGCTTGTGCTTGTTACTATTGGTTCTTATTTGTTGGCCATGCGATAGATGGCAGCCATGTCGTCGGGACGGATGATCTCCATGGCGCCCAGGTTGATGGTGCGTCCACGTGAGCACTTGTCTACCATGAGTTCGATTTCCTCGTCGGTAGCGGGACGCCCGATGAGCTCGGGAATACTGGTGGGCATGCCGATGGCGCGGTAGAAGCGCTCCATGGCCTCGATACCCTTGAGTGCCACGGCCTCGGGATGGGCAAAGTCGTTCTCAATCCCCATCACGTTGACGGCAAACCGCGCGAAGCGGTTCACCCGCTTCGCCATCACAAAGCGTGCCCACGATGCCCACAGCGCTGCTAGTCCCGCTCCGTGTGTCACGCCAAAGAGGGCGCTCAGCTCATGCTCCAGACGGTGGGTGGCGAAGTCTTTCTCCAGTCCGCACTCCGTCAGGTCGTTGTGGGCCAGCGATCCGGCCCACATGATCTGAGCGCGGTTGCGGTAGTCCTCGGGATTCTTCAGCACCTCGAACACGCAGTCCTTTACCGTGCGCAGCAATGCCTCGGCGATGGCGTCGGTCAGGGTCATGTCCTCATATTTGGAGAAGTAGCGCTCCATGGTGTGCATCATGATGTCGGTGGCACCGGCCGCCGTCTGATAGGGCGGCAGCGTGTAGGTACGCTCGGGATTCATGATGCAGAACTTGGCACGGCACAGGTCGCTGTTGATACCGCGCTTGATAGCACCATCGTCCTTGGTGATGACGCAGCTGCTCGACATCTCGCTGCCTGCAGCCGGTATAGTAAGCATGACGCCAATAGGCAGGCAGTGTGCTGGGACGGTTTTCCCGTCCCAGAAATCCCACACGTCGCCCTCGTAGGGCACGCCATAGCCGATGGCCTTGGCCGAGTCGATGACACTGCCTCCACCCACGGCAAGGATGAAGTCCACCTGCTCGCGACGGCAGAGGGCAATGCCCTCCTGCACCTTTGACAACAGCGGATTGGGCACCACACCACCCAGTTCGACGTAAGCGATGCCTGCCTGGCTAAGCATGGAGAACACCTTGTCCAACAGGCCCGACCGGCGGGCCGAGCCGCCTCCATAATGTACCAGCACGCGTGTGCCGCCATTTGCCTTGATCAACTGCGGAAGCTGCTCTTCCGACTGACGCCCGAACACCACACGGGTGGGAGCATAGAAATTAAAGTCCTTTATCATGATTGTGAGTATTAAGCCGACGGGAAACCCTCTCCGAAAGTGCTTTCCACAGTGATGTCTTCGTGTGAAGGATATACAGCGACACTGCCAGACTCAGCCCGCAGACCAGTACGCCAAGCGGCCAGTAGACGAGGGGATCGGACACGAAGGTGAGCAGATAAGCCAGACAGCCTATGAAGAGGTGAATAAAGAGATAGCGGACTACCGTGCCCGACAGCCGGTAGCGATAGCGGGCATGGGCATACAGCAGCATGATGACCACATCGGACACATTGGCCAGCGCCAAGGCTACACCCGTGCCGAAGAGGCCCCACGACGAAAAGCCCCAGACCACCAGCAACACGATGAGCACATCGTAGATGCCCTCCAAGAAGAAGAACTGCAGCGAATCGCCCTTGGCCAGCGTGATGTAGCCTATGGGAAGATAGACCGCACGCAGGAACATGGACAAGAGCACCACCTGCGACATAGACACCACGGGAGTGAACTCGCTGGTGAACAGCAGGGGCACGATGACCGAAAGCCCGATGATGAGCATGGTGAGCATGGGCGCCACGATGAGCAGCGTCACCTCTATCTGGCGATTCACGGTGTCGGTAGTCTTCGACGGGTCTGCTGCGATGGCCGAAAGACGCGGAAAGTACTCTGTCTCCAAAGTGGAGAAGACCAGGCCGGCATAGGTGGTCGTAAGCACGAAGCCTGCATTGTAGAGGCCAACGGTGTCAAGGTCGCCCACGACGTTGAGGTAGGAACGGATGAGCATGTCGGCACCACTGTTCAGCACCCCGGCCATCACAAAGGCCACGCCCAGCCGCAACATCTCCATGCCCTCGCCAAGGACGCCCCGCGCACCGAACAGGTCTAGGGGATAGAGCCGGAACGAGTGGTGGACGGTGAGCAGCATCATGGCCAAGGCCATCAACAAAATCACGGGAACAATGCCGCGCTGGCCATAGTAATAATAGATGGGAATGCAGATAAGCAATGCGATGAAGACGTTGCACACCTGTATCAAGGCCAGCGAACGCAGGCGGCGGGCTCCCTTCAGAATGGCCGTCTCGCCGCCGGTAATGGCCATCATGGCCACGGCAGGCGACAGGAGAACGAAGTGCAGGGTGTGGTTGCCCCAGGAGAAGGAGTAACTGCTCAGCAAAGGTCCCGCCACAATGCACAGCAACATGCCTATCAGGGCCGTGAGCAACGACCATGCACGCACCACCTTGACGAAATGCCGGATACGCTCCTCGTCGCCCGAGTCGAACAGCTCGGACACATGGCGCACGGCACTGAAGGAGATTCCAAGATTGGTGGCCTGGGAAATGAAGCTAACCACGGAATTGAACAGCGAAGCCAGGCCCATGCCTGCAGGACCCAGCAACGAGGCCACAATCTTGTTGCGCACGATGCCTATGAACATATTGAGTCCTTGCACACCGCCGAAAATGCCGGTGTACTTCAGTACGTGACCATAACTGTCTTCGCGTTCTTTTCTCATGTATCTGTAAAAACAAACGCAAAATTACAACATTTATTTTGATTTTACGTTATTTTCATGTAATTTTGTACGCATGAAACTCAGCATCGTCATTCCCGTCTACCGCACTGAGAGCACGCTCGACCGCTGCATGGAGAGCGTACTGGGACAGTCGTTTGCCGACCTGGAGGTGATCCTGGTCGATGACGGCTCACCCGACCGCTGCCCGCAGATGTGCGACGAGTGGGCACGGCGCGACCGGCGCGTAAGGGTGGTACATAAACCCAATGGTGGGCTGAGCGATGCCCGCAATGCCGGCATCGACGTGGCGACGGGCGAACTGATTACCTTCGTGGACAGCGACGACTTCGTGGGGCGCAACACCTACCAGCAGGTGGTGCCGCTGACCCAGCAGGCCGACATCGTAGAGTATGCCATCTACTGGCAATACGGATCCCACCGGCAGGAGATGCGCACCTTCCCCGACATGCTCTACGACAACATGCAGGACTACTGGCTACGCGGCAAGGCCTACGAGCACACCTATGCCTGCAACAAGGTTTTCCGGCGGAATCTCTTCAGCCATGTGCGCTTCCCAAAGGGCGTGGTGTTTGAAGATGCAGCCACGCTGCCACTGCTCTTGGAGGAAGCCCGCACCGTGGTCACTACTCATCTGGGCTGCTACTACTATCAGGCCAACGAGCAGGGCATCACCGCCAAGGCCAGCGGAAAGGAACTCGCCATGCTGCTGGATAGCCATGCGAAGACCATGACGAAATGGGTCGACGACGTGTACTACATGCATGTGCTGAACATTCAGTTGGACGTCTGCGAACTCACTAATGCCAAGCCGCTCCTGCCCCACCGCCACATCAACGCCTGCCAGAAAGGGCTGAACACAAGGATGCGCATCAAGGCCTTCTTACTCAATCTATTTGGAATCAAAGGACTATGCAGACTCGTAAAAACCGCACACCTGTTGGTGCGACACCATTCATAAGTTTCATCGTGCCCGTCTACAACGTGGCCGACAGCATGCTTCGCGAGTGCATCGAGAGCATTCTCGCACTGCCCATGAACGACGAGCAGCGCGAGGTGATCGTCGTGGACGACGGGTCGGACACGCCGTGCATCAATGCCCTGAGCGACTTGGCCGGACATCTGGTCTATATCCGACAGAAGAACGCAGGACTGAGTGCAGCACGGAACACTGGCATAAGATGCGCCACAGGACAGTATCTGCAGTTCGTCGATGCCGACGACATGCTTATCACCCGACCCTATACTTTCTGCGTCGACGCCATTTTTCTGAGGGGGGCCGACGTGATCATGTTTCACCTGACCGACAAGGCCGACGTGCCCGATGGAAAGACATACGCCCCGGAAACCACCGGTGCCGACTATATGCTGCACAACAACCTGCGGGCCAGTGCCTGCGGCTATCTCTTCAGAAAGGACATCCTGGGCTCCCTGCGCTTCACGCCGGGCATCCTGCACGAAGACGAGGAGTTCACCCCGCAACTGCTGCTACGGGCCGGAACGGTCGTGGAAACCGACGCACAGGCCTACCTGTACCGCAAGCACGAAGGAACCATCACCACCAGCAACGACCCGGAGCAGCAGCGCAGAAGAATCGACGACACCAGGACTGTCATCATGAGGCTGAATGCCCTGACCGACTCGCTGCCCGCCTTGGAGCAACAGGCATTGAAACGGCGCGTGGCACAGCTCACCATGGACTTCATCTATAAGATTATCATGGAGACTGGCAGCATGAAGGTGCTCAAGGAACAGACCGACGAACTGCGAAAACAGGGGCTGTTCCCGCTGCCCGACAAAGACTACACCAAGAAATACCAGTGGTTCCGCCGCATGAGCAGCACAACGATGGGGCTCAGAATGCTCAACAGGCTGCTGCCACTGACAAGACGCAAGCTATGAGAATACTCCTGATAGGTGAATATAGCAACGTACACGCCACGCTGGCCAAAGGGCTCAGGACGCTGGGCCATGAGGTGACCGTGGCTTCCGACGGCGACGGGTGGAAGGACTATCCGCGCGACATAGACCTGGCCCGACAACCCGGCTGTATGGGCGGCATCCGTCTGCTAGCCAGGGTCTACAGCCTGCTGCCCCGCTGGCGGGGCTACGACGTGGTGCAGCTCATCAACCCGATGTTTCTCGAACTCAAGGCCGAACGGCTGCTGCCCATCTACCGTTACCTACGCAGGCACAACAAGAAGATTGTACTGGGGGCCTTCGGCATGGACTGGTACTGGGTACACGAGTGCATCAACAGGAAGCCCCTGCGCTATAGCGACTTCAACATAGGCCAGGAGCTGCGCACCGATGCCGACGCCCTGAAAGAGCAGCGCGACTGGATAGGAACCGCCAAGGAACGGCTGAACCGCCTAATAGCCAATGACTGCGACGCCATCGTCACCGGCCTCTTCGAGTACGAAGTGTGCTATCGCCCCCACTTCCCGGAGAAAACCACCTTCATCCCCTACCCTATATGTCCTATAAGTCCAATAGATTCTATAGGTCCTATAGATTCTATAGATCCTACTGCACCCCTTAGGCTCTTCATCGGCATCAGCCGTAACCGCAGCCAGTACAAGGGCACCGACATCATGCTGCGTGCTGCCGAGGCCGTGCAAAGCCGCTACCCCGACCGCCTGCAGATTGTCAAGGCCGAAGGCGTGCCCTTCGACCAGTACCAGCAGATGATGTCCGACTGCGATGCCATCATGGACCAGCTCTACAGCTACACGCCCGCCATGAACGCCCTACTGGCCATGTCAAAGGGCATCATCGTCATTGGCGGTGGCGAACCGGAGAACTACAACATCCTTGGCGAACGCGAGCTGCGCCCCATCGTCAACGTGGAGCCCAACTACGAAAGCGTCTGCCACGAGCTGGAGCAGCTCGTGCTGCATCCCGACCACATCCCCGAACTGAAGCGGCAAAGCCGCGAGTACATTCGCCGCCACCACGACTACCTGAAGGTGGCCCGAGAGTACGAAGCTATGTACACCTAACCAGATTTTGCAGCCTTTTCTCCATTTGCCAAGTTAGGCGCGCTAATTGGAGGTAGGTCTGTTCGACGGGGCAGTCGGGCCCTTGGGGGCCCGCCCCGCCAATAAATCTGCATGTAAATAAAATCGCACTTCATTTCAAGTTCGAGTTGCGAAAGGATGCAACTTCCGTTTTAATGAACGGGCCGCACAGACAGACCGATGTAGCGTTGTGTGTTGGTCGGGGTCACCCTCCCCGAATTGAGCAGATAGAGCGCGTCTTCCGGGAAGCTCCCGTAAAGCGTAGATAACCAGTATCTACCAGAGAGACCCACTTCGTGCTGCTCCGAAAACAAGCAGTAGCCCGCATGAGGGAGGAAGATAGTGCCGCCATTAGGCCCTGTAAACTTTTGTCCATCTATACCGTTCTGAGTAGTCCAGGTAGAAGTGCAGTCGTCTTCGAGTTCATGGCACTGTGCCAGCGACGGCATGCGCCATGGAGCACCCCAGTTGGCAGTAGCGGCGTCGTAAGCTGTACCCGCAATGTCACTGCCTATGTACACAACATTATCCAAGCTGCTACCGTATTGATACGTATCCCAGCTGTACACCTCCTTCGGCTGTGTCTCGCCCCAAGCGTAGTAGTTGCCGTACTGCTCCGGAGCACTCGCCCCAACGTTACAGCAGGCCCACTTCGTACCACTAGGCAGCCCCAAATCAATCATGTGCGGGTGATTCGCGTCGGGGCATTCTGTAAATACTTCATAAACGTCGTTATTGTCGCCCGTGTCGGGGTTAGCGGTAGGATTGGTGGACGTGTCATCGTCATCGTCATCACCACAGGCAAAGAATACTGGCGTTGCAACCATAAGGAACAACGCGAAGGAAATGAATCTTAAATCTTTCATAAGCTTTTAGTTTTAAATAAATAATATGTATAAAGAAAAAAAGCATGGGATGACTATCTTGATTTCAACCTGAGGCTCTGGACTTGCCCGAATAAGAAATCAGTCATGCCCACGCTATCCAGCGTGGACGCTATAACTGATGTATCTTCTTATTCGGTGGAATTGTCCAGATTCCAGGTCGAAGCTACAAAAGCTTAACGTTCGTTATATGTCAACATGTCCCTTTGTATATTCCTTTGTCTACTTCATAGGCACCTTCAATTAATTTGTCTTGGCAAAAGTAGTGAAAAAGGACAAGACCGCCAAACGTTTCAAGGGAAATGTTTGGCGGTTTACTGTTTTTTCCGTATTTTTGCAAGCAGATAGCAAAAACCGACGAGCGTATGATGTATATTGCCAACCCGATTTACGACGTGGTGTTCAAATACCTGATGGCCGACGAGCGCATTGCCCGCACCATCCTGTCTGCACTCCTGAATATGGACATTACCCATATTGAGGTGCGCCCGCATGAGTATCCGAACAGCCAGCGCGACGCACTATCCATATTCCGCATAGACTTTGCTGCAACTGTCCGAGAGAACGACGGAAACACGCATCTGGTGCTGATAGAGCTTCAGAAGACTTGGCTTGAAACCGAGACGCTGCGTTTCCGTCAGTACTTGGGCGTACAGTACCAGAACCCAAAGAACATGGATAAGGACGGCTATGGCCTGCCCATGATTGCCGTCTACCTGCTGGGACATCGCGTAGGCACCATCGAAGAACCTGTGCTCTACGTACACCAAGAGGCACGCAACCGCGATGGTCAGGTGGTGACGAAGGGAATGCCTGACCCCTTCGTGTCGAGCCTTACCCACGACAGCGTCATAGTGCAAATACCCTTGCTGCGAGGACAAGTGAACACTCGTCTGGACCGCGTACTGAGCATCTTTGACCAAACGCAGAAAAGCGACGACGACCATCACACCCTGCTCATAGACGATAATCTCTATGCCGAGGACACTGACATGCAGGCCGTTCTTCATCGTTTGGTCATGGCTGCCGCCAACGCCGATATGCGGCAGGACATGAACGTGGAGGACGAGTATTTCTCTATCATCGAAAAGCGCGACACCGAGATCCTTATGCGCGATCACAAGATAGCTGAACAGAATGTAAAAATTGGTAAGCAGGAAGCACAACTTGAGCAACAGACGGCACAGCTTGAGCAACAGACGGCACAACTTGAGCAACAGACGGCACAGCTTGAGCAACAGACGGCACAACTACGGGCCTCAATCCATGCCCTCCACACGAAAGGACTCTCAGCAGAAGAGATAGCCAATATCCTTATGATGGGAACGGACGAAGTACTTTCACTCCTTGACTGAGAAAAAGCACACTTCTCTTGCCAACCATATAGGTAATGAAAGCAGAATGTTTCAAGGCCATGTCCCTCCATGTAACAAAAAAATGTCGTTCCGAAGCACAATTGCACGGAACGACATTTCTATAATTGATATAATTGGATTTCTCCCTATACAGCAAATTAATTCTTGAAGAAGTCCTTAACGGCCTCGTTGGGAACCATCTGCTCGTCGAAGATGTATGCACCCGTCTTCGGGCTGCGCACCATCTTAATCACCTTTGAGTAAGCGCGACCATCCTTCGAACCTTCGTGGAGGGTAGCAACGGTTTTCTTTGCCATAGTTCTTTAACCTTTTATCCTTTTAAACTATAAACCCTTCAACCCTTATTTAATCTCCTTGTGAAGGGTCATCTTCTTCAGGATGGGGTTATACTTCATCAGCTCCATGCGCTCAGGCGTGTTCTTACGATTCTTGGTCGTAATGTAACGGCTGGTGCCAGGCAGGCCGCTGTTCTTCATCTCGGTGCACTCCAGAATGACCTGGACGCGGTTACCTTTTGCTTTCTTGCTTGCCATGGTTCTTAGTCTCCTATAACTTTAATGTCCTTCCAATCCACGAAGCCCTTGGCCACGGCCTGCTTCAAAGCGGCGTCCAGACCTACTTTATTAATCATGCGAAGACCAGCGGCGCTAATCTTCAACTGAATCCAGCAATCCTCCTCCACATAGTAGAACTTCTTGCTGAACAGGTTGACATCGAAGCTACGCTTTGTGCGATGCTTTGAGTGAGACACATTGTTACCAATCTGTGCCTTCTTTCCTGTGATTTGACAAACTTTAGACATTGCTATCTACTTTCTTTTTAAGTCTTTAAATACTTACTTACTCCAAACAGGGTGCAAAGGTACGAATTTTAAATGAGAAAAAAGTAATGAGCTACGAGAAATAGTTTTGAATTAAAGTTTTTTAACTTCAATTCTCTGTATTCTCCGTTACCTCTTCGACCTCTTCCTGCTTCAAGTAGTCCAGAAACATCTGCATGGCCTTGCTGGTGGCTATGGCCAGATTGATGTCGCGTCCGTGATCTTCCTCGACCTTCTGGGTCACCACCCTGCCTGCATTTCCGCACGCCAACCAGATTGTGCCCACGGGGATGTCCTTGCTACCGCCTCCAGGCCCCGCAATGCCGGTGGCAGAGATGGCATAGTCTGTTCCGAGGGTGCGGCAGGCGCCCTGCACCATCTGTACTGCAACTTCCTCGCAGACAGCCGTTTTCTCCTCCAGCGTCTGATGCGACACGCCGAGCAGGGACTCCTTCACCTCATTGACATAGCTGATGACGCCTCCCTTGAAATACTTCGATGCACCGGGCACCGAGATGATGGCCTCGGCAATGCGGCCGCCAGTACAACTTTCGGCCGTAGATACGGTCTTCTCTCTTTCCCAAAGCAGCTGACTGATTTCCCTGCTTATAATCTTACTTTCAAAATCCATAATTACTTGAATGTTACTTTCGAGAAGGCGGGTGCATCAATAGAGCAGAACTCGCCATCCAGATATTTATAATAGCCCACCATGCCAATCATGGCAGCATTGTCGGTGGTATACGAAAACTTCGGAATATAGATGGTCCAGCCATATCGGCGGGCATGGTCATGGAAGGCATTGCGCAGACCGTTGTTGGCACTCACGCCTCCGGCCACGGCCACATGCTTGATGCCCGTCTGCTTCACGGCCAGACGCAGTTTCTTCATCAGAATGTCGACGATAGTCCATTCTAACGAAGCTGCCAGGTCCTCCTTGTGATGCTCAATGAAGTCGGGGTCTTCCTCAATCCATTTGCGCAGGGAGTAGAGAAACGAAGTCTTCAATCCGGAGAAGCTGTAGTCCAAGCCCGGGATGTGGGGCTCGGCAAACGTATATGCCTTCGGATTACCCTGGCGTGCCAAGCGGTCTATGATGGGGCCACCGGGATAGCCCAGTCCCATGACCTTCGAGCACTTGTCGATGGCCTCGCCTGCCGCATCGTCGATGGTCTGGCCCAGCACCTCCATGTCGTTATAGGCGCGCACCAGCACAATCTGCGAGTTGCCGCCAGATACAAGCAGACAGAGGAAGGGGAAAGGAGGCGAGGCCTCGCCATGCTCCTCACTTTTTATGAAGTGGGCCATCACGTGTCCCTGCAGGTGGTTCACATCAATGAGAGGAATGCCCAGTGAGCGGGCAAAGCCCTTGGCAAAGTTGACGCCAACAAGCAGCGAGCCCATCAGTCCCGGGCCTCGCGTAAAAGCTATGGCCGACAACTGTTCCTTCTGTATGCCAGACCTTTTGATGGCCTCACTGACCACTGGCACCACATTCTGCTGATGAGCACGGCTGGCCAATTCGGGCACCACACCACCGTAGGCCTCATGCACAGCCTGAGAGGCCGTCACGTTCGAGAGCAGCAAGCCGTTTCTAAGCACTGCTGCCGATGTATCGTCACAACTCGACTCTATACCTAATATATATATATCCTTATCCATCATCGTTCTTGACAATCCGGCTGCAAAGGTACAAATAAAAAATAAAACAGAAGCATTTCGCACCATTGTTTTTCACTTCTTCACTTCTCCCGTCGTGAAGACCTGCCTCTATTTCATGACTTCAACAAAGATAAAATACCTACTTTTGGCGATTGCATATTGTTTTTACAGTTCGTACCTTTGCACTCACATTTTTTTATTATAATTGTATAGCATGAAAAGACTATCTACTCTATTGTTAGTGCTCTCCGCACTACTGGCACTGCCCATGGCGGCCGTTGCCGAGGATGCCGTGTTTGATTTCCAGAACAACACCATGGGGCTGCCTGTGGGTGAAGGCCAGAGCTTCACCGACGGCGCATTAAGCAGTCCTGTCACTGTAGGCCTGGTGACGCTGACCAGCGTACAGGGTGAGGCCTTCTACCCTGCCATCATGATGAAAGACAACAATGGTGTCATCAGCCTGAATGTCTACAAGAACGGTGCCATCAAGCTGAATGCTGCCGAGGGCAAGACACTGGTGAAGGTAGCAGCCACAATGAAAAGCAAGTCGTTTGCGCAGATGGCTGCCAGCACTGGCACAACAACCGAGAACACCTGGGAGGGCAATGCCACAGAGGTGACGTTCTCCGCTTCGGCCTTGATGTCGCTACTGGAACTCGAGGTTACCATTGCCGACAAGAATGCTGATACTGTGGAGCCTGTAGCTGAGACCTACGACATCGAGGCTGCCAACATCGCGGCCTTCAGGGCTGCCGACGACGGCAAAGCGGTGAAGCTATTGCTTGACGGCGCACAGGTGAATGCCATCGACGACATCTTCAACTTCGCATATATAGAGGATGCCACCGGTGCTATCGAACTTTCGGGCCTCACGCTGACGGCTGGCACGAAGCTTAGCGGCTACGTCATCGGCACGAAGAGCAGCGACAACTTGGACTTCAGCAATCCCGAATTCGGCAAGGAGGTGAAGCTGGCGGCCACCAGCGACGCCACTTTTAGTGCCGCTGCTGCCGACCTTGAGGCTACCGTAGTTGAGGTGTCGGCTATAGCTAAGGCCGAGAACCACGGTCGCCTTATGTGTATCAACAATGTGCAGATTAAGAAAGAAGGCCGTTTCTACTATGCTTATCAGGGTGAGGACAAGGTGCAGGTGAAGGACGCCTTCTTTGTGCTGCCTGCCGACTACGAGTGGCCAGAGGAGGCCAAGAGCATCACAGGGCTTGTCACCTTCAACGGTGCCCGCTTCCAGATCGCGCCGCTAAGGGCAGAGGACATCGCCGTGGAGGTGGCTGGCGAGGCCACCGCAGTCTTCGACTTTGCCAACAACAACGGCCAGTGGGCGGTAGGCACCAACGAGAACATCAATGCCGGCAACCTGGAGCGTGTGGCACTTACCCGCGATGGTGCTACGCTTACCTTCGTCAGCTCGCCCACCATGCCTACACGCTATTACGTTAATGGTACGCGCGGGCCGCAGCTACAGCTCATCAAGGGCGGCCTGGTGCGCATCACCGCCAAGGAGGGATTTTCTGTCAAGGCAGTGCGGGTGACACCTAACAAGACCGTCAACACCGCCACTGGTGCCGAGACCTTCAGCGTGAACTGGGAGGTTAGCGACGGCAATGGCACGTTGAGCAACGACAAGCTGGCCTGGGAGGGCAATGCCACCAGCATGAGTCTGCTCGCCACCGGTGCCACCTACCTCGATGCCATCGAAGTGACTATGGCTCCTGCCGACGAGACATCCGTCACGCCTGTGGCAGCACCCTACACAGTCTTTGCCGACAACCTGGCTGCATTCAACGCCCTGGCAGACGGCACGCCCGCAGTACTGACGCTTACCGACGCGGTGGTAACAGCGGGAATGGTGAACGGATGGGGCTTCTACCTGCAAGATGCCACTGCCGGTGCCCATTTCTACTGCACAGGCCTGAACTACCCCGCAGGCACCAAGCTCAACGGAAAGGTGATGGTGAAGAAGAGCAACCAGACCATGGGTTCGCGCATCGCCATGACCGAGGAAACCAACAGCGATGGGCTGACAGCCACCGATGGCGGGACATACGAGGCTGTCACAGGAACGATAGCCGAGGTGAATGTGGCTTCGAATGTCTTGAAGGTTGTGAAGCTCACCGACGTGGCCGTGAAAGGCTCCAAGGAGACCGAGGCTACTGTCACCGATGCTGCCGGCTCAACGCTTGCCATCAACAACGGCAAGACCAACTACTACCCATACATCTATCGTACAAACCTCTCTGCCATTGACTATCAGAAAGCCACGGTGGAGGGCCTGCTGCTGGGTGGCAACAAACTGGTTCCGTTCACCATCACTGAGGGAACGACCAATGGCATTAGCAACGTCGATGCCTCCTGCCCCGACAGCCATGAAGTCTATAACCTGCAGGGGGTGCGTCAGCCCATGCTGAAGCGTGGTCTGAACATAATACGCTCTACCGAAGGGCGCAAAATAAGGAAAGTCTTGGTGAAATAAGATCAGTATTGAAAAACGACGAAAAAAAATACCTGAGGCTCAATGCTTCAGGTATTTTTTTCCGCCCTTGATGTACAGCCCCTTTTCGGGGTGTGCCATGCGCTGCCCTGTGAGGCTGTAGATGGAATGCCCTGCCACCGTGACTGAAGCCCCTGTGATGTCGTGTATGGCGGCCCCTGTGGTGGTGCGCAGCAACTTTCCGCTGGCCCAGATGTCGATATATCCAACTGCGCCACTGTATGGATTGTTCTTACTCACCACGGCATAGAGTTGCTGCGTCTTAGGCAGCGTGAAGGCTGCATTGGCATCAGTCTGCCAATCGCTCCAGAGCGTCATGTCCTCCAGCTGCTGGGTCTCAATGTTTTCAGAGAGGAAGTAGATGTAGCGGTGCGAGCCGTCGGCATCGGTGCCGAAGAGCGCATATCCCGTGGACGGCTCCTGGAACTCCTCAGCAGAGCAAGGTGTGCTGCTGTCAAGCACCCATCCCAGGCGCACCTTGTCGCCGTCGTGCTCAATGGCAATCTGCCAGTCGACGGGATAGGACTTTGAGGAATGGGCAAAGAAGTTGTCGGAGTGGCAATTAAGACTGCTGCCATCGTCCGACAGTGTGGCAGTGAATGCTATCCTCTCCTCGCCGCCCATAAAGGGGCTTGCCACAAATTGCCACTGGCCAGCCAAGGCCTGGCCGTTTAGGTTATTGGCCGTTTGGCCGATTGAAATGTTGGGCGCTTGGTCGTTTGGTTGTGCGTTGGCTCCCGCCCAAAGTAAGAAGGCCAGAGCCGATATTGAGATTTTTCTTGTTTTCATTATAATTCCTTTTTATTATTCACTTCTCAGTAACTGCATCCAATAGCAAAGACCACTTGCGTATGGTCGTTCCCTTGTGTATAGTCGTTGCCCTTGCTGGTAGTGTCGTAGTTTACCCCCAGACGGGCGTAAGTCTTCATCCCGGTCTTGGGGAGTACGAATGCGTATTGCAGGCTGCCTCCTACCGAATAGCGTGTTGCCGTCATGTAGCGGTACTCACGATAGAGGAAGGCCTCCATGGTGGCGGGCGGATCTTGCCTCTGATCGGGTTCGGAGAAGGTGCCGTCCTGGAAAGGTGCTCCCGAACCGTCTCTCCAGGCGGCTTTCAGTGCCAGCGTCCATACACCCACGCGGCAGAGCAGATTCCGCTGTGCCGTCAGTGTGAGCCCGTTTGTCTTCAGCAGCTGGTAGCGGTAGAAGGGGTAGAGATATGCCGCCTGTTCACGCTTATGCCACTGGTATTGTGCCGCCAGCTCCCATGTGGGAAGCTGATGGCGAATGCGCCAGAGTGTGGTAAGGCCAACGCTCAGGTCATGCCACCTCTTCTTGCCGGTCTCCACCGCATCGTAATATTCGTAGTAGTTGGCTCCCCCCTGATTGGTGAGTTCCCGGAATGTCTCTGCATGGTTGTCGAGCTTCTCCTTTTGCAGTACGATGTCCAGACGATGTCTCGACTTGTGGGTCGTGGGCTGGCAGATTACGGCAAGGTGCGCCTCGCTGATGTTTCGTCTGTGGCCGGTGTAGGTGGCGGTGAATGGAGACTTGCGCCCATAGTAGCCGTCGCTGCCGCTGAAGGCGATGCTTCCGAATAGCGACAGGCAGTGTGAGGCCTTCGCCTCTGCTTGTACCGACAGCTCGTGGCCATCCTCGAAGAGCGGCATCTCACGGGCCTTGTCGGTAAAGCCCTCGTTGCCGAACTGCTCTGCCCGCCCCATGAAGGCACCATACTCGATGAGTGTCTTGTACACCCGCTCGCTCTTGCCGTAGGTGCCGAAGGCCACGCTCTCCGTCCGCCGGTGATAGGTGTAGTCGGCTCCAAAGTGCAGCCAGTTCAGCGGTGAGGTGTAAGCTCCAAGTGTCAGCTGCATATCCATCAGTTTGTTCTGGTGGCGCAAGTCCTTGTATTTGGCGTAGTTGGCCGCAGTGTAGTCCATGCGTGCACCCAAGGCTACACCTTTGAGTATGTACACTCCCAAGGCTCCCGTCAACCGGTAGGTATCGCGATGCTTTTTGCCAGTATTTGTCAGTGAGTCCTCCACGAGGTTGAACGGCAACCGTTTCTGCATGAATGCCGAGCCGGTCATGTCCCGTCCTGTCCAGTTGTCGTAGCTGATGGCTCCAAAAGCCACAGCACGTTGGCTCAAGCGGCAGAACGATTCCACGCTTGCGGCTGCCGACAGCGTGTTGCGTGAGTCGTCATAGTCCACCAGGCCGCCATCGCCCTTCCCGCCCGACAGCTCCGCCCTTGCCATGCTGCCCGAGTCGAAACGTGTCAGTGCAGCGGCATTACGATGGTTGAGCCACGGGTCACCCTGGATGACAAACCGGTAGTCGCGCAGCAGGAGGGAGTCCTGTGCCACAGCCTGGCTGACAGCCAACCCCCAAATGGCCAGTGCCATACCTATCACTTTCATTATCATCAATCTCCAATATACCATCAACTTATCACTTATCACTCATAACTTACCACTTATCACTCATAACTTATCACTTCTCAAAGCGCACTGTCGGCGCTCGTGGAAATCACTTGTAGAGTTGTTCGTGTCCTGGTACACGATGTGTGCGCCGTTTTTTGCCGATCCCTCCGCATCTATGCCGCTGGGGTCTGTCGAGCCGTCCACGCCCAAGGTATAGCCATAGACGAGCCTACCCTCGTTCTCTGGCAGCGTCTCGGTGGCCTCCTTGTCCACGTTGCGATACAGCGAGTGACCCTGGTAGTTTGTGAGCCATACATATCCTGCGTCGATCTCGGCGGTAAGGCGTTTCGTGCTGCTGTCCTTGTATCCCGACGAGAACACCTCTATGGCATCGACAATCCACTGGTTAGGTATTTTCAGACACTGCTTCGTCTGCTTCACCTCGCCGCCGTCGTACCAAATATTCGCCACTTGCAAGGCGTAGTCGGCGGGTGCCACCCCATGTGTCTGGAAGAGCAGCAGTGCCGGCGAGGTGACACTCAGCGGCCATGCGTTGCTCTGGCTCCAGCGGCAGGCTTTCAGGTAGTGGCTGCTTGGGATGACGGCCGACGGCGTGGGATAGTATTTCGAGTTGGCGTATCCGCTCTCCGGGTCGTACATACAGTAGTACTCCTCGTGTGCGAAGTCTACCGACTGGCTGTAGGAAAGGCTGTTGTCGATGGCCCCATGTATGTTGATCACCGTCTGTGAGTATGGCTCGATGACGAGCGTGTCGGGGAAATACCAGATGCCGTCGAGCACGGGGGTGAAGCCGTCGGCCTCGTAGGTAAGCCGACCCTCACCATTGTAGTTGTTGTTTGTAGACTGCCCGTTATAGGGCGTCAGGAAGCCCAGGCAAAGGTTGCTCAACGAGGCAGTCTGCGGGCTGTTGTTGTAGAGTGTAACATACTTGTCGAACTGGTATTTTGTCACCCCGTCATCGGCCAGGCAGCCCCCGTTGTAGAGTTCCTTGATAACTACTTGGCTTCGCTTTATGCCTTTCATGGCGATGATGACATTGGCCGTCTCACCTCGGCTGATGACAATCTGGCCTGCCGTGCCATTGAAGCTGTAGGCAATGCCCTCGACAGCATATTCTCCTCTGGCGGTGGCCTCATAGATGCCGGGAGTGGTGTTGAATGCGGCTTTGCCCGTCTCGTCGGTCAAGGCCGTGAAGATGCTGCCCGTCCTGATGTTGCGCAGTGTCACCTCGAAGCCTGCCTGTCCGTTTGGGGAACCGGCAGTCTGGTCGTTTAAATCCAGTCCTGTCACGCTTACCGTAAGGCGGCCCATTGCGATGTCGCCGGTGGTAGGCAGTCCGTCATCCCCACAACTGGAAAGCAGGGCTATAAGGAAAACGTATGGCAATATCTTTCTCATAGTTTGAGTCTTAATGATAGTCCGTAATAATAACTGGGGACGTAGCCGCTTGCGAAGAGCGACGTCTCCAGGCCGGTCTGGCTGCTGTGTACCGTCTTCATGGTGTTGATGAAGTTGTTAGCATAGAACGAGAGGCTGATATGGTCACCAATTTCCTTCGTCACGCTGAGGTTTGCCGACCAGTAGCTGCTGATGCGATTGGGGTTCATCACGTATGGATAGTTCGACCGCACCACGAGCTTTGAGAGGTCGCTGAAGAGCGTGGCGTCGTTGTCTTTTGCCCAAAGGAATGTCTCCGCGAAGGGTATGCGCTCGTCGGGCTGCTCCCAGGTGGAGTAGTATTCTGGATATACGGCAATGTACTGGTTCTCGCTATGCCCGTCGTAGGGTGTGCCGGTGTACTGGCTGTTATCTGTGAGCACGATGCCGCGTGTGCCGTCGGCCAGCTCGCTCAGCTGCCGGCGATAGTCGTAGAGCGATGCCTCTATGCGCAGTGCCACCACCAGGCGCACCTTGGGGATGTGGGTGGTGACGGTGGCGTTCATGTTCAGCTGCTTCGACAGGCTTCCGTTGGCTACTGCGGCATTGGCGGTATAGCTGGCCGAGGTGGCACTGCTGCCGCGATAGTAGCCCACATACTGGTAAGGCTGTCCGTCGCTCATGGTGAGGCCGCTGGCGGGTATATCGGCAAACAGCACTTCATCGGTACCCTTGTAATAATAGTAGTTGCCGTCGATGCGCAGTGAGGTGCGCAGCGGTTTTATCTGCGCCATATCTATTATCCATTCCAGGCCATAGCGGTTCAGGGGCGAGGCGTTGATATATTTTGTGTTTGCCAGATAGGTGCGGCGTGTGGTGGCAGGCAGTTGCTGGGCGTTGGCCGTTTGGCCGTTTACGGTGACCACACCCGTCTTGCGGTCGATGCTGTATGTGCGCTCTGCCAAGGGAACGGCCACTCCGTCGAGTGCTGCTGGCGGTGTATACTGATAAGCCAGAGGAGTGTAGATGTTGGTGGCCATATAGGGGTTGCGCGTCTGGTGGCGGAATGCCGAAAGGGCGATGCGCGTACCATGGATGTCCATCTCCAGGCCCAGGTCGGTCTGCAGGGTGTATTGCCACTTCAGGCCGGGGTTGCAGGCAGCCTTGCTGGGAAAGGTGTGATAGGCATAGAACGAGGTGTTGGTCTCTGTGCTGGGCGACGCGAACGCCAGATGGTCGCTATAGGCCGGCGATGGATACAACACCTGGAACGAAGGCAGCTTGACGCTCTTCCCCCATCCGGCGTGGACGCTCAGACCGCTGATCGTGCGGCGGCTGTTCTCCCTCCAGAAGATGTAGCGGCTGTTCAGGCGGGGCGACAGGCTGCCCACCGCGCCATAATCCGAGCCATAGATAAGCGTCATGTCGTTGCGCAGACCTGCCGTAAACTCTAACAAATAGGATTGTTGGCTCCCCGAAATGGAGGTGGGGACGATGACTTTCTCCTCTGCATAGAGTGCGAGGTTGTGCATGGTGGGCAACTCGTCGTAGCGGTATTCGCGCCATGTGGGTGTGTAGGTGATGTCGCCGTAGTAGGTGCCGCGCCCGTTGTTGCGGCTGCCGGTATATTCGGCACCGGCCATCGTATGACTGGCAACAGCACCGATATGGCGGTTCAGCTCGCCTTTCAGTTGCAGACTCCAGTTGAGGGGCTTTGAGTCGCTGTAGCGCAGCACGTTCCAATAGCCCGTAGGTCCGAGGTCGGCTATGAAGTAGCCTTCTTCCCTGGCATGGATATAGGGCTGGGTGGACGCGCTGCTGGCATGGGTATTGCTCTCTGCCTTCCGGTCAGCATACGCCCATGAGCCGCGTAGCGAGAGGTTTGTCAGCCA
>Ga0247611_10003136_pt1 | contig 25044 bp, 19 predicted proteins | sample 177DNAGHGhighgp2_FD_192422 | JGI IMG/M metagenome (GOLD analysis project Ga0247611, IMG submission 192422) | Sheep rumen microbial communities from Palmerston North, Manawatu-Wanganui, New Zealand - 1770 DNA GHGhigh gp2 | ecosystem: Host-associated > Mammals > Digestive system > Stomach > Rumen... | reverse complement strand
CCAGTGCAAGGTCAAGGGCGACCTCGGCATCAAGGTGCCCGACAGCGTCCTCGGCGTCAAGGAATGGGAGTGCACCGTCATCGGCAACAAGAACGTCGCTACCTTCATCAAGGAGTACAAGGTCGCTCTGCCTCCAGGCGAGCACATGGACTTCGAGCCCGGTTCCTACGCTCAGATCAAGATCCCCGCATTCGACTGCATCGACTACGACAAGGACTTCGACAAGTCGCTCATCGGCGACACCTACCTCCCCGCATGGGAGAAGTTCGGACTCTTCCCCCTCAAGTGCAAGAACCCCGAACCCACCATCCGTGCCTACTCCATGGCCAACTATCCCGACGAGGGCGACATCATCACCCTCAACGTACGTATCGCCACGCCTCCCTTCAAGCCGAAGGAGCAGGGTCCCGGCTTCATGGACGTCAACCCGGGTATCGCATCCTCCTACATCTTCAGCCTCAAGCCCGGTGACAAGGTCATCATGTCCGGCCCTTACGGCGAGTTCCGTCCACAGTACGGCACCGGTCGCGAGATGATTTGGGTCGGCGGTGGTGCCGGCATGGCTCCCCTGCGTGCGCAGATCATGCACATGCTCAAGGGACACGGCGTGAAGGACGAAGACCGTCAGCGCCCCATGCACTACTTCTACGGTGCACGCGCCTTGGAGGAGATTCCCTTCCTCGACGACTTCCTCCAGCTCGAGAAGGACTTCCCCAACTTCCACTTCCACCTCGCCCTCGACCGTCCCGATCCCAAGGCCGATGCCGCTGGCGTGAAGTACACCCCGGGCTTCGTAGCACCCGTCATGGGCGACACCTACCTCAAGGCACACGAGGCACCCGAAGACTGCGAGTACTACCTCTGCGGACCTCCAATGATGGCCAAGACCGTCCTCGACCTGCTCCACAGCCTCGGCGTAGAAGACGACATGATCCGCTTCGACAACTTCGGCGGATAGCGAGTGCCATGAGAGCTTGCTCTCAAATACTTATATACAATTATCCCCGGCAACACGATTGTCGGGGATATTTTTTTGATATGTAATAAAACAACTTCTGTACCATGTGTAATGGAAAGGACCTCCTCCTCCCCCCTCCCCGCCCCCCCCCTTAGGGGGCGGGGAATGCACAGAGCGTTGAGGGGAAGCCGCTGGAGAAGGGCGAGCCGTGCTCCACGATGTGATTGACGAGCTCCTTCAGGGTGATGGTCTTCTGGTGCTGGATGCGGGCATACGCATTCTTGGGAAACCGCTAAACATTCCCTCAACTTTCTTTGCATAAATCGATGCTTTCTTATGTGCGTGAACGACCATATATCGAAGCTTCTGCCGGTCGTTTGCTCATACTCAGCCCTTGGCCTTACGATGAGGGGAAACGTCACATCAGTCGTTCTGAATGTGTAGCTACGCTCTGAAGCTACAGCTTCCTGACCACGCTGCACGGATTGCCCACGGCTATGGAGTTTGACGGGATGTCCTTGACGACTACCGAACCGGCACCTATGGTGACGTTGTCGCCGATGGTTACGCCAGGCAGTATGGTGACGCTGCCTCCAATCCATACGTTGTTGCCGATGATCACAGGCTCTGCCCACTCCTGTCGCGAGTTGCGCTCGGTGGGGTCGGTGCTGTGGCAGGCTGTATAGATACTGACATTGGGGCCGATAAAGCAGTCGTCGCCGATGGTGACGCGGGCTTCGTCGAGGACGGTGAAATTGAAGTTGGCAAAGAAGCGTTTGCCAATGCTTATCTGAGCACCATAGTCACAGCGAAAGGGCTGGTTGATGAGAAACTGATCGTCACCAACATGTCCGAACAGCGCTTTCAGTATCTCCTTCATGCGTTTGGTGTCGGAGGGTGGGAGAGCGTTGTACTCGTGAAGCACCTCTCTGGTAGCTATCAGTTCGCGGGACAATTCCGGGTCGATAGCCGAATAGATCTGCCCTGCCAACATTTTCTCTTTTTCCGTCATCATCTCAATGGTGAATCTTGTAGGTTTACCAACTGCTTGGAGCTTTCAAGAATGATGTCTCTACTTGACCAGCACTTTCTTGCCGTTGACGATATTGATGCCGGGTTGCCTGCTGCTGATGCGTTGTCCGGCGAGGTTGAACACCTCGGCAGCGGCTTCCGCGCTGACGGTTTCAATAGATCGTACGCCATCGATATGGTCAAATACGAACATGAGCGCTTTGACTTGTGCTGCATCAACTACTCTTGCTGGCAGTAGTGCCTTGCCTGCAGGAACATTTCCAGCATTCACCTTTACGAAGCTCGAACCGCTGAGGCCATAGTATTTTCCTGACACAATTTCTGTTGCAGTTGTAATACCCTCGAGCTTATTCGTTCCGCTGATATCATCGCCCGTTGTGGCAAAGGGCACCTCCACGCTTTCACCTGCAGTCCCTTTCAGAAACACTCCCGTGCCTTCGGCCACCGCACCTGTAATCTGCTGGAAGTTAATCACATTACCAGACACGCCCGTAATCTGCCAAGCTGTATAATCCGATGCGTTGGAGAAATCGAGAGGATGAGTGCTGGCATAGGTGGCGAAGCCGGAGGTGTTAAGTGAAATAGTTGCAGAAAAATATACACGAATATACTTTATCTGGGTATTGTTGCTATTGGTTACTCTCAGTGAATATTCATTACCTGCTGCCTGATAGTCTCTATTTATTACATAAGTGTTAGTTCCTGTTGCCCCAATCGTTCTTGTACTCACGGGAGTATCATTAACATAGATGTTCTGAGTTACCTTATCTGAAGCTGATGGAATACCGACTACTTCGATTATGCTTACCGCTTTACCAAAAACAGGAAGTGTCAGAGCTGCTCCTGTCTTACCCATTAGTAATGTTTTAGAATGGGAATAGTAATAGTAACCAATAGGTGCTGAAATGCTGATGGTGTATGTACCGTTCGAGAATGTTTTTGATTGAGTAGTACTAGATGTAGGCAAATTCCAACTATTTGAAGTGAAATCAAAAGTAATAAAATCTTCAAACGTTGTTTCCCCCCACGCCGTCATCACAGCGCAGAGCATGAGCATGATGAGTGTATGAATACGTAGTCTCATTTTATTTGTAATTATTGTTATTTCAATCTATGCAATGTCGTTATTGCAAAACGGCTGCAAAAGTACACCTTTTCAGCATGAAAACCAAATAATCACTCTCTAATTTGTTCGTTTTCCTCATAATTCTGCTACGAATCAAAGATACGGCTTGATGAGGGGTCAAAAAAAGAAAGCCTCCGGATGGAGGCTTTTTCAGTAGAGTAGGGGAATCCTGAGGGATTCGTCACCTAAGGGATGTACGTGTGGTGTGTGTTACTTCACCTTTGCCACGATAGCCTTGAAGGCTTCCTGGTGGTTCATGGCGAGGTCGGCGAGCACCTTGCGGTTGATCTCGACACCGGCCTTGTGCAGAGCACCCATGAGCTGGCTGTAGCTCATGCCCTCCATGCGAGCGGCAGCGTTGATACGCTGGATCCACAGCGCGCGGAAGGAGCGCTTCTTGTTCTTACGATCGCGGTAAGCGTAGGTTAAACCTTTCTCCCAGGTGTTCTTGGCAACGGTCCAGACGTTCTTGCGAGCGCCGAAATAGCCACGGGTGAGCTTCAGAATTCTCTTTCTCTTTGCACGTGAAGCGACGTGATTTACTGATCTTGGCATAATTTTTTGTTGTTTTTGAGCGCAAGCGGATTATTGTTGTTGACGATTGATGAATGATGATTTGCTCGTCTTTCATCTTTCATCTCTTCTTTTAATCTCTTTTCTGGCTTGACGTTCGGTTTGACTTTGGGTGATTTCCTTGGGGAAATACTTGTTTAACTCTCTATCCTGATGTGGGATTAGCGAAGAAGGAGGAGTTCGCGAACTTGCTTGCGGTTTGCGGTCTCTACGAGATCGGCCTTCTGCAGGTTGCGCTTCTGTTTCTTACCTTTCTTGGTCAGGATGTGGCTGTGATAAGCGTGGTGACGCTTGATCTTACCCGTTCCGGTCAGCACAAAACGCTTCTTGGCGCCGGAATTAGTCTTTACTTTTGGCATTTTTTTGTTTGTTTTTAATTGTTATTAATTAACGGCGTGGCAACGCATATACCGGGCGCAGCGCACTACCTTTTTCTAAATGGACAATGGACAATGGACAATGGATAATGGATAATGGATAATGATCAATTTATCAATCGTCCCAGTTCTCGCCTTCCACCTTCGGCCCCGTGTATTCCTTGGGTGCCTTCTGCTGTGGTTTCTTGCGAGCGGCTTCCTGGACGTCGGCGATGGCATCGTCGAGTTCGTCGTCGTCATCATCGTCGTCGTCGATGACGGGTGCAGTGGTCTTCTTGGGGGCCGTCTTCTTAGGAGCGATGAACATGGTCATACGCTTTCCTTCGAGCACGGGCATGGATTCCACCTTGCCGTATTCCTCGAGGTCCTGAGCGAATCGCAGGAGGAGCACCTCGCCCTGTTCCTTGAAGAGGATGGATCGTCCGCGGAAGAAGACATAGGCCTTGACCTTGTCGCCGTCGGAGAGGAAGCCTTGAGCGTGCTTGAGCTTGAAGTTGTAGTCGTGGTCGTCGGTCTGCGGTCCGAAGCGTATCTCCTTGACCTCGACCTTCACCTGCTTGGCTTTCATCTCCTTCTGGCGCTTCTTCTGCTGGTAGATGAACTTGGAGTAGTCGATGAGGCGGCATACGGGCGGTTCAGCATTGGGCGAAATCTCGACGAGATCTACGCCTTTCTGCTCTGCCAGTTGAAGGGCATCACGGGTGGGCAGCACGGTGGATTCGATGTCGTCCCCCACGATGCGAACTTCGCGCACGCGAATCTGTTCGTTAACGCGATACTGATTCTTCAGGTTGTCTTTCTTCATTTGCGGGCGCAAAATTAATACTTTTCTGTCATACTACGCACTTCTTCGTTGATTTTCTTTGCAAAATCTTCGAATTTCATGCTTCCTTGGTCTCCTTGACCCTGTCTGCGGACGCTAACGGTGCCTTCAGCCTCCTCTTTTTCGCCCAAAATGAGCAGGTAGGGGATGTGCTTCATCTCGTTGTCGCGAATCTTACGTCCGATCTTCTCGGCACGGTCGTCGAGGAGGGTGCGCACATCGTTCTCTTCGAGATAGCTCTGCACCTTCTTGGCGTAGTCGATGTACTTGTCGGAGATGGGGAGGATCGCCACCTGGTCGGGCATGAGCCAGAGGGGGAAGTGGCCTGCGGTGTGCTCGATGAGCACAGCCACGAAGCGCTCCATCGAACCGAAGGGTGCGCGGTGGATCATGACGGGGCGGTGCTTCTGGTTGTCCTCGCCCGTATATTCGAGCTGGAAGCGCTCGGGCAGGTTGTAATCGACCTGAATGGTGCCCAACTGCCAGCGACGTCCGAGGGCGTCCTTGACCATGAAGTCGAGCTTGGGACCGTAGAAGGCAGCTTCGCCCAGCTCGGTGTGCGTGGGCAGTCCCTTCTCCTCGCAAGCCTCGATGATGGCGCGTTCGGCCTGCTCCCATACCTCGTCGGAGCCGATGTACTTCTCCTTATTATTAGGATCGCGCAGGGAAATCTGTGCTTCGAAGTTGTCGAAGTTCAGGGCGCCGAAGATGATCTGGATGATCTCCATGACGCGGATGAACTCCTCCTTGACCTGGTCGGGACGGCAGTAGAGGTGAGCATCATCTTGAGTAAAGGAACGTACGCGCGTGAGACCATGGAGCTCGCCGCTCTGCTCGTAGCGATAGACGGTGCCGAACTCGGCCAGACGCAGGGGCAGGTCCTTGTAGCTGCGGGGCTTCGAAGCGAAGATCTCGCAATGGTGGGGGCAGTTCATGGGCTTCAACAGGTATTCCTCGCCCTCCTCGGGAGTGTGGATGGGCTGGAAGCTGTCCTTGCCGTAGTGGTCCCAGTGGCCGGAAGTGACATAGAGGTTCTTGCCGCCGATGTGCGGAGTGATCACCTGCTGATATCCGTAGCGCTTCTGAATCTTCTTCAGCATATCCTCCAGACGCAGGCGCAGAGCGGTACCCTTCGGCAGCCAGATGGGCAGACCCTTGCCGACGCGGTCGGAGAACATGAAGAGTTCCATCTCCTTGCCGATCTTGCGGTGGTCGCGCTTCTTGGCTTCCTCCATGAGGGTGATGTACTCGTCGAGGAGCTTCTTCTTGGGGAAGGTGATACCGTAGATACGTGTCATCTGCGGACGCTTCTCGTCGCCGCGCCAGTAGGCGGAGCTGACGGCGGTGATCTTCACGGCCTTGATGGGAGCGGTGTTCACGAGGTGAGGACCGCGGCAGAGGTCGGTGAAGGCACCCTGGGTGTAGGTGGTGATATGTCCGTCCTCGAGGTCGGCGATGAGCTCGTTCTTATACGTCTGACCCTTGTCGCCAAAGAACTTGAGGGCATCCTGCTTGGAGATGTCGCGGCGCACGAGGGCTTCCTTGCGCTGGACGAGTTCCATCATCTTCTTCTCGATGGCTTCGAAGTCCGCCTCGCGGATGACGGTGCCCTCGGGGGGCATGACATCATAGTAGAAGCCACGCTCGATGGCGGGACCGATACCGAACTGTGTGCCGGGGTAGAGTTCCTGCAGGGCTTCAGCCATGAGGTGGGCACTAGTGTGCCAGAAGGCGTGCTTGCCCTGTTCGTCGTCCCATTTGAAGAGCACCAGTTTGGCATCCTCGTTGATGGGGCGGTTCAGCTCCACGGTTTCGCCATTGACGCTGCAGGCGAGCACGTCGGCAGCCAAGCGCGGTGAAATACTCTCGGCAATCTCGTAACCCGTTACTCCTGCTTCGCGTTCGAGCACAGAGCCATCGGGAAGTGTAATTTTGATCATGTTGTTATGATGTTTTCTTTTTGATTTTCAAAATACGGCTGCAAAAGTACAACATTATTTTCATATATCAGCAATAATTTTGAGTTTTTTTGCCAACTTGACCTTATAAAAGCGCGAAGGCTGCCCGTTAAGGCAGCCATTCCCAGTAAATGTCCTCGAAGAGTGACTCGTAGAAGTTGGTAACTTTCTGCATCATGCACGCTTCCTCGATGCGTCCGAGCTGTCGGTAGAGGAGGTCCATCCTTGCGGCGAGTTCGCGGGCTTGATCCTTGCTGATGCGATAGCGCCACGGCACGCGGTGCGGTTCGTAGAAGGGTCGGTAGCTGTCGGCATAATCGCGCTGCAGCTCCTCGTCAACCCATAGCAGGTGTTGTAGCGAGCCGCCCCATACGTCGAGGGCAAGCAGCGGGTGTCCCGTGCGCTGGCAGAGATTGCCCAACGACATACCTTCTCGGGCGATGATGCGCGGTCGCTTCTCGTCGTAGATCTCGTTGAGGCCTTTCTCGACGATGGCTTTGAGCTGACGTGGATCGAGGTTCTGGATGCCACCTCGCGGCGTGCAACGGCAGATGCAATTGACTTTTCTTCTTTTCATAGAAAACGATAACAATAAGTAAAAGAACGAATGTGCTCATCATGAGCACTTTAACTCACTGTGACCGTGCGTACAAAAAGACACAACAATCCCGTGAGTGCCACTTGGCGTGGCCGGCAGGGATTGTTGCGTATTGATTTCTGGGTGCAAAGATAGTGCAAAGAATGCTTGTCACCAAATTTTTCTGCCGATTTCTTTGAAAATCTTTTGTCCGTTCATAAAAAAGGGCTAACTTTGCGGTCGCAAACCCAATTATTAACCTATAAACATTATTTCAACACAATGAAAATCTCCAAGATTGAACATTTGGGCATCGCCGTGCAGAGCATCGACGAAGTGCTGCCTTATTTCGAGAATGTACTGGGTCTGAAGTGCTACAAGACCGAAGTTGTCGAGGATCAGAAGGTCAAGACGGCTTTCCTGAAAGTCGGCGAAGTGAAGCTGGAACTGCTGGAGCCCACATGCCCCGAGAGCACGATTCAGAAATGGCTTGACAAGGGCAATAAGGGTATTCACCACATGGCATTCTGCATCGAGGACGGCGTAGCCAATGCGCTGGCCGAGGTCAGCGAGAAGGGCATCCGTCTCATCGACGAAGCTCCACGCAAGGGTGCCGATGGTCTCCAGATTGCATTCCTGCATCCGAAATCAACGGTAGGTATCCTCACGGAGCTCTGCGAAGATCCTAACAAGTAAAGGGAAACAACGAAGTAGATCTCTTTCTACGACAACGAAGTAGGTTTCTTTCTACAACAACGAATTTCACGAATTAAACGAATTTTCGAGGCTGTCTATCATTCTGTCTGATAGCAAATTGCCTACAATTCGTTCAATTCGTGAAATTCGTTGTATAATCAGTCTGTCGTAGAGGGCTTTGTTGTTGAAGCGTCAGTAATCAGTACTGTTCGTTCTCGTTGGGGAAGTCGCCGCTTTTGACGTCCGTGACGTATTGTCCGATGGCATCGGTCATGATGTCGTTGAGATTGGCGTAGCGGCGCAGGAACTTGGGTGAGAATCCTTTGTTCATGCCGAGCATGTCGTGGATGACCAGCACCTGTCCGTCGCAGGCGCCACCTGCGCCGATGCTGATGATGGGTACGGGGACGCTCTTCGTGACTTCTTCAGCCAGCTTGGCGGGAATCTTCTCGAGCACGATGGCGAAGCATCCCACCTTGGAGAGTGCGATGGCATCAGCGCGAAGCTTCTCGGCTTCTTCCTCGTCCTTGGCACGCACGGCGTAGGTACCGAACTTGTTGATACTCTGTGGCGTCAGTCCGAGGTGACCCATCACGGGAATACCAGCATCGAGAATGAGCTTGATGGCGGGAAGGATCTCTACGCCGCCTTCCATCTTCACGGCGTCGCAGCCTGTTTCCTGCATGATGCGTACGGCATTGCGCACGGCATCCTGGGGATCGACCTGATAAGTGCCGAAAGGCATATCGCACACCACCAGAGCACGTGTCACACCTCGCACAACGCTGCGGGCATGATAAATCATCTGATCCAACGTGATGGGAAGGGTGGTGACATTGCCGGCCATCGTGTTGGAGGCGCTGTCGCCGACGAGGATGACGTCAACGCCAGCTCCGTCAACGATGCGGGCCATCGAATAATCATAGGAAGTGAGCATGGCAATCTTCTTGCCGCTCTGTTTCATTTCAAAGAGGCGATGCGTGGTCACTTTGCGCGTATCGTCCACTAAATAACCTGCCATTTTCTTTGTTAAATAAGGTGTATAGAAAGTATTTTTGCAAATTTTGGGTGCAAAGATACATATTTCTCGTAATATTCACTATCTTTGCACGCAATTTTGTGATAAAAAGATGACTCAAGGCGTAAAACACCAAGATGCGACACTTGACCACGTGCTGAAATACACCGGGGTATTCGGCGGTGTACAGGGGATCAATATCCTCATCGGCATCATCCGCAACAAGCTCGCATCGGATATCCTTGGCGCAGCTGGCATCGGTCTGATGGGGTTCTACATCAGCGTGACCGATTTCGTCAACAACTGCTCCAACCTTGGTATTCCCATCTCGTCTGTGCAGCATCTTTCCGAGTTGTTTGAGGAAGATGACGAGTCTCGCATCTGTTCCTTCATCAAAGTCGTGCGCACCTGGTGCCTTTGGGCCTCGCTGTTTGCCGCCTTGCTTTGTGTCGGTTTCTCGTTTATCATAGACAGTCATGTCGTGTTGCTGGCTCCGATGGCCGTTTGCATGCTGCTCACGGGTGGCGAGCTCTCCATCCTCAAGGGCTTGCGCCGTTTGAAACGCGTTGCCTCCATTTCGCTGCTCGTTGCCGTTGCCACGTTCTGCCTCACGATTCCCTTCTTTTGGGCGATGGGCATGAAAGGCATTATCCTGTCCTTGGACTGCTGCGCGGCTGCTACGCTTGCCATCCATCTGGCTTTCACTGTGCCTCTCTATCCCTGGCATGTCGCTCCCACCTCGGGCGATGTCTTCCGCCAGGGCTATCCCCTGTTGCGCATTGGTATTCCTTATGTGCTCACGGGTGTTGCCGGTGCCGGCATGGCCGTAGTGTTGCAAAACTATCTCAAGGTGCATAGCTCCGAGGCTACGCTGGGGTTCTATCGCGCAGGTTATACCATGATGGTGACGTATGCGGGCATTATTTTCACGGCGCTCGAAGCCGACTATTTCCCTCGTCTGTCCAGCGTCAACCATGATGTCGTGCGCTGCAATCAGACCATCAACCGCCAGATCCGGGCTTGCTTACTCCTGCTTTCTCCTATGCTCATCGTGCTCATCGTGCTGATGCCGATCCTTTTGCGCGTGCTCTACACCGAGGAGTTCCTGCCTGCTGTTGAGCTGACGGTCTGTGCCGTTTTCTATATGTTTTTCCGTTGTCTCTCGGTGCCGATAGCCTACACGGCGCTTGCCCGTGGCGACTCGAAGGTATATATGGTCATGGAGATTATCTATGATGTCTTCTCGCTGTCGGCGCTCATCCTGTGCTACGAACAATGGGATCTGGCCGGCATAGGTATAGGTCTCTCGCTATCCTCGCTCTTCGATGTCTTGCTCGTGGGGTTATGCTATCGTCGTCGTTATGGTTTCCGCATCGAGTCGTCAACGTTGCAGCTCACGTTTGAGCAGATGGTTCTGCTCGCTATGGCTGTTGCCGCCTGTCTGCTGCTGCCTCCGTTGTGGAAGTATGTCGCAGGCTTTGCCTTGCTCATCGCCTCGGCAGCGTTCAGCTACGTTGTCCTCCGCCGCGAATCGAACCTTGTACAGCATGTGATTAAAAAGTTCTCGTCATGCCGGAAGTCTCAGTCCTCATAGCTGCGTATAATGCTGCCTCAACGTTGCCGCAATGCCTGGATTCTCTTTCCCGTCAGACGCTTGCGGCCATAGAGGTTATCTGTGTTGACGACTGTTCCACCGATAACACGCTTGACATCCTTCGTCATCAGGCCGCCGCGGACTCGCGCTTCGTCGTTCTTCAAACGCCAGAGAACAGCGGTCAGGCCGTAGCCCGCAACCTGGCTCTTCAGCATGCGACAGCACCCTTCATGTGTATGGTCGATGCCGATGACTGGCTGTCGCCGTCTGCGTTGGAAGATGCGCTTGCCGTGTTCCGCACGTTTCCCACTACCGACTGCGTGGCCTTCCGTCTGATTCGTGTCGATGAAGCGGGTAAGAACGAGGACGAGCAAAGCCTGCCCCTGCCTCTTGCCAAGGGCGCTGCCATGACAGGCAGGGAAGCTTTTGAGGCTTGTATGGACGGATGGCATCTTCACGGTTTGTATGTCACGCGCACAGCCTTGCATCGTCAATATCCTTTCGACACGACAACACGTCTCTACAGCGACGACAACACCTCGCGCATCCACTATCTTCACAGTCGTGAGGTGCGTTCGTGCAACGGCATCTACTATTACCGTCAGCATCCGACGTCGATGACCACGGGCTTCAACCTTCGTCGTTTCGATTTCATGGAGGCCAACCTCTCGCTGCTCTTTGCGCTCAACAAAGAAGGCATCCGTGGCGAGGTGTTGCGCCGTTTTGAGGGTGGCCGTTGGCAGACATTTATCACGTGCTATCGGATCTACCTCAGCCATCGGCACGAGATCGGCGAATCCGATACTGAAGCATTACGTCAACGTTTTGCCACCATCCTCCACACCTTCCGACCGTCGCGCCTCGCATTGCGCTATCGTTGGAAACCCGGCTATTGGCTCCTGTTCAACACGACGCTCTTCGACTGGCAACAACGCTGCTATCTGTGCCTGTGGCAGGACGGCGTGAAGGCATGGTTCGGCAAGCGCGGTTCTCTCACGCGCGTACCTTATTAATATAACTATACATTACTCGATATGAAACGCATTCTGCTTACCCTCATTCTCGTCAGCATCGCATCGATGGCTGTAGTCCGCGCCGCCCTTACCCCCGGTCGCGAGTATTTTATCATCCTGAGCATTTACGATAAAGTGCTTGGTTCCAATAGCGACGGCACGAAACCATCCCTGTCGGCTTTCAGCGCAGCCAAAGCACAGGATTATGTCTTCGTTGCCGAGGAAGCGCCCACGGACGGCTATGTTCTCCTGCGCCAGAAGAGCACGGGACGCTACCTTGCTGCCAGTACTTCAAATAGTTATGATGTTGTGTTCCAAGGCGCTAAAGGAACCTCGAATGCCTATCAATGGCGCGCTGAGGAGGGGCTCGACCATTATATCGTCTGCAAACATAAGACCTCGAAATGCCTTGGCATCGATGGTGGCAAAAGCGGTAGCGACTACGTCGGTGTCTATTACGACAAGAACCGTGGCTCGCACGCCTTGTTCCATGTCGTGCCTGCTGTTGACGACAATCTGACCGAGACGCTGCGCAACTACGAGTCTCCAGACTACACCAGCGCCATCGGCACTCAAGCCGTGGATTACTACCAGGTCTATAATCGCACCATCGAGCGCGACGATGCCGTGGATATTCATGTCCGTGCCGCCAGCAACACCGTGACGGGAACCTCTTCACGCATCAGCCTTAACAGTCTCTCCACGTGGCTCATCTTTGACAACGTCACGCCCTCCGATGTCATTTCGAAATACCTTCGTTATGTTCGCATCAACGGTTCGGCAGCTTCCAATGGCAGCAACTGCCGCGTGGCCATCTACCTCAACGGCGCTGCCGTCATTCCCTTGCGCGCCGGTTCCCTGCTGTCGCCGATGACCGTCTATACCGAACCCAACTGCGAGGGCACGTCGTACAACGTCACATCGGGTAACCACTCGTCATTGAGCACGCGCAACAACACGACCCGCAGCTTCGTCCTGCGTCGCGGCTTCATGGCCACCGTAGCCACCGACACGCAGGGTGGCGGCTATAGCCGTGTGTATGTGGCTGATCACCATGATGTTGTGGTCAACGAGCTTCCTGCCGCCCTCGACCGCCGTATCTCGTCTATCCATATCCGCCCGTGGCAATATGTCTCGAAGAAAGGATGGTGCAGCACCACGGGGCAAGGGTCTAATGAAACGGAATGCAGGAAAGTCCGTGCCACATGGTTCTACACGTGGAGCGCCGACCGCAAGTCAACGGATAACCTCGAATACATCCCCATCCGCCAGCATATCTATTGGCCTTCGATGTCCACCATCAATGGCTACGAGAGCACGGCAGCATTGAGCATCAACGAACCTGAGCACAGCGAGCAGCACAACAACTGCGACTGCGGTGGTGCCGTCAATGCGTGGACGGCTTGCACGAAGACGCCGGACTTCCTGTCCTCCGGCGCCCGCATCGGTTCTCCTTCGCCTACCGATGCCAGCTGGCTGACCGAGTATATCGGACATGTTGATGACATGGCCTATCGCTGTGACTTCGTATCGTTCCACGCTTATTGGGGAACCAATGAGGCTGCAACGGCTCAGGACTGGTACAACCGTCTCAAGAGCATCTACAACAACACCCATCGTCCCATCTGGATCACCGAATGGAACAACGGTGCTTCGTGGACCAGCGAGTCGTGGCCAAGTGATTACAATGCCAAGCTGGAGAAGAACCGTAAGGCTATTCAGGACATCGTCGAGATGCTCGACACCTGCAGCTTCGTCGAACGCTATGCCATCTACAACTGGGACACCTACTATCGTGCGATGATCAACTGGGACGACGGCAATGTGTTGCCCGCCGGACAGGTATATCGCGACAACCGTTCCACCTTTGCCTATAACGCCTCCGTGCAGAAAGTGCCCAACTGGTGGGCGCCTTCCGTCAAGGCTCCCTCCTTCGAGATGAGCGTCAACGACTCGCAGCAGACGGCGACCTTCACCATCACGAACCCCAACGGCGACATGACAGAGAGTCTGGTCGTGCAGCGCCTGAATGAATCGGGCGAATGGGAGACCGTGGCTGAGATTACGGACCGCTGGCGCTTCGATGGCACGACACTGAAGATCTCCAACGTGAAGACGAACGGCTTCAACGTCAATGCCGACAGCTTCCGCGTTGTCGTAACGACGCTTCGCGGTGATACCGCCTACAGCAGCACGTCCTTCGGTCTTCTTGTCAATCCCACCATCGAAACCACTTCCAAGTCGAACGTTGAAGGCTGGAACTGCGCCAAGGATGCTTCCAATGGTTTCACCAAGGCTACGGGCGACACCTATTTCGAGGTATGGAATGCTACTGCCGCGAACATCAATTTCAACTATTCACAGCAACTCACCGACTTGGAACCGGGTATCTACAGCCTTTCAGCCAACGTGTTCAACACCGTTGACAATGTAGCCGGTGCAACGGTCAATGGTGCCGTCGGTCTTTATGCCCAGACCGCTCAGCAGTTCTATTTTGCGCCTGTCACAACCGATGCAGCGCTCGCTTCCGATGCCACGACGATACCCGCTGAAACACTCTTGACGATTGACCGCATCATCGTCACCGACGGCACGCTGCGAGTGGGTATTCGCAATCTCGGCACCATGTCTGCACGCTGGGCTGGCGGCGACAACTTCCTGCTTCATAAAATAGGCGATCTCGCCGATGCTGACCTCGACCGCGAATATGCAGCTGCCGACCTCGCCCTCTATGACCTTATGCCCGAGGTGGAAGGTGGACGAGACGCTACGCGCTTCATCGTCAACCCCGATTGCAACCGCCAGAACAGCTATGGTTGGGAGACGTCTAACATGAGCGTCAAAGCCGATGCCGAATCCTATGATGGCAACACCGCTAATCCCTATTGGAACTTGTGGAAGAGCGGAGCCTACACCTCCTCCATGACGCAGCAGATCGACGGACTGCCCGAAGGAACTTACACCTTCAGCGCCATCGTTCGTGCCCAAGCCGAAGTAGCTACGGTTTCCCTTCGCATCGCCATCCCGACGGGGGACGCGCCTGGTGGAATGACCAACACGCAGACGGTAACCTTCAAGGGCACAGGTGCTGATCCCTATCCCGGCTCGCCCTATCCGCAAGGCTGGCAACGCATCGAGACACCTCCCCTCGAAGTGCCTCATGGAACGTCTGTCGAACTCACCCTCCGCGTAGATGCCACGGCTTCTGCCTGGTGGAGTGCCGACCATTTCGCCCTGACCCTCACCGAGATTCCCGACAGCCGCACAGGCATACAAGACATGCCCACCGAGGTCTTGGCTAATGGTAAATCCGTAAATGGTAAATGCTACGACCTCTCCGGTCGCCACCTCGATGCCACCAAGCCCCTCCGTCGCGGCCTCTACATCATCAACGGCAAAAAGGTCATCGTAAAATAACCCTCAACTCTCCGTTCGACCTTTGGTCGCTTCGACACTTCGAAGAACTTTCAACTTTCAACTTTCAACTCTCAACTCTCAACTTTCAACTCTCAACTTTCAACTCTCAACTTTCAACTTTCAACTCTCAACTCTCAACTTTCATGAAGGTTCTTCTCGTCGGTGAATATTCGAATGTCCATTGGACGTTGGCTGAGGGTCTCCGTGCTCTCGGTCATGATGTCACCGTGGTCTCCGATGGCGACACATGGAAGGACTATCCCCGCGACATCGATCTTCGCCGTAGAGGACTTCATCTGGGCGGCACCATACGCTATCTCTTCGACATCGCAAAGACGTGGCCGTTGCTGCGTGGCTACGACATCGTGCAGCTCATCAACCCCGTCTTCCTCGACCTTCGTGCCGAGCGCCTGTGGCCGTTCTACCGCTACCTGCGTCGTCACAACGGCCGCGTCTTCCTCGGCGCTTTCGGCATCGACCACTATTGGGTCAAGGTAGGCATGGATTGCAAGACCTTTCGCTATTCCGATTTCAACTTCGGCTCGCATCTTCGCGATTATCCCTTCATGCACACGATGATAGCCGACTGGCTGCATGGTTCCAAGGGCGACCTCAACCAGCGCATTGCCGAGGATTGCGACGGCATCATCACCGGCCTCTATGAATATGAGATGTGCTATCGGCCCTTCTTTGCCTCGAAGACCCACTACATCCCGTTCCCCATCAATCGCGCTTCCGTCACGCCCACCTCAACCTTGGACACTCCCAGCCCGACGCTCAACTTCTTCATCGGCATTCAGCGCGAACGTTCGTCGTATAAAGGCACCGACATCATGCTTGCCGCCCTCCATCGACTACGGAACGATTATCCGCAGCAAGTGAAAGTGTTGGAAGCCGAGAACGTGCCCTTTGCGCAGTACCAGCAGATGATGAACAGCAGTCATGTCCTGCTCGACCAGCTCTACAGCTATACCCCAGGCATGAACGGCCTGCTGGCGATGGCCAAGGGACTCATCCTCGTGGGTGGTGGCGAGCCCGAGCATTACGACCTTCTCGGCGAGCACGACCTGCGACCCATCATCAACGTACAGCCCAACGAAGATGATGTCTATGAGCAGATGGCACAGCGTCTCCTCTCTGGGCGTGAAGACATTCATCAGCTGCAACGCGACAGCATCGAATACATACGAAGACACCACGACCATGTAGCCGTTGCGCGCCAATACGAGGCACTTTATCAGGCATCTCTACAGCACTAATTCGTTCCACGTTTCAAGATTTCCTCTGCTAACTCGTTTTTTTTCACGATTTCTTTCATTATTCAACAAAAAAGCAGTACCTTTGCGCCGCAAAAAGCAGCATTACCCATTTCTCTGCTTTTTGCGGCTGGTTCCGTAGCTCAGCTGGATAGAGCAACAGCCTTCTAAGCTGTGGGTCTCGGGTTCGAATCCCGACGGAATCACCTCCTCAAAAAGTATAAGTCGCTGTTTTTACGGCGACTTATATTTTTCGTCTCTCGCGCTTATATTCTTAACTTTTTTCTAAAGGGAATCAATCACTCAATCACCCATCTTTCACCCAATCAGTCACTCCTAATTGTTTGGTTATCAATAACGAGTGAACGAGTGACTGATTATTTTGGGAAAATCATTAAGAATGAACTTTAATACATCAATTGTCAGATCTTACCCACACAACATCTGAAGCACCTACTATCTACCCTCCAAAATCTCCATCATCTCTGCCGGTGTCACAACAATAGGAGCGTGAGGGAAGTGCTTAGCATTGCCTGTTACCAGATAGGCATCCTGCTTCGAAAGTGCAACTTCGAAAAAAACAACATCCTTGGGACCAGGAAAAAACTCGCCACTAAGAACACGTTCTCCACGAACCCCGTTCATAAGGATTCGATCAACAGCCTTTTTTACCAAGTCTTCGGGTATGTGAAACTTCTCGCGTCTCAACACTTCGGAATACTCTTCGATAATCTCCTCGTTGAAAATAGGTACTAATTTTCCTTGCAATACTGCCTCCCACACTTTTGAAGTTGCAGCTTGCAGATTCTTGCTAATATGTGCCGACACGATGACGTTTGTGTCGATGACTGCATAAATCATATCGCGTTCTTCTTTCGAGCTGCTATCTCTTCGCGAGCCAGCCTAATCTCCTCATCGATTTCATCCTGCGTGAGTTCTGGAGTATCGCTTTTTACGACCTGAGCGCGAAACTCACGGAACCTCCTCAGCGTCTCGTCTTCAGGAGTATATGCACCAACCCGGAAGGGTATACTACGTGTCTTCACCACAGCATTGGCAAAGATGTTAATAGCTGTATTAACGCTCATGCCTATCTCGTTACATAGTTCGTTGAACTGCTGTTTCAGTTGCGAGTCCATACGGACGGTCATTGATACCTGTGCCATAATTATATCATTTTATGGCTGCAAATATAGATGATTTATTTCATTTAGACATTATTTAGACATAAATATTATTAATCTTTCACAAATATTTCTGCTCCAAGTTGCTGAGATGTCTCAAAACAGCACCTTGAACCTTGCCGGCCTACACCTGAAGCATTGAGTTGATGTCCGCCACATACGACTGCCGGATGGTATATCCCTGCGGAGGATGTGTCAAGGCACATAGGCTGATCCTTCCGGTATCCTGTCGTTCCGCTGCAATCTGGAACAGGATATAAATCTCCTGACCTTTCATTTTGTGCGGGGTATCATCCACAACCACATCGCCCACCATCCTCGTTGGACGGTGGGCGATGACATGTGCGGGTATTTCGAACAAAGCTTGTGCTTCTATTCAATCTTCAATCATCATTCTTCAATCATCAATAATAGTTCTCATTTCACCACCACCTTCTTGCCGCCGATGATGTTCACGCCTCGCTGCGGTTTCGAAAGGCGTTGGCCGGAGATGGAGTATATACTCCCCTCGCCCCTTGGAGAGGGGTCGGGGGTGAGGCTTTCGAGCTCATCCTCATCGGCGCCCCATTCTATGCCATAGATCTTCAGCTCTCCAGGCTCGTCAGCTACAGCTCCACGCCTAGCTTTCACGCCAGCTGAAGCCTGGCCTGCATAGATATAGACGAAGGTGGGTTCGTTGACGTCGTAAGGGAAGCTGACCTTCAGCTTACCGTCCAATTCCATTTCCACTGGTGCGCTGTTACCAATCTTCACCTTCAACACCATATTGCCTTTCGTTTCGGCTTTCACCTTGACGGTTCCCCTTCCGGCTTCCACCTTGAACACGATGCCCGTGAACTGGTTGCGGAACTCCTCGCCGAAGATGTCCTGACCTTCCAGTTGCTGCACCTGCTCGTCCGACGTGGGCTTCACCACATTGATGCAACCCTCGGCGCTGCTGTAGCTGCCTGCATCATCAGCGATGTTGAAGTAGATATTGCCGATGACATTACCATTGAGGTTGGTTCCACCGTTGATCAGTTCGTCATTGCCGAAATCCACATCGCCGCTGTTGTCGGGATCGATGCCGCGCTCAACGATATTGACGAACTCCTTCCACCCTTCAGCGGCCCTATAGAGTTCTGCGGTTCCCCACGGAACAGATAATGTAGCTGTAGTGAACTCAATGGCATTTGTCACGCTACTCCAAGTGCTGAATACGTTTTTATCAATATCAAAAGGCGTTTCAATCATCGACACCACCTCTTCAAGGCTAGTACAACCTATGAAAACCCAGTTTCCGATGCTCGTCACGCTGCTTGGGATGGACACGGTGGTCAGGCCGCTGCAACCAGAGAACGCACTGTTCCCAATGCTCGTCACGCTGTTCGGGATGGTCACAGAGGTCAGGCCGCTGCAATCTCGCAATGCATTAGCTGCAATACCCACAGTCCCATCTTTCAATGAAAATGTTGTATTCTCAGGCATGGTGCCTTTATATTTGTAAGCAACCTTTCCGGCATAAACCAAGCCATCAGGCTGATTATTGAACCAAGCAGTACCATCGAACGCATTGGCTCCGATGCTCGTCACGCTGTTCGGGATGTTCACGGAGGATAGGCCGCTGCAACCAGAGAACGCATCTTCTGCAATACCCACAGTTCCCTCTTTCAAAGAGATTGTTGTATTCTCTGGCATTGTTCCTTTATATTTGTAAGCAACCTTTCCGGCATAAACCAATCCATCAGGCTGATTATTGAACCAGGCAGTACCATCGAACGCATATCCCCCAATGCTCGTCACGCTGTTCGGGATGGTCACGGAGGTCAGACCGCTGCAACCACCGAACGCCAGATATCCGATGCTCGTCACGCCATCAGGGATGGTTACAGATGTCAGGCTGCTGCAATCATTGAACGCCAGATTTCCGATGCTCGTCACGCCAACAGGAATGGTTACAGATGTCAGACTGCTGCAACCATAGAACACATAGTCTCCGATACTCGTCACGCCATCAGGAATGGTTACAGATGTTAGGCCGCTGCATCTATCGAACGCATAGCTTCCAATGTTCGTCACGCCATCAGGGATGGTCACAGATGTCAGGCCGCTGCAACCTGAAAACGCAGATTGTCCGATGCTCGTCACGCTGTTCGGGATGGTCACGGAGGTCAGGCCGGTACAATCAGAGAACGCACCGTTTCCAATGCTCGTCACGCTGTTTGGGATTACTGTGTTTTGGCAGGCTGCTACAAGCTTATTGGTAGATGTCTCGATGATGGCGTTACAATTATCACGGGAATCATAAACCGTATTCCCGCTCTCGACTACAATGGAGGCCAAGCCGCTGCAATTACCAAAAGACCAGTCTTCAATACTTGTAACACTTTCGGGTATAGTAATGGATGTCAAGCCAGTACAACCGCAGAAAGCGCCTCTTCCAATGCTCGTAACGCGGCTAGGGATGGTCACGGAGGTTAGGCTTTTGCATTCATAGAATGCATACTCTCCAATGCTTGTCACACCATCTGGGATGGTCACAGAGGTCAGGCCGCTGCATTTAAAGAACGCCTCCTCTCCGATGTTCGTCACATTGTTACCAATGGTTACGGAGGTCAGGCTGCTGCAATCACGGAACGCATACTTTCCAATGTTCGTCACTTCATCTCCCAATATTACCTCTTTTATGGTTTCTTTATTATAAGTGAACCACGTGCCAACAAGTTCTTTACAATGCAAAACAATTGTAGTCAAACTGTCGCAACCCACGAAAGCATATTCTCCAATACTTGTCAAACTTTTGCCGATAGTAAGAGAGGTTAGACCGCGACATAAATAAAACGCCCTCTCACCAATGCTGGTTACATCATCGCCAATAATAACCTCTTTTATAGTTGAATTTTTAGAGAACCAAGAATCAATATGTGCAGAATTAATTGTCATGGATGTCAGGTTATTGCAACCGTGGAACGCACGGTCTCCTATGTTCGTCACGCTGTTGCCAATGGTCACAGAGGTCAGAGCGATGCAATCACGGAACGCATCGCCTCCGATAGTTGTCACGCTGTTCGGGATGATTACTGAGGTCAGACCGCTGCAACCTCGGAACGCAGCGACTACAATAGCCACAGTTCCCTCTTTCAAAGAGATTGTTGTATTCTCTGGCATGGTGCCTTTATATGTGTAAGCAAATTCTCTGACATAAACCAAACCATCAGGCTGATTGTTAAACCAACCGGTACCATCGAACGCTCTGCTGCCAATGCTCGTCACGCTTTTCGGGATGTCAATAGATGTCAAGCCACTGCAATCACAGAACGCACTATTTCCAATGCTCGTCACGCTGTTGGGGATGGTCACAGAGGTCAGGCTGCTGCAATTAAAGAACGCACCGTCTTCGATAGTCGTCAAACCAACGGGGATGGTCAAGGAGGTCAGGCTGCTGCAATCACGGAACGCATACTTTCCAATGTTCGTCACGCTGTTAGGGATAGTTACAGATGTCAGACTGCTGCAACCATAGAACACATAGTATCCGATACTCGTCACGCCATCAGGAATAGTTACAGATGTCAGGCCGCTGCAACCTTGGAACGCACTGGCTCCAATGCTCGTCACGCTATCAGGGATGGTTACGGAGGTCAGGCCGCGGCAACCATAGAACGCATAGCCTCCAATACTCGTCACGCTATTAGGGATGTTAACGGAGGTCAGGCTACTGCAATCATAGAACGCACGCTCTCCGATGCTCGTCACGCTGTTGCCAATGGTCAATGAAGTCATACCGCGGCAACCATTGAACGCACGCTCTCCGATGTTCGTCACGCCATCGGGGATGTTTACGGAAGTTAGGCTTCTGCAATCATTAAAGGCATAGTCCCCGATGCTCGTCACGCCATCGGGGATGTTTATGGAGGTCAGGCCAGTGCAACCAGAGAACGCACTTCCTCCGATGCTCGTCACGTTCTCACCTAGGATTACCTCCTCTATAGATTTCATACCGCAAAACCAGCTGCTAACGTTTTCACAATCTAAATTGACTGATTTCAGACCGCTGCAACCATAGAACGCCCTTTCTCCAATGCTCTTCACGCTGTTAGGGATGTTAACGGAGGTTAGGCCACTGCAATCACGGAACGCACTATTTCCAATGCTCGTCACATCGTATGTGGCCGAGTTATATTCGACTTGAGCGGGGATGACGATGTCAACGCTATAGTCGTTTGCTATTACTTCTACAGTCGAACTATTTATAGTTGAATATTTGATTCCATCAACGATGAACTCTTCTGCAAATATGGATGTTGGCAGGAGAAGGAATAAGGCTGTTAAGAGCCAGTGAAAAGATAGATATTTCATAATTTAATCTGAAATTTATCCATTAATACATTGTCGTATATATTATCAATAGCGTTCGCCCTATTTGTAAATAGCACAAGATTTCTAAGGTCATTTTCTCCTTTCCCATGAGTGTCAAGATTCGGATCCTTTACTGAATAATAGATGATCCCATTAGCTAAATCTTCTTCTCTCAAATATTGTGTCAAGAGTTGAGGAATGATGTATTCCTCACGAAAGAAGGATTTATCAGGTCTGCATTCTTTCCCGTGAATGGTACTATAAAACGGCACAATATAGCAAGAGGCAATCAATGGAAAAACAGTCACAAGTTGGATTTCTGAAATGTCTTCTTTTCCATCCCCTTGACCAAACGTCAAGTCGATGATATTATTCAAAGGCTCTTTTATTTTAAATTCTGCAAGAGAACCACTAGATATCTCTAGTTCGCAGACACGTTTAGAATAACCGAGATATAAGCATGGATAACCTTCAATGCTAAATCGTTCGCTTTTTGATAAATGAACCTTATTAAATGGAAGATGATAGAAGTCTTTCGAATCGAGTAGCCCTCCTTCTGCTCTCATCCTGTAGAAAATTCCATTGTTTATTATCTTGATGGGAAGGCTCGTTTTTATTAGTTTTATCACGTCGCTGATTTCAGAGTATGCTGATCCGACCTTCCCATTTAGATAATTATTAACGGTTTTCTTCAGTTTCTCGGTAAGTTCTTCGACTATTTCTATAGTACTGTCATCTACTTCATTATCCTTAAGAAGCACAAGATATTGAGAATAGAAGTTACTCAAATTATCTATGAAGGACTTTCCCAGAGTGAAATATAGAGGCAATTCCATCACGTTTTTTCCACTATAAAGAGGGTATCTAGTATGACTTGCTGAATATACCAGTTGTTGAAAAATGGAATTGTGATTAGGGCTTGACCCGTTTTTTGCTTCGATTTTATTCGTTTGAGACATCTCCTTTTTTATAAGTTAGCCTCCAACACCCCATTTCGGCCTGTTAATATTGGTAATCCGTTAAGCTTATGATACAAAAAAGGCGTAGGTGTCTGTTTCTATTGCCCATCCAGGGTTCGTAGGCCTTCGCATTGCCCTCATCACACAGGATAGACAACGCAGTTAGCCCACGCCAGTACGAACTATATAATGATGTATATAGAAACGCACCACGCAGACGCTTCGGTTGTCATCTGCCTGTTGTGATGATTGGAGTTTGCGAAGTTCACGAACCACAACGACAGACGTTCGAAAACGTCTTTTCTCATATATAAGACTGCCCGCCGCCCACGAGTGAGCTAACTTGCAGCGTTGCAAAGGTAAGCAAATTTTCTGATTCCAACCTAACAAAAGCGAAAAAATTCACCTTTCGTCCTTGATTTAGGTCAATTCAAGGCAAAAACGAGCAAGGAAGTGCAGAAAAGTGAGGAAAAGTTTGCACGAATGAAAAGAAATGTGTTACTTTGCAGTGTGAAATAAGTCCTTTGCAACTGAAAGGCTACGTTGACGTAGCTCACTTGTGTAGGTTGCACGGGGCTATTTCTTTTTTATGACGCTTGGTCAATGACTTATCTTTCTTATGGTTCTTGGGGACAAAGTTCCAATGCAGATATGGCATCTCCCATAAGTCAGACTGTTTTGTAATAGGAGTTGTAATACCAATATTGAAGCCTGGGTGTAATTCGGAGATCTTCTTCTGAATGTATTTGTATATCCGTTCTTTCACAATGTTACGTTTGGCTCGACGCCCGTCGATATCACGATCTTTCTGCTTATCATTGAGTCGAAAGCAAATGGATCCAAGCACCAAATCCATTACTTGAAGCGGCAGATGTTTCTTCGAATCCACCTCCGCGACATCACCCTTTAATATTTGGATGTTAGAATTTTGAAATGATTTCAAGCCATTTAAACGATAGATGGCTTTTAAAAAATCTTCCTTATCATGACCTTTCAAAGGCATATCATCAATTAACAACCTAACTCTAATGACTTTTCGCTTTGGATTGCTATGTATAAGGCCAAAGTCATGCTTGATAAACTGATAATAGAGTTTTGGATACTCTTTTCTTCTTTGTTCGTTTGTCAAACCAGAAGGTTCAAATTGCCGATGACGAAAGAAGATTCTCATTTTGGCCTTGCCCTCACCAAGTATGATAAATAGCTCATCAATTATTCTTTGGTATCTATGTTCTGTGTATTCATTGACTTTCTGCCACTTTATCTCTTCGTTCTCAAGACCAACCGATTTTACAACGTTAACGAGCCTACCAAGCACTTCTTCATAATGCTTAGAACTTATCAGTATTCCGCCATAGAAGTTGGCGTAGTACTTACCTTGAGAATCACTCTCATCTGTCCAAATGTAATACATGAAAGATAACGTTCGTAAACGTCCTTTTCGGGACGGCCCTACAAACGGCTTAGTGTCCCGAGTTCCAATAAGATAATGACCCGCCAAGCCCTCATGGACTGGCTTTGTCGCTGCAAAAGTAATAATTAATTCTGATTCCAACCTAACAAAAGCGAAAAAATTCACCTTTCGCCCTTGATTTAGGTCAATTCAAGGCAAAAACGAGCAAGGAAGTGTAGAAAAGTGAGGAAAAGTTTGCACGAATGAAAAGAAATGTGTTACTTCGCAGTGTGAAAGGAAATCAGGTAGAGCCACGATGTGAGGAACGGTGGCATGGCTACAGGCAACTGTAGAGATGATGAGCAATTCGACCTTGCCGCTTGATTTCATTCACAAAACATCACTGGTCATCTTACGTACCGAGGTGGGTAAATTAAACACGAATTATCGTAATGGACGTAATAATTATGGTTATTATGGCAATTCGTGTCTAAGATTTGCATGGATTGATGTCAGGAGATAGGTACAAAAAAGCCTCTCCACGGGCGGAGAGGAACTGAATGGAGAATGAAAGATATTTAATAGACAATGTATATTACTCAACTTTCGCAAGCTCAGTTTCGTTAGGTTTTCAGGTTATTAGGTCGCTTCGCTTATAGGTTTTTAGGTGAGAACAGCTATCATATAGACAGAAGAAACATATTTCAACTTATCGCTCGGCTTTGCCGCTTCGCCTTTAGTGCGAAGAACCT
>Ga0247611_10003135_pt1 | contig 25044 bp, 17 predicted proteins | sample 177DNAGHGhighgp2_FD_192422 | JGI IMG/M metagenome (GOLD analysis project Ga0247611, IMG submission 192422) | Sheep rumen microbial communities from Palmerston North, Manawatu-Wanganui, New Zealand - 1770 DNA GHGhigh gp2 | ecosystem: Host-associated > Mammals > Digestive system > Stomach > Rumen... | reverse complement strand
AGATTTTTTGCAGGGGTGTTGAGGAAACACAGGGGTTTGCGGGTCATTGCAGCCACGTTCAGGGCAGTGCACCTATGGGCCAAGAAGAAGTGAAGTTGATGGTGCCTTGCAGACGGATGTCGCTGCTGGATGCACCTACCAATATCTCAACATTGCCGGTCTCGACGGTCCAGTTCATGTCGGCATCAACTATTGCAAAGTCATTGATATCCAGGGTAATCGTCACACGTTGAGTTTGATTAGGCTCCAGGGTAATTCTTTCAAAAGCCTTGAGTTGCTTCTCGGGTTGCACTACCGATGACCTGCCATGACGCAAATAGACTTGCACAACCTCATCACCCGTTCTTTTTCCCGTGTTGGTGACATTAAAGGCAATCGTGACCTGGCCGTTCTGGGACTGATTGATCTCAAGGTCGCTGTACTGGAATGTGGTGTAACTCAGGCCGAAACCGAATGGGTAGAGCGGTTGGGAACTCATCTCGACGTAGTCATGGGTGACGGGGCAAGGTTTGTTATAGTAAACCGGCAGTTGACCCACATGACGAGGCACCGAGACTGGTAATCGTCCAGCGGGATTATAGTCGCCAAACAGCACTTCGGCAATGGCATTACCGCCTTGTTCACCGGGATAATAGGCCGTGAGCACAGCATTGGCGTTCAGGTCTGCCCAGTTCTTGTTGAGCGGGCGTCCCTCGATATAGACAACAATGAGGGGTTTACTCGTCTCTTTCAAGGCTTTGAGCAGTTCTACTTGATTACCGAGCAAGTCAAGCGTGGCACGGTCGAAACCCTCGCCGCATTCCATGTCACTGATGGCTTGCCAGCGGGCGGTGGCGGCACCTGTCTCCTCGTAGGAAGTCTTGAAATCCCTTGCCGATGAACCACCCACAACGGCTATCACCACATCGGCATCACGAGCAGCGGCTACAGCGGCTGCGATGTCGCTTGTGGTCGTGTCGCGAATGGCGCACCCTTTAGCATAGGTGCAACGTGCGTCTCCCATCAGGTTCTTAATGCCTTGTAAAACGGTGATGATTTTGCCATCGGGTTGTGGTGCGGTGTAATCACCCAGCATGTTGTAGATGTTGTCGGCATTTGGACCAATGACAGCGATCTTGGCGCCTTTGCTCAATGGCAAGATACCGTCGTTCTTGAGCAGTGTGATGGACTCCCGGGCTGCTTGCCGCGCGATTGCTTTGGCATGACTGTCATGAACCCCTTGGGCGGCTGCGTGGCTATCGACGTATGGGTTTTCAAATAATCCCATTTCAAACTTTAGGCGCAGCACCCTGCCGACGGCGTTATCGATGATTTGTGAACTGATCAATCCTGCCCTGCAGGCATTGATGAGCTTGGCATGACAGTTGCCACCCAAGTCAACGTCTACTCCAGCTTGAATGGCTTGAATGCCTGCGTTTTGCCTGTCTGCTGCGGTGCGATGGGTTCCAGCTATCCCGTCGATACTGAACAGGTCACTCACGACAAAACCTCGATGAAATCCCCATTCATCGCGAAGCACGTGATTGAGTAACTCGCCGTTAGACGTGCATGGCACGCCATCAAGCGAATTGTAGGCGGTCATGACCGACAGAGCCCCGGCGTCAATGACCTGCTTGAACGGGGGCAGGAAAACCTGCTTTAATTCCCTCGGGCCCACAATGCTGCGAGCACCGTTCTGGCCACCCTCGGTCGTTCCATAGGCAATGAAGTGCTTCAATGTGGCGATGGTGGAGTAGGGAAGCCCCAAGTTGCCGCCGCCCAGCCCATTGACCATCGCGGCACCCATCACACCGGTCAGGCAGGGATCTTCGCCCATCGTTTCCTCGACACGCGACCAACGCGGATCACGGCTCAGGTCGAGTACCGGTCCGTAGCTGATGTGTCCTCCCTGCAGTTTCACCTCTTTGCTGATGACTTCACCCACTTGTTGCATTAACTCAGAATTCCATGTGGCTGCCATTGCCAGTCCAGTGGGGAACACGGTTGCACCGATGGCCATGTGTCCATGCGGCGCTTCCTCGGCAATGAATAGCGGTATGCCCAATCGGGAGTGCTCGATGACATAGCGCTGCATGGCATTGGCTGCCTTGGCGGCCAGCTCAGGGTTGAGGCCGTTGGCGATGGTCTTCTGTGTCCACGGGTCGGCGCGGAACACGGCCCAATACATGCCCACGTGCAGACTGTCCACCTCGTTGCGGAATTTCTCGCTGATGCCCACTTTCTTGCCCTCAATCTGGTAGGAGTTCCACCCCATGAGGCATAAGAGTTGGCCCACTTTTTCCTCCAGCGTCATGCGTGACAGCAGGTCTTCGACACGCTGTTCGATAGGCAGACTGGCGTCACGATAAGGATAATGACTTGCCGCCTGGATGGTGAAAGCCAGTAGCAGTAATATCACAGAAGCAAGGGGCCGTTTCATCATAATTCAACAGTTGTTCGGGTTATATTCATACCACTGATTTCCACAACTGGTTTTGTGCCGCGTGCATCCTCAACCTTCCAGTCGATGTCTATAGGGCGGCTCTCGCCGGGCATGAGGTGGAAATAATTGTCGCTATAAATAACAGGCAGAATCTGTTCGCCGTCATCTCCCTTGAGGTTCAGTCGAATCATCATGGCGGGAACGACACCTGTGTTACTGAGCGTGACACTCTTGCCATCGCTGGTGACACTTAATTGGGTCCGTCTCATGTCATGAAGGGCTTCGCGGCTCTCAACGCCCTGGGTCTGGACGTAGTCGTTGCTTGAAACAAGTTTGCCGTCGCCATTGGTCAATGTCAATCTCAGAATGTAAACGCCTTCAAAGTCCTGTGGCAACTCAACGGCCATCACATCAAGCGTTCTGTCTTCCTGCAGGTCATAGGGCGTTTCTTTGCTCCATAGGAGTGCCCCGTTCAAGAGATAAGCACTGACGTTAACAATGCCAGCCTGGTGTCCGGCACTATGGTTGATGACCTCAACTTGATTATTGACAGGGTTCCATTGCACATGCAGCGGCTCGCAGGCGTGTTTCACGCCATAGTAGGCCGCCGTCGGTTCCAGATAGTAGTCGTATGTCTGCCAAACCATAGACGGCCAGCAGGGATGGCTCATCCAGATCAGCAGCCCCATGCGGTCTTTACTGCCGCTCTCGTACATGGCACGGTAGCCCTCGTAGTTGATCCATTGTGCCCAGTCGCAGAATTCTTGGGCTGATGTCGGCTCGCCGAAGTTGTCGGCAATCAGCTGGTTGAACGAGGCGCCGCGCTGGGCTCCCTCCATCGTGTAGTCGTGACGGCCCCAATAGAGGTTTTGCGGCCATAGGTGTTCAGCATCAAGTGTGCGACTCAATCCCTCGTAGGTCATCACGTTGGGCATGCCGCGCTCGGTGTGCAGTTTGCCCGTCTGACGTTCGAAGTATTCCTTGGCACTGATGGCCCAGTAGGGGCCATGGCCGCTCACGCCATCGTCGGCCGAACTGGAGATGTAATCCAGCCCAGGATGCAGCGTCGCTACCCTCTGCCGCAGGCCGTCGTCGAGCGTCTTGGGCGGATAGCCCTCGTTGCGGCCGCAGTAGATGCCGATGCACGGGTGGTTACGTATCTTCAGCACCAGATCGCGGGCATTGTCCATAAACATGGCCTCATCGTCGGGGTCTGGCCCGTCGGCTGGGTTGGCCAGCCAGAAGTCCTGCCACACCATGATGCCATAGCGGTCGCATGCCTCATAGAATTCATTGTCGCCGGTCATGCCCACCCAGTTGCGTATCATGTTATAGTTCATCTCCTTGTGGTGGCGCACGGCAGCGTCAAATTCACGGCCACGGTAATTCAGGTTGTTCTCGCTGAAGGCCCAGTTGCCACCCAGCGGTATCAATCGACGGTTGTTGATATAAATCCTCAGTTTGGTGTCTTTGTCAACGGTCTTCACCTCACGGATACCGGCCTTGAACTCAAGTGCATCGCTCTGTTGCCCATTGATGATGAACTCAAAGCCTGCATCATACAGGTAGGGATCACCATAACCGTTTGGCCACCACAGGCGCATGCGTTGCTCCTTGAGTTGTGGGAATACCTCGGGACTGAACAACTCCTCTCGGGTCTCGCCAGGGGCCAGCGTGACCTGCTTATTAAAGCAAATGTCGCCGATGTGGCCATGCAGCATGCCAGTCACGGCTTGTTGTGCATGGTTAGTCAGTACAATGGCAGGCGTCATCGTGGCAAGGGTGTCGCCCTGGGCCAGGGTGGTCGTCACGACAGGGTCACTCACAGTCACTTCGCTTGATGTCGTGAGGTAAACGTCGTCCCAAATGCCGATGTCGCGCCCGCGGATGGTCGAAATCCAGTCCCATCCGATAGTGGCGTGGAAGGTGGGGTTATCGGCCCCGAGGATACCGCCATTGAAGTCGGTATTCTTCTCGGTTTTGACCTTGACTCCTCCTGGATTGGCGTTGGCGATGATGAGTACCTGCAATTCATTGCCTTTGTCCTTGAGGTAGGGCGTGATGTCAAATATGCCGCGCTTGAAGGCACCCTCGATTCGTCCCAAGTCATTACCGTTAAGAGTCACCACGGCTTTCCAGTTGATGCCGTCAAAGTTGAGGAAAACACGTTTGCCCTGCATCTCCACGGGCATGTCAAATTGTCTCGTGTAGATGAAATCCCCGTTAAAGAACGATTCCGATGCCAGCATCAGGTTATCGTCATGGTTCATGTCGGGTAATGCCCCGGCATTGACGTAACTCGAGAGCACCGTGGCCGGCACGGTAGCAGTAATTGACGGCCATTTATATCGAGGTTTTGTCTTTGAATATATGTGTGATGCTCGTTGCAACTGCCAGTCCCCGCCGTTGAGCAGCCACTTGCCATCTTGCCAGCCACACTCGTCATGCGCCTTGACCAGCAGCCCGCCAGGGTTATCTCCACCGATGTGGATTTCTCTTAGGCAAAATGGTTGATTGTTTTTGTTAGGCTCGATCATATTGATGCGTACAAACCTGCCTTGGGCTGTTAGCGAGATTTTATCTTGCTTTTTGTTCCAATTGCCTTTTTGCTTTCGTAGCTCTCCGACCGTTTGCCAGTGGATATTATCTTCGCTGACTTGAATGTTTCCGCTTGATGGCCTATTCACCCACCACAAGTCAATTGTGTTAAATTTGGTGCTTACTCCCAAATCTACCGTGACCCATTCATCTCTGGTGCCCAAGCTGCGCCAAGCGCTCACAAAGTGTTCAGACGGCAGTATGCCTTTGCCTCGTGCACCGCCCTTACGCATTTTGAGTTCGGTGATCGTCCAGTGGGCAGCACTGGGCGTTACCAACTCAATGCGCATGTGGGAGAATGGCTTCTCTTTCAAGCTGAATGTGTGGTCGATGTTGCGAGTGGGTAGCATGTCATTGCCCGAGTTCTTGTTGGGGTCGCTAGGGACACGCTGCCATGAGGGCTTGCCTGGCAGTGAATCGCCAGCCCATTCGTCGATCACTTTCCATTTCTTGCCGTTGGTAGAAGTGAGTAATCTGATTTTAAATCCCGTTGGCGCATTCTCTCGATAAGCCATGTTGCACATCATCTGCACCTCGTCAACGTCGATGCTCATATTCTCCCAGTCATATTGCAGCCAGGTATCGTTGCCCATGAGTATATTGCTCGTCCACTCGTTGCCGTCGATGCAAGCTTCGCGCTTGTGTGGCGGCAGCGGTCCGTCGGGCGTGATCACTTCGAGCCAAGCGGGAGATTCCCGTTCATAGATGCCATCGGTGAGTAGCTGTGACGTCAAGTTAAAATCCCATGATGAGGATTGATAGACTGTGCGGAAGAGCGCAATATTGCGGTATCCGTAGCTATTGTCTTGAACCAGTTCTGGTCCGAAATACTCGCTCGGATTTCCCGGATATATTCCAATGGGACGGTTTAATTGCTGTGCTTGGACACAACAAGCCATGAGGACTGTAAATAGGAGTATCAATCTGTTATGTTTCATCTCTTGATAGGGTTATGATGATTTTAAAGGGCAAATATACAAAAATAATGCCGTAATGTCGGGATAATTGTTTAATTTTGCAACAATCTATCTTTAAAAGATCAATTCATGACACTCAACATCGATGCGCTACAAGCGGCCATCACGGCTATTAACGACGCACTGTGGGCCTATCTGCTGATAGGTGCCTTGATCTTGTGCGGCCTGTATTTTACTGTCCGTACCCGCTTTGTGCAGTTCACCATGATTGGCGATATGTTCCGCCAGTTGGTGGATTCATCATCCACCCATAGTGGCAAGAACAAGCATATCTCGTCTTTTCAGGCGTTTGCCGTCTCGATGGCAACACGCGTGGGCACGGGCAATCTGGCAGGTGTGGCTACTGCCATTGCCGTGGGTGGGCCTGGTGCTGTGTTCTGGATGTGGCTCATCGCCATTATCGGTTCGGCGACGGCCTTTGTCGAGGCTACTCTGGCTCAACTTTACAAGCGTCCGTCGAGCGACTCTTTTATCGGTGGTCCAGCCTATTACATCAGCCGCGGCTTGCACAGCAAGTTGATGGCGGGCCTGTTTGCGGTGCTCATTACGCTGACCTTCGGCTTGTCCTATAATTCTATCCAAAGCAATGCCATCTGCGGAGCTTTGAACAAGGCCTTTGGCTATGACCCGGTGGTTGTGGGAGCCATTATCACGGTGGTAGCCCTGTTTATCGCCTTTGGCGGCATTCAGCGCATTGCCCGTGTGAGCAGTGTGCTGGTGCCCTTCATGGCATTTGGCTATTTCATTCTGGCACTGGTGGTCGTGATCATGAACATTCACATGATACCCCACGTGTTTAAACTCATCGTTACCAGCGCATTTGGCCTCGAGCAGGTGGCTGGAGGCGGACTGGGTGCTACCATTATGGTGGGCGTGAAGCGAGGTTTGTTCAGTAACGAGGCTGGTGAGGGTAGTGCCCCCAACGTGGCTGCCACGGCCGATGTGTCGCACCCCGTCAAGCAGGGACTCATCCAGGCTTTGGGGGTCTTTACCGATACCCTGCTCGTGTGCTCATGCACCGCATTTGTGGTACTCATCAGCGGTCTTTACACAACCGATGGCCTCGAAGGCATTCAACTCACACAGGCCTCACTGCAGTTGCAGGTGGGCCGTTGGGGCACAATATTTGTGGCAATTGCCATCATCTTGTTTGCGTTCACCAGCATCATTGGCAACTATTACTATGGCGAGGCCAACATCCGTTACTTGACCGACAAGAAGTGGGTGCTCACCGTGTTCCGCATCCTCTCGGGCGGGGCTTTTGTCTTCCTGGGTGCTGTAGCCAGTTTTGAGTTTGTGTGGAGTTTAGGCGACTTGTTTATGGCACTTGTTACGTTCTGCAATCTCGTTGCGCTTGCCTTCTTGAGTAAGTATGCCTTCAAGTTGCTGAGCAACTATCGTGACCAAAAGCGGCTTGGCATCAAGTCTCCTGTCTTTCACCGTAGTGACCTCCCCGAGGTCGCTGATGACCTTGATGCTTGGGAATAGCGTCCTACGGTAAACCGTGGATTTGTCACGGTCAGCACAACAATGAAATTAAAGAGAATGAAAGGATTAGTAATAAAGAATACCGGTAGCTGGGTGACCGTCCGTCTTGAGGACGGTAACGTCGTTGATTGTAAGATGCGTGGTGTCTTGCGACTCAAGGGAATGCGCTGCACCAATCCCGTGGCCGTGGGCGATATCGTCCAGGTTGAGGACAAGGGTGGCGATGCTCCTGTTGTGGGTGCCATTGAACCTCGCCGCAACTACATCATCCGTCGCGCCAGCAACCTGTCCAAGGAGTTCCAAATCATTGCCGCCAATCTCGATCAGGCAGTTCTCGTAGCCACTATCGTTCATCCCGAGACCAGCACCACCTTTATCGACCGTTTCCTGGCCACAGCCGAGGCCTATCAGGTGCCTGCAGTGCTTGCATTCAACAAAATTGATCTGCTGGTGACCGACGGGTTGCGTGACTACCTGAGTGAGCTGAAAACGATGTATGAGCGCATCGGTTATCCTGTTATCGCCATGTCGGCAACGACAGGAGATGGATGTGATGAGTTGAAGCGGTTACTGGCCGGTAAAATGTCACTCCTGTCAGGCAACAGCGGTGTGGGGAAGTCTTCAATCATTAACATGCTCGTGCCCGATGCCCATGTGCGCGTGGGCGACGTGAGCGAAGCTCATCACAAGGGCATGCACACGACCACCTTCAGCGAACTGCTGGACTTGCCTGGCGGTGGGTCTATTATTGACACTCCCGGGGTAAAAGCCTTTGGCACCATCGATTTTGAAAGGGCCGAAGTGACACATTACTTTCCGGAAATTTTCACAACGTCGGCTGATTGTCGCTTCAATAACTGCACTCATACCCATGAGCCTGGCTGCGCTGTCATCGCGGCAGTCGAGCAGGGTGACATTTCCATCTCACGTTACACCAGTTACTTGAGCATCCTTGACGAGGACCCCAATAACAAGTACCGCAAACCGTTCTAAAGCATCGGTCTGAAAACTAATTCATGATGATTTTGAGCCGCGTGTGTGGCCTTAGTGCTTCAATATAGTGGTTGAGGCGTTCTTGTGTCAGGGTGGGGAAGAGATGGTCATAGCCACCGATAACATCGACACCCAGTGCGCGCATCTGCAAGGCCCGCAGCCAGTATTGGTTGGTCTTCATCGCCACTTCATGTTCACGGTTGACCCGTTCCTTCATCTTGCTGAACAGGTCCTCGCTCACGCCGTGAGTGAAGATGGCATTGACGGCATAGTCGGCATACAGGAGCATGCTGTCACGGTCGGCAATGCTGGTTTCAAATTCATAGTTGATCATCCAGCGATTATGATAGATCGATAGTGACCCGTCGGCAACGACGTCATAGGTGCCATGCTTCTCGTGCCGCAGGAATGTCAATAATGCTGTGCCCACCGACTCTCCCACGAGATCCATCATGAACTCATCATCATAGCTATAGGGCTTATCCCCCATGATGGTGACATAGATGGATGACTTGGGATTTCGCATCGTCACCTCAAAGCGGTTTTCGACGTCGCCAGTCGCCATCTGAGGCTTGTAATTGTTGCCATAGGTTTCTCGCCGTCCGTTATCGGGTAATGATGCCAGATATTTCATGATGAGAGGCCTGACCGAATCGATGTCAAAGGCACCGACAATCGAGAAGGTATAGTCCCCTGCATTGGCGACACGCTGGCGGTATAATTCCAGCAACCGGTTTCCATCAAGCTTGTCTACCTCTTGGGGTTTGATGTTGCGATACATGTGGTTTCCACAGTAGATCGTACTGCCGATGGAGTCACTATATATCATCTTGGGGTTATTGGCTGCCTGGGATAGCTGGGAGCGTATGCGGTCCTTAGCTCCCTGATATGCCTCCTGGTCGATGGTCACGTCGGTAAAATATAGATAACACAGTTGCAGGAGCGTCTCGAGGTCGGCACTCATGCACCCGCCGCTGAATTGCTCATTGGCATCGTTTAGGATAAATGAGATACCCAGTTGCCGTCCGCTCATCATCCTGTTGAGCTGGTTGATGGTGTGCCCACCCAGTGCGCAATCCTCAACAATCTGTTCCATGAGGCGCACGTTCACATCGGCAGTGTCGCCATAGGCCCATTTCCCGCCCAGACTGAAGGCGTTAAACAGTACCTCGTTGTTCTTGAATGATGTGGGCTTGAGCCTCACAGTGGCTCCATTGCTCAGAGTCATGGTCGTGATGCCGGTAGTTGGCTCAACGGTCTCGTTAATGATGCCTCCCTTGCGAGGTTCAGTAGGGAGCAGTTTATCGCTTGCGGTTTGGTCCTGATAGGGAGTCTGTGGGGTGTTGATAATGCGGTAAAAATGGGCTATCACATCTCGCGAGGTGGGGTATAAGCTCCTTCCTGTCATGGACTGGGGACCTGATATCAACACGCTCACGTTATCTTTTCCCGTGATTGAACGCAGGTAGGCATTGGCCTGCTCCAGAGTGACGTTTTGTATTTCCTCTATGCGCAACTGCATCTCGGTAGACACACCGGGAATAAAGCCGCCGTTCTCAAAGTGGTCGATGCACTCCTCGACAAAGATGCGGCTCTCGTGGTGGCCGATTTCGGATTGCTGCTCCTGGTGCCACACCACTTGATTGCGTTTGGCTCGTTCCAGCTCGCCGGCGGTAAAACCATGCTGTATGGCGCGCGCAGCCTGGGTGATAAGGGAATCCAGGCCCTCGAGCGCATGACCTTCCTTGACGATAGCCGCGAGGGTGAGTGCATCGCGAGTGCGGGCGACAAGGAATTGGCGGTCATAGACGGCTCCATAATTCACTGGCGAAGCCTGTGCGCGGGTGATCTCATCGATGCGGGAGTTGAGCATTTCCTGCACCAGGCTGGAAATAACCCTGTTGCGCAGGTAAGACAGTGTGTTGCGCTGTGATTGGGGTGTGACCGGGTGCTCAAACATCAGGTAAACCATCGAGTTGGATGCTTCAGGGTCGGTGTGAAGGGCATAATTCACTCCGGTGTGGTCAGGCACATGGCCAAGGGTGGGGTCTGGATCAGGATTGTCGCGCATGGGAATCTTTTCCATCGTCTGCTTGACCTTGCGCTCCATGCGGTCAAGGTCAAAGTCTCCCACGATGACCACCGCCTGCCGTTGGGGGCTGTACCAGCGTTCATAGAAACCGAGCAGCTGGCTACGGGTCGCCCCACGCACCACACTCATCTCGCCGATGGGGATGCGGGTAGCATAGCGGCTGCCTGGCAGCAGGATGGGTAATGTGTTCTCATACATGCGCATCGTTTGGTCGGCGTGCATGCGCCACTCCTCTTGAATGACGCCGCGTTCTTCTTCAATGGCATGGTCGTCAAAACTCAGTTCACAGGAGAGGTCCCTCAACATCAGCAACACGGTGTCGAGCAGTTCTACTCGAGCGGTAGGCACATTGGAGATCTGGAAACGCGTGTCGTCAAATCCTGTCGAGGCATTGATGTCTCTACCGTAAGCAACTCCGTTGTTTTGCAGGATATCCACCATGTTGATGCGAGGGAAATTGAGCGTCCCCTGAAAAGCGATGTGCTCGATCATGTGGGCCATGCCACGCTCATCCTCCTTCTCGACCAGCGAACCAGTGTTCTGTACAAGCCAGAACTCGGCCCGCCCTTTGGGCTGCTCATTGTGACGGATGTAATAAGTCATGCCGTTGTCCAGTCGACCAGTGCGCAGTTCGGGATCGATGGGCAATTCTTTTTCCCTTGCCAGGACGACGAGAGAAAGCATTGCAGCAATGGTGAGCAATATCGCTTTTTCCCAATTCATGATGTGAATGAAATACTTGATGATGGAAGAAAATGACCTCCTGTTTTCAGAAATTCACAAGAATAGTGCTTGCATGCTTTCATCGGCGATGACCCCATCGCTGGTCACCACACAGTCCAGCGGGCGGTCGTGGGGCTCAACGGGAACTTCCTCGACCAGCTGGAAGTCACACACCACACCTATCGTCGGACAATGAGTGTCGCTCAACAACCGGTCATAGAAACCCTTGCCACGACCCAGGCGGTTGCGTTTAGAATCAAGGGCCACGGCTGGAACGATGATCAGTTCAATGCATGACGGGTCGACGGCATCTCCAACGGGTTCGCCAATGTGGAACTTATTGTTGTCGTCAAGGCTTTGGGCTCCATGATAGGGCACAACCTCCAGGTTGTCACCCTTAACACGTGGCAGATAGATACATTTGCCGTCTGCCAGCCACTGGTTCACACTATCGTGGGTGGGTAGTTCGTCGGGTAATGACCAGTAACACAGGATGTTTTGTGCTTGTTTCCACACGGGCATCTCCTTGATGGTGTTGAATACCATGTCGGCCTCGACCTTGCGCATGCTGACGGGTGTCATGCACTTTAATTGTTTGATTTGTTGCCTTAACTGTTTTTTTGTCATTTTAGCTATTCGTTATTTAGGCAATGATTTGGATGCATGCCTCTCGAAATCTTTATTGCGGATCGTGCATAATAAAGCGAATCTTTTATAATAATCCGTATTAGTACCATTGGTCCCGCAGGGTTTAGCGATGGGCTGCTTTATCATTCCCTTTTTTTAACCAGTGGCAAAAGTACAAACAAATCAATAATAATCATTGATGACTGCCCCAAAAAATAAATCTGGGTGCTCACTGTTAATAACTTTATTTTGTCGGATTGAGAAATTGGTTGTAATTTTACATGCTGGCATCAACTGTGGGTTGACCTGTGGTTGACAGTAATAGTTTTAGGAATACACATTATAATAATTGATAAAGAGAGATAATGATACCCTTTGTACATCTTCATGTGCATTCGCAATATTCCATCCTGGATGGCATGGCTCCTGTCAAGGCTCTTGTTGATAAAGCGATAGCCGACGGCATGCGTGGTATGGCACTGACCGACCATGGTAACATGTTTGGCATCAAGGAGTTCCATGACTATGTGGGCAAGCTCAACAAGAAGCGCGGTGACGATGAGAAGTTTAAACCGATCTTCGGTTGCGAGGTATATGTGGCCAACGAGTCACGTTTCACTCACACCGACAAGCGAGATTATGGCAACCACTTGATTTTGCTGGCCAAGAATCTGCACGGCTATAAGAACCTGATCAAGATCGTTTCCCATGCGTGGACCGAGGGAAAATACATGCATCCGCGCACCGACCATAGTGAGCTCGAGAAGTATCATGAGGACATCATCTGTTGCTCGGCATGTTTGGGCGGCGAGATTCCACAACTGATCATGAGCGGGCAGATGAATAAGGCGCGAGAAACCATCAAGTGGTTTAAAGGTGTCTTTGGCGATGACTACTACTTGGAACTGCAGCGTCACAAGGCTACTGTTGCTCGAGCCAATCATGAGACCTATGAGAAACAGTGCTTAGTCAATGATGCCCTGGTGCAGTTTGCGCGAGAGCTTGACGTGAAACTCATCTGTACCAATGATTCGCATTTTGTCAATGAGGACGATGCTGATGCTCATGAGCGGCTCATCTGCCTGTCGACGGGCAAGAAACTCACCGATGAAAACGTGATGCTCTACAGCAAGCAGGAGTGGTTCAAGACCCAGGAAGAGATGAACGGGGTGTTTGCCGATGTGCCCGAAGCCTTGCAGAACACTAACGAGATATTGGACAAGGTGGAGATCTACAGCATTGACCATGGTCCCATTTTGCCCGATTTCCCATTGCCCGACGGATTTGACAATGAGGATGACTATCTGCGTTATCTGGTCTATGAAGGTGCCAAGGAACGCTGGCCCGAACTCACCGAGGAACAGCGCGAACGTCTCGATTTTGAGCTTGATACCATCAAGAACATGGGTTTCCCAGGCTACTTCCTTATCGTGCAGGACTATATCAAGAAGGCTCCTGAACTGGGGTGTTCGGTAGGCCCTGGACGCGGTTCGGCTGCCGGTTCGGCGGTGGCCTACTGCTTGGGCATCACCAAGATCGATCCCTTGAAATATGACCTGCTGTTTGAGCGCTTCTTGAACCCTGACCGCATTTCACTGCCTGATATCGACACCGACTTTGACGATGATGGCCGCACAGCGGTCCTTAACTATGTCACCGAGAAGTATGGTGCCGAGAAAGTAGCCCACATCGTGACCTATGGCACGATGGCGGCCAAGAGCGCCATCAAGGATGTGGCTCGTGTTGAGGATCTGCCCCTGTCCGAGAGTAACCGCCTTGCTAAATTCATTCCCTCGAGCCCTAATGAGATGCCCGAGGAGAAACCCGGCAAGAAATATAAAATCACCGTGAGCAATTGCCTGAAGTGTTTCCCTGATTTTGGCAAAGAGTTGGAGAACGAGGATCCTCGCGTGGTCGAGACCATCCGCTTTGCCGAGAAACTCGAGGGCAGTGTGCGCAGCACCGGTGTGCATGCCTGTGGTGTGATCATCGGGCGTGATGACATTACCGATTGGGTCCCCGTGAGCACCGCTACCGACAACGATGGCGAGAATATCATTGTCACCCAATATGAGGGCGGTGTCATTGAGAGCACTGGACTGATCAAGATGGACTTCCTGGGGCTCAAGAACCTCTCTATCATTAAGGAAGCGCTGGCCAACATTAAGCTTAATCATGGCGTTGACATCGATATCGAGAAGATTCCTATCGATGATCCCAAAACCTATGAGCTCTATTGCAAGGGCATGACGTCGGGAACATTCCAGTTTGAGTCGGCAGGCATGCAGAAGTATCTCATCGAGCTGCATCCCACCTGTTTTGAGGACTTGATTGCCATGAACGCACTGTATCGTCCGGGTCCCATGGATTATATCCCGCAATTCATCAACCGCAAGCAGGGTAGGGAACCCATCGAGTATGACATCCCATGCATGGAAAAGTATCTCAAGGAGACCTATGGTATCACTGTCTATCAGGAGCAGGTCATGCTCTTGTCGAGGCAGTTAGCCGGTTTCACTCGCGGTCAGAGCGATACCCTGCGCAAAGCGATGGGTAAGAAGCAGATCGAGAAGATGAACGAGTTGGAAACGCTTTTCTATGAGGGTGGTGAAAAGAATGGCCATGACAAGAAGGTTCTCAACAAGATTTGGGAGGACTGGAAGAAATTTGCATCCTATGCCTTCAACAAGTCGCATGCGACTTGTTACAGTTGGGTGGCCTATCAGACGGCTTATCTCAAGGCGAACTATCCCAGCGAATACATGGCTGCTGTGTTGAGCAGTAACCTCAACGACGTGGAGAAACTCTCAAAGTATATGGATGAGTGCCGTGCAATGGGCATCGAGGTGCTTGGTCCCAACATCAATGAGAGTTATAAAAACTTCAGTGCTACCAAAGATGGCCGCATCCGTTTTGGCCTGGCAGGCATCAAGGGTGTGGGTGTGAGCTGCGTCGACTCCATTGTTGAGGAGCGAGACTGCAACGGGGCCTATAAGGACATCTTTGATTTTGTGCAACGAGTCAATCAGGGCGCTTGTAATCGTAAGGCGCTCGAGTCGATGGCGTTGGCGGGTGCATTTGACGACTTCCACGACATTAAGCGTGAGGACTTCTTTGAGGTGAATCCGCGTGGCGAGTCCTATAGCGAGACGCTCATGCGCTTCGGACAGCGTTATCAGGTCAGCCAGCATGAGATGCAAAATTCGCTGTTTGGCGCCTTTGAAACCATCGAGGTGGCCACTCCGCCCATCCCCAATGCCGAGCCGTGGTCGCAACTGGAGCGGCTCAACCGTGAGCGGGACCTGGTGGGCATGTATCTGTCGGCCCATCCGCTCGATCCCTATTACATGGAGGTGACCTATGGTTGCAACACACCATTGGCCGAGGCCAAAAATCGATCCGAAATGCTTGACCAGGAATTGACCATGGGTGGACTGGTGGTGGACTTCCAGACGCGCATGGGCAAGAAAGGTGGTCAATTCGGCATCCTCAAGATCGAGGACTATAGCGGCTCGTTTGAGTTCATGTTATTTGGAAACAAGTATGTCGATTTTCAGAAGTTTGGTGTCGTTGGCCTTGCCATCGTGGTGCGGGGTGCCTACGAGCGTGGATATGGCAACAACGTGCGGTTCAATGTGCGGTCGATTGATCTGCTTGAGAACCTCAAGGGAAAGATGGTCAAGAATCTGGTCATCACATTGAGTGATGAAGACCTCAATAACGTGGACTTCTTGAAGCCCCACTTGGGTGCCGAGGGAGATAACTGCTGTGACCTCTACTTCCGCATGCGTGACCAGTCGAGCGGCAATTATGTCATGTTGCGTTCCCGAAGGCCGATTGCCGTGGACAAGCGACTTATTGAAGCATTGCGCGATGCTGGCATTGATCATGAGGTCAACGCCCGTGTGTGACAAAATGCCACTTGGCATCATACTTGCAAATGAATAAAACAATAAGAATCACCAAATAATAATTATTAACCAATAATCATTAAAAGTAAAATGGCAACTGTAATAAACGACGCTAACTACAAGGAGTATCTCGAGTCGGGGAAGCCCGTTGTAATTGACTTCTGGGCACCATGGTGTGGCCCCTGCCGCAGTATCGCTCCCATTGTCGAGGAAATGGCCGAGGTCTATCAAGACCGTGTCATCATTGGCAAGTACAACGTTGATGACGATACCGACCTGGGTGTCGAGTTTGGTATCCGCAATATCCCCACGATGCTCTTCTTCAAGGATGGCAAGATGGTGGATAAGCACGTGGGCACAATTACCCGCGATGCCCTTGTGGCCAAGATTGATGCGCTGCTCTGATTAGAGTCAATGCTGTTCACACAATGTCAGTTGCCAGCGGCATTCTCTCGTTGCTGGCAGCTGACAACTTTTTAGTGTGACATTTTTTAGTTACTAATGTAAATTTTATTGCTCCATTTGAGTTTGTGTTTGTAAATTATTGTGTAACTTTGCACCCGCTAAAAAAATAGTGTCGCGATGAGCATTTGGCACAACATATTCTGCGTGATCACATCTCCACGCTATGGCTGGGAGGTGATCAACGAGTCAAACATCCCCATCGGCAAGGTGTTGCACAATGCCTACATGCCGTTGTTGTGTGTGCTGGCTCTGTCATGCTTTGTGCCCATGGCCTATGACCGCACGATCACTTTTTCCACGTCGCTCATGACAGGGATTGTGATGTTCTCGACCTACTTCATTAGCTATTACATCATCATCTATCTGCTTGGCGGTTTTTATCCCGAGCTGGTTAAGACCCAGGGGGCAGCAGCCAGGTTAAATGACTACATATTATATAATCTTATTTTCCTGGTCTTGCTCACCATTTTGCGCAACTTGCTCCCCAGCGATTTCACTCCGGTCCTGTTTCTGATGGCCTATCTCCCCTGGATGGCCTATCGTGGCACGGCAGGCCTGTTTGTCAAGAAAGACAAGGTGGCACGTTTTGTCGTTATTTCGTCGCTGTTGCTATTGGGACTGCCAGTTGTGCTACGGGCGATTTTGGGCCTTTTTATTATCAAGTAACCAAGGCATGGCAAGCAATAAATCAAACATCAGCAGTACCGTCAACATCAAGAACCGCAAGGCCACGTTCGATTATGAGATCATTGAGACCTTCACGACGGGCATTGTCCTTACCGGTACCGAGATCAAGTCGATTCGTCAAGGCAAGTGCGGGCTCACCGATACCTATTGCATGGTCACGAGTGGCGAGGTGTGGGTCAAGAACATGTATATTGCCGAGTACAGTTTCGGCTCCTACAACAATCACACAACTCATCGCGATCGCAAGCTCCTGTTGAACCGCAAGGAGATACGCCGCATCGCTCGCGAGACTGCGCAACCAGGTTTCTCTATCATCCCGTTGCGATTGTTCATCAACGAGAGGGGCCTGGCCAAACTCGTTATCGCCATCGCCAGAGGTAAGCGCCAGTTTGATAAGCGCCAGAGCATCAAGGAGCGCGAGGACAAGCGCGCTATCGATCGCCAATTCAAGCGTTAATCACTCACCCAGCGAGTGCTCTCCATCTTTTTCCTGTGAGTATGTTAATGATGGAGATGGCACGGAATAACTGTTGCATGATGTTCACATCACGCAATGTGGATTTTCGTCTTAGCTTGGTTCCGTCATTTCAACATCGTGTTGACTTGGTTACTGTTGACACTCATTTGTCTAATGCCGTGAGACCACTTTAGCGTAGAGGAAAGTGTCATGGTTTCTCTAAAAATATGTACCTTTGCAATGCCTTAGAAGGAGACGCCGGGAATTGCTGCAGCCCTCAATAGGTTTTGATTGTATATGAACTGGTTTTTATTAGTTGTTGCAGGGCTTTGCGAGGTTGGCTTTACCTATTGCCTTGGCAGGGCTAAATCTGTCGTGGGGCTTGAATGGTGGTACTGGATAGGAGGCTTTCTTGCTTTCACGTTTCTCAGCATGGGATTATTGGCCCGAGTGACGCAAACCATGCCTGTGGGCACGGCTTATCTGGTGTGGACTGGAATAGGGGCTGTGGGGACAGTTATCGTGGGTATCCTTATCTTTAACGAACCGGTCACCTTTTGGCGGCTGTTTTTCATCGAGACTCTCATCGCTTCGATTGTGGGTCTTAAAACATTATCATAATAAAAAGAGTATGCATCAGTTTAGAGAAATGAGGCGCAAGCGCCAGCAGCTCTCCCTCGAGGACTGCGAAGAAATCTTGCGGCACTGCACGTCGGGGACGTTGGCTCTGTTGGGTGACAATGGCTACCCCTATGCGGTGCCCTTGAGTTACGTCTATCGTCACAACAAGATCTATTTTCACAGTGCGTTGGCTGGTCACAAGGTCGACGCGATCAGGAGTTGTGACAAAGCCTCGTTCTGTGTCATTAGTGCTGATGATGTGAAACCGCAGGAGTACACGACATACTTCCGCAGTGTGATAGCCTTTGGCCGAATACACATTGTGGAAGATGAAGCACATAGGCTTGAGGCGGCACGCTTGTTGGGCAAACGGTATAATCCCAACAGTGATGAAGCTCTGCAACGGGAAATTGAGCAGGGCTTGAGCCGAATGCTGGTCCTGTGCCTTGACATTGAGCACATGACGGGAAAAGAGGCTATTGAACTTGTGCGCAATAGGCATCCCTCCCAAGATTGATTTTAACGTGATCGGGAAGAAATTGTGGGTCATGTGCAAAACCGACAAACTGACAACCCGGTTTAGGCGAACGATAAAATTAGTGTAAACCAACTTAGTTAATCGCTCTCAAATCTGTCAAGTAATTCAAGGGAAAGACACACAAAAAATAGCGTTTAATTTACTTTAGGATTGCAGTGCCGTGATGTGGCACTGGTCTGTTCTACCTTTGCAGCGTGAAATCAAATAAAGGAGGACAGATTATGAACATGAACATCAACCGAATTGTGAAGTGGGGCGACCGCATCTGTGCTTCGCTCGAGTGTAATGGTCGCCGTCTTGCTGCTGTTAACAGCTCGTGTTTCGCGAGTCTTGACAGCGTCAAGCAAACCTTGCTGGAAATGGCTGGCCGATATGAAGGCTTGGCTGTAATCACCGTTCGCAATTGCACCCAGGGGTGGCGAGATGTAACGTCACTGGCCACTATGCGCCGCCCGGCGCTTAACCAGCACACTATGAAGACCTCACTGCCACATGCCGGGTCGCAGTACCTCATTCCATGGGCTTCCTAATAAAATAATATGGCCTGTTGTGACTTGTGTTTGTCAAAATGTTTGTAAATTTGTGAACTCTAAACATAAGATATATTATGAAAGGAATTATTGGAGCCATTTCCGGCGATGTAATAGGGTCGGCATATGAGTTTAACCCAACCCGTGAATATGATTTTGACTTGTTCACGCCCAAGAGCACTTTTACCGACGACACGGTGCTCACCATGGCTAATGCCTTGTGGTTGCTTGAAGATCACGCACACACTCCTGAACGATTGACCGAGATCATGCTGGACCTGTGCAGGAAATATCCCGATCGAGGATATGGAGGACGATTTGCCCACTGGATGCATGATGGTGACCCTCAACCCTACAATTCCTTTGGCAATGGGTCTGCCATGCGTGTGAGCCCCATTGGCTACTATGCAAGAACGCTTGACGAGGCACTTGATCTGGCCGAGGTTTCGGCAGCTGTGACACATAATCATCCCGAGGGCATCAAAGGCGCTCAAGCTACTGCAGCAGCTATATTTCTTTCACGTCGAGGCAAGTCAAAGCATGAGATAAGAGATTATGTGGCAAGTACTTTTGCCTACGATCTGTCACGCACACTTGAAGACATTCGCCCCACATTCTCGTTCGACGAGACATGTCAGCGCACTGTCCCCGAGTCGTTGATCTGTTTCCTGGAGGGGCAAGATTATGTGGATGTGGTGAGACTGGCTGTTTCACTGGCAGGAGATGCCGACACGCTGGCCGCTATTGCCGGGTCAATAGCGTCGGCATCGATGGAAGTGCCCAACGAGATAGCTCAACAGGTGATCGCCTTGTTGAATGAAGAGTTTTGTACATTGTTGCTGCGCTTTAATGAACTGGTGGCAAAAAGAGAGGCAGGTGGTGCGCTATGATGGATATGAATAATGGCATACTCAAGGTCGTGAGGAGCCTTGCTGCCAAAAAATACCGAGACGATGAAGGCCTGTTTGTTGCCGAGGGAACCAAGTGTGTGCGCGATACGTGGCAACACTTCAACTGTCGCTGGCTAATAGCCAAGCGTTCATGGTATGAGCAGTGTGGTACAGCCGAGCATTATGACAAGATTGTGTTTGCCAATGGCCAACAGATGGCTCGCATTTCACAATTTGATACTCCCAGCGATGTCATCGCTGTCTATGAGAAACCTGTTGACGTGGTCGACAGCGAGCGTGTGGCCAAGGGGCTGAACATCGTTCTTGACAATGTCCAGGACCCAGGCAATCTGGGCACTATCATCAGGCTTGCCGACTGGTTTGGAGTGAAGGATATCTTTGCAACAAAGACGACTGTTGACGTCTATAACCACAAGGTGGTTCAAGCGACCATGGGGGCCATTGCAAGGGTTAATGTGCACTATGGGGACTTAGATCGGCTCTTTGAGGAATATCGTGACATGCCAGTCTATGGCACATTCCTTGATGGAGATGATATCTATCATAGCGACTTGGGTAAGGTGGGGTTTGTCATCTTTGGTAACGAGGGCCAGGGCATCAGTGCCAAGGTAGCCAAGCACGTGAACCAGCGTCTGCTCATCCCCAAAGCCGCAAGTGCAGGCAGCGAGTCGCTCAATGTGGGTGTTGCCGCAGCCATTACCATCAGTGAGTTTTTCAGACGATAACCGGTATGGCAAAACAGCAAGTCAAAACCACCTACTTCTGCAAGAATTGCGGCAATGAGTCTCCCAAGTGGCTTGGCAAGTGCCCTGCATGTGGCGAGTGGAATACCTATATAGAAGAGCCCAAGGGCGTCAAGGCATCTCCATCACGATATGCCAGCACTGGGGATGGACGGCACCAGATGGCTGAACCCGTCAAGATTTCGGAAATTCGTGCCGAGGACCAGCCTCGCATCAACTTGCCCAGCAGGGAGTTGAACCGTGTGCTGGGTGGTGGACTTGTCCCTGGTAGCATTGTGCTGCTGGGAGGAGAACCTGGCATTGGCAAGTCAACGCTCGTGCTGCAGAATGTGTTGCGCATTAGATCACGTCGTGTGCTCTATGTCTCGGGAGAGGAGAGCCCGCAACAGTTGCGCATGAGGGCCGACCGCATTGCTGGCGGTCGCATGGATTGTGAGTGTTACCTGTTGTGCGAAACGTCACTGGACAACATTTTTAACAGCATCAGATCCTTCCAGCCTGGCCTTGTCATTGTTGACTCGATACAAACTATCGCCAATGATCAGTTGGAGAGCGCCCCAGGCAGTGTTACCCAAGTGCGAGAATGCGCAGCGGCTTTCCAGCGTTATGCCAAGGAGACCAACACGCCGGTGATCCTCATTGGCCATATTAATAAAGAGGGCAGCATTGCTGGCCCCAAAGTGCTGGAGCACATTGTGGATGCTGTCATCCAGTTTGAGGGCGACCGCAATTACTTGTACCGCATTTTGCGTCCTATCAAGAACCGATTTGGAAACACCAGTGAAATTGGCATCTATGAAATGAAACAAGATGGCCTGCGAGAGGTTACCAATCCCAGCGAATTGTTGCTGAGTGACCGCGACACCGAGTTGTCGGGCACGGCCATTGGGGTTACAATTGATGGCATGCGTCCCTTCTTGATCGAGGTGCAGACCCTGGTGAGCACGGCCGCCTATGGCACTGCACAACGATCGGTCACAGGATTTGACCAGCGGCGGCTAAACATGCTGCTTGCCGTTCTGGAAAAACGACTAGGCTTCAAGTTGGCACAGAAGGATGTCTTCCTGAATATTGTGGGTGGCATCAAGGTCAACGATCCAGCGTTAGATCTGGCTATCGTCTGTGCGACATTGTCCTCTAATGTGGATATGGCCATCAATGCCGGTGTGTGCTTTGCTGGTGAAGTGGGCCTTTCGGGTGAGATCCGTCAAGTGACACGTTGTGAACAACGTGTTGTTGAAGCTCAAAAGTTGGGTTTCCAAACTATCATCGTGCCCAATAATAACCTGAAAGGGGTCAAGCGTGACGGATGGACCATCAAAGTGGTTGAGGTTTCCCGGGTGGAGGATGCATTCCGCTACCTGTTTGGATGATACTGATCATTTTTAGGTCCCAAAAAGCACCGGTGTAAAATATTTTAGTATATTTGCAATTCAAAATGATTGTAAACATATAATGATTCATAAATATTAAGAACAATGAAAAAGACTTTGTGTTTATTATTGAGTGCAATGTTGATGCTCGGTATTTCGGGCTGTGGTTCAATGACCAATGCCACTAAGGGTGGCCTCATCGGTGGTGGCGGTGGCGCTGCACTGGGTGCAGGCATTGGTGCCCTCATCGGCAAGGGCAAGGGTGCTGCTATCGGCGGTGCGATTGGTGCTGTGGCCGGTGGTGTGGCAGGAACTCTCATCGGTAAGAAGATGGACAAGCAGGCTCGCGAGCTTAGGCAGATTGCTGGTGCCCAAGTTGACACCGTGACCGATGTTAACGGTTTCGAGGGCATCAAGGTGACCTTTGACAATGGTATTCTGTTTGGCTTCAACAGTTCAACGCTCAGCAGCGATGCCAAGGCCTCTCTCGATAAGTTTGCCACTTCTCTGCTGAATAACCCTCAGACCGATGTGCAAATCTATGGCCACACTGACAATAAGGGTACACGTGCCGTTAATGAGAAGGTGTCTAATGCTCGTGCCAACGAGGTTAAGAACTATCTGACTAATGCCGGTGTCCCCAGTAGCCGCTTGAGCAGCCAGGGCCTTGCCTTTGACTATCCTGTTGCCAGCAATGACACCGAGGCCGGTCGTGCACAGAACCGCCGCGTTGAGATCTACATCACGGCTAATGAAGAGATGGTGAAGGCTGCTCAAGACGGAACGCTCAATTAAAGCAAGCCTCACAAAATCCATTTGTAAAGATTTTTTTGAAGGGCATTTCCCAATACATGGCGGAGTGCCCTTTAATTATGCCAAATTGTTTATTTTGAGACACTTTGTTGATTGATGGATTGTTGTTTTGGAGAACTTTTTGATGTTCAGTAATTTTTAAACAATTGAAAATCAGTATATTATGAAAATTTTTGAAAAACTTTAGAAAAGTATTGATTTATTTTGTTATTCTAAAATAAGGTAGTAACTTTGCGAGGATTTTGCTTTAAATGGCAACTTCCTTTTTGTTTTGCCTTAAAAAACAACAAGATAAGAGAAACGATAGCAATGGAATCAAAAACCTACACCTATCAACAGGCCTATGAAGCCTCGTTGAAGTATTTTGACGGTGATGAGCTTGCCGCAAGGGTCTGGGCAACCAAGTATGCCCTGAAGGATTCTTTCGGGAACTTGTTTGAACTCACCCCCGATGATATGCACTGGCGCATAGCCCGTGAAATCGCTCGCATTGAGAACAAATACCCAAATCCCTTGAGCGAGGAGCGCTTGTTTGAATTGATGAGCCACTTCAAGTATATCGTGCCACAGGGCAGTCCCATGGCTGGTATTGGCAATAATTTTCAAGTAGGCTCATTAAGCAACTGCTTTGTCGTTGGGCTTGATGGCGAGCCCGACAGTTATGGCGGTATCTTGAAGATTGATGAGGAGCAGGTGCAGCTCATGAAACGTCGTGGTGGCGTGGGACATGACTTGTCACACATCAGGCCAAAGGGTTCTCCTGTCAAGAACAGTGCGTTGACTTCGACTGGACTTGTCCCCTTCATGGTTCGCTATAGCAACAGCACGCGTGAGGTTGCTCAGGATGGGCGTCGTGGAGCCCTTATGCTCACGGTGAGCATTAAGCATCCCGATGCCGAGTCGTTTATCGATGCCAAGATGGAGGAAGGCAAGGTCACGGGAGCTAATGTGTCGGTGCGCATCGATGATGCTTTCATGCAGGCCGCAGTTGAGGGCAAGCCCTATCACCAGCAGTATCCCATTGACGGGGAAAATCCCCAGTTTGAAAAAGAAATCGATGCTGCTCGCTTGTGGGCCAAAATCGTCCATAATGCATGGCGCAGTGCCGAACCTGGCATCCTGTTCTGGGATACAATCACCCGCGAGTCGGTGCCCGACTGCTATGCCGACTTGGGCTTCAAGACGATTTCCACTAACCCTTGTGGAGAGATACCCTTGTGCCCCTATGATAGTTGCCGACTCATAGCCATCAACTTGTACAGCTATGTGAAGAACCCGTTCACGCCTCAAGCCTCGTTTGACTACGAACTGTTTGCTGAGCATGTCGCATGTGCCCAGCGCATGATGGATGACATCATAGATCTTGAGATGGAGAAGATCGAAAAGATCCTTTACAAAATCCAGTCAGACCCCGAGACTCAGGAGGTGAAAACAACCGAGTTGAACTTGTGGAACAAGATCCGTAGCAAGACCCTCAAGGGCCGTCGCACGGGCGTGGGCACCACTGGCGAGGGTGACATGATCGCTGCCATGGGATTACGTTATGGAACACCCGAAGCCACCGAGTTTTCGGTGAGCGTACACAAGGCCTTGGCCTTGGCAGCCTATGGGTCGTCGGTAAATCTGGCTAAGGAGCGCGGAGCATTTGAGATTTATGATGCCAAGCGTGAAGCCAACAACCCCTACATTAACCGCATCCGTGAGGCCAGCCCTGAACTGTATGAAGAAATGGTTAAGTATGGTCGCCGCAATATCGCGTGCCTGACCATAGCACCAACAGGAACCACGAGCCTGTTGACGCAAACTACATCGGGCATTGAGCCTGTATTCATGCCTGTCTACAAGCGCCGTCGCAAGGTTAATCCCAGCGACAAGGATGTGCATGTCGATCTGGTGGATGAGAATGGGGACTCGTTTGAGGAGTTTATTGTTTATCATCACAAGCTGATCACCTGGATGAACATTAATCACATTCCCGTTCGTCGTGACTACACCCAAGAGGAGTTGAATGCCATCGTTGAGAAGTCTCCTTATTATAAAGCTACAGCCAATGATGTGGACTGGGTGAATAAGGT
>Ga0247611_10003134_pt1 | contig 25048 bp, 27 predicted proteins | sample 177DNAGHGhighgp2_FD_192422 | JGI IMG/M metagenome (GOLD analysis project Ga0247611, IMG submission 192422) | Sheep rumen microbial communities from Palmerston North, Manawatu-Wanganui, New Zealand - 1770 DNA GHGhigh gp2 | ecosystem: Host-associated > Mammals > Digestive system > Stomach > Rumen... | reverse complement strand
AGTGATCGCGGAATACAACGAAGAGGGCGCGATGCTCTGGGCGGACGCGTATCCGGGCGCATATTCGCGCGGGGAAACGGTGTCGAAGGCGCTGGAAAAATTTCCGAAGGCGCTGTCCGAATATGCGCGCTGGGCATACGGCGCGCCGATGGACAACCTGTCCGAGGCGGATTTTGTCGTGACGCACGCGTACAAGAGCGCGCTTGCGGTCGAGGACGCCGACAGCGACGTTCTGTTTCCGTCCGAGCGGCTGCCGATGGATATGACGGAGTACACGCAGAAAAAACAGTTGTGCTTCCGATCCGCACAGGACTTTGAAAAACTTTACGCGTCGATCCCGCAGAAGGACCGCGCGCTCAGAAAATCCCGGCGCACGTTTTACGGGCGCATCCCGTGCTCCGCGCGCGAGATGGCGGAGCACACAAACCGCACGCTCGAATATTATGCGAACGCGGTGGGTCTGACGTTCGAGAATGAAGGCGGACTCCTCGAAAACCGTAAGCGGCTGTTTCGCGCGCTCGAATCGACGCCGGACTTTCTCGCGCCGCGCGTCTATACGGCGGGCGACGGCGAGCTCTGGACGCTGCGGAAGCTGTTGCGGCGCATCCTCTGGCACGACCGCATCCACGCCCGCGCGCTGTACCGGCTCGCGATCACGTTCTGGCAAAAGGAGCGCATCGAAAACCCGTTCTGCTTTCAGGGCGGGAGATAAACGGATCACGGTTTTTTCAGGATGAGCAGAATTGCTCATCTTTTTTTATTTTCATAAAACCAAACGACGCGGGTTCTTGTCCTAACTTACGTAAGCGGTCAGAGAGAACGATAACAGGGCCGACGAGAGGAGTATAACGATGAAACGCAGATTGATTTCCATGATCCTTTGCATCCTGACGGTGCTTGTGCTGCTGCCGACGGCGGCGCTTGCCGAGGAGAACGAACCGTTCGCGGAACCAGTCGAAGCGACGGAAGGGATCGAAGAACCGGTCGAAGAACCGGCCGAGGAACCGGAAGAAGTTGAGGAACCGGCCGAAGAACCGGAAGCGATCGAAGAGTCGGAACCGACCGAGGAGCCGGAGGAACCGGAAGAGCCGACCGAAGAACCGGAAGCGTCCGAAGAACCGGAGGGGGATCCGGCGGAGGGATTCTATTATTACGATGACGCACAGAGCATCTCCAACGAAGAACTTTTCACACAGTACGTCACCGATATGTTTGAGACCGGCAACACGGATCCGTACGCCGACGGTATTTCCGGACAGGGAACGAACGGCGGAGTAAAGCCGCAGGACGGGACGAACGTTCTTCCGGGCGTGGACGCAAACCTCACCGCCAATGAATACAAGGTGGAGCAGTATCTGAAGAAACAGATCAAAAGAATCGCGGCCGGAGAACGGTCGAGCACGATCATCACGATCGACCGTTCGCTGACGAAGGAAGAAGCATTGAGGATCTATTACACGCTTCGTCTGGATTGTAACTATGAGTTATACTGGAAAGGCTATGCGTACAATGACAACGGCGAAAGATACTCTATCCTCTGGAAAGATTCCTACAAACAATGGCATTTCTGCGTTGCGGAATCGTATCGAAAAAACGGAAAAATCTATGAAGTCAATCCGGAAAAAGTGCAGACAGCGCAAAACGCGCTGAAGAACGCGAAACAGATCGTGGCCGAGAACGCGCACCGAAGCGACTATTACAAGCTTCTGGCATACTACAACAAGGTCGCGTCCCTGTCCGAATACAATTACGATTATGAAAACTGTGAATACGGCGACGTATGGCAGTTAATCTACGTCTTTGACGGAGACCCGAACACCAAGGTCGTTTGCGAGGGCTTTGCAAAGGCGTTCGAGTATCTCTGCAATCAAAGCACGTTCAACGGAAACGTCAACGCGTTCTGCGCCGACGGGACGGTAATCTGGTCCAACGGCAGCTACGGCAATCATATGTGGAACGTGGTGCGGATGGACGACGGACGCAATTACCTGATCGACGTGACCGCATACGCAGGCGGCGAGGGAACGCCGGTCTTCCTTTCGTATGCACGCGGACAAATCTCCGGGCTGTCGCTTGAGAAGGGATGCGTTACGGAGCGGGACACCGTTTACTGCTATTACTTTCTGGAACAGAACGCAAACGGTTCGTATGATATCAAAAATTCACAGACCATCCCGGCCGTGCCCGCTGAGTATCGCGTCATCTCTGCGAGCCCCTATACGCAGCCGGACAGCGCGCCGGTCATTACGAAGCAGCCGCAGAACGTCATCTCGACGGACGGCTCGCAGAAGACGATCTCCGTTGAAGCGATCGGCGGCAACCTCTCCTACTGCTGGCAGGTCTATCGCCCCGGTGACAAGTGGAGAAACTACGCTGAAGGCACGACGGCGCTTTCGGTCGATCCGGTCGGTATGGACGGCTGGACGTTCCGCTGCATCGTGAAAAACGGCAAGGGCAGAGCAATCTCGGAGAAGGCGGTCGTGCTGAATGCGAACGTGACGCTGAACGGCGTCAGACGCAAGGGTACGACGCCGTTCATGGTCTGGACCGGTTCCGCTCTGAAGCCCTCCGTCACGGTGAAGAACGGCAGCGGTCAGACGCTCTCCGCGAAGGTCTCCTACCGCGACAACGTCAACCCCGGCACGGCGTATGCGGACGTGACGCTTACGGGCAGCGGCGTGAAGTTCACGGTCTGGTTCAAGATCTATCTGCCGCCGACGGCAAGCACGCAGGTGAGCAACGCGAAGAACGGGATCAAGGTGACGTGGAGCGCGGTTCCCGGCGCGAAGGGATACGTCATCTACCGCAAAGCGTGGAACGCTTCGGCTTCCGGCTGGACGACGTTCGCGCGGTGGAACAACACGACCGGAACGTCGTGGACCGACACGAAGGTCTACGCCGGCACGCGTTACGTGTATGCCGTCAAGGCGTACTTCAGCGATCCGATGGACAACTATAACCTCGGATTGGCCGGACCGGAGAAGGAGATCACGCGCATCGTTCCGAAAAACTGACTCGAAATACGCGTACGGGCGGCTTTCTCCGGAAAGCCGCCCGTTTGCGTGAAAAAATACTGCTTGACATTTCCCAAACCGTCCTCTATAATGGGAAAGGTTAATTTGGCGCTATGCGCCATCACTATATTCGGAAGAAAGAGGTGTAGGATATGGTACGTACCTATCAGCCCAAAAAGAGACAGCGCAGCAAGGTTCACGGTTTCCGCAAGCGTATGGCGACTGCGGACGGTCGTAACGTTCTGAAGCGCAGACGCGCAAAGGGCCGCAAGAAGCTGAGCGCGTAACGCGCTTCGGCGGATTCATTTTGTCCAAATAACGGAGACAGAGCGCTTGCGGCAGGCATTTCGCTTGCCGTATGTTGCTTTTCTAAGGGGACTCGTATTCGGTGGATCGATCCTATTCTCTGAAACGGCATAAAGAGTTCCGCTATACGTACGCGCGCGGGCGTGCGCAAAGTGCGCCGCTCTGCACGCTGGTATACGCAAAGAGCCGCAATGAAACGGTCCGCATCGGCTTTTCGGTGTCGAAGCGGGTCGGCAACGCCGTACAGAGAAATCGGGCGAAGCGCCGCATGCGCGCGAGCGTCACGCCGTTTGTTCCGTGCATGAAAGGCGGCATGAACGTGATCTTCGTCGCGAAGCCGGAGGTGCTGAACGCGCCGTTTTCCGATCTGACGGCGCAGATGGAATCGCTGATCCGGCGCGCAGGACTCTGGAGGGACGAGCCGTGAAGCGCGTTCTTTTGGCGATTCTGCGCTTCTATAAGCGAAACATTTCGCCGCTTTTGCCGAACGCGTGCATTTATACGCCGACGTGTTCGGAGTACGCGATGGAGGCAATCCAAAAACACGGCGTATTCAAAGGCATGGGGCTTGCGATCTGGCGCGTTTTGCGCTGCAACCCCTTTGCGAAAGGCGGATACGATCCCGTTCCGGAACCGAAAAAACGTAAGGAGAGCATTTCATGAATTCATCCTTTTTCCTCGTCAGATGGCTGTTCATCGCGATGGACTGGGTTTACCGTCAGATGTGCGGTCTGTTCACCGAAGGCGGATGGGTCGTCGTTCTGACGATCTTCCTGTTCACGCTCGCCATCAAGCTTTTGACGATCTTTTCGGACATCAAATCGCGCAAATCCTCGATCCAGATGCAGGCGATCCAGCCCGACATCGAGCGGCTGAAAAAGAAATACGCGAACGATCCGCAGAAGCTCAATCTGGAACAGCGCAAGCTGATGAAAGAGCGCGGCGTTTCTACGCTCGGCGGATGTCTGCCGCTGCTGATCATGATGCCGCTTCTGTTCATGTTCTTTGCGGCGTTCCGCGCATGGTCGAACCAGCAGGCGCTCGCACTGATCTTAAAGTCCGAGTACAATCCGGCTTTGAATCAGATCGCGCTGAATCAGGACGCGGTGAACACGTTCGCAAACTCGCGCTTCCTTTGGATCACCAACATCTGGCGTCCGGACAATCTGAACGCGGGCGGCACGCTGATGAACGGCCAGGAATTCTGGAACACGTTCGCGGCGGGCAACAACGTCAAGGACTTCATCTTTTTCAACAACCATTCCGACGCGCTGAGCCGGATCCTCTATGAGCTGCACTTCTTCACCCGCACGATCGGCGAGGACGGCACGATCCAGTACGTGCTCGCAAACGACGGCGGCGCGGCGTTCAAGGCGGCGTACGAAACGTTCGTCAGCCCGATCACGCAGAACACGGATCTGATCGGCGGCGTGTACGAGAGAATGTCCAACGGGTTTGCGATTCTGCCGATCCTGGCGGGCGCAACGACGTTCCTGTCCTCTTGGCTGACGCAGCGCAGTCAGAAAAAGGCAATGCAGAAGAACGGCGACGGCAAGGACGATCCGGCGAACCAGGCGCAGAGCATGAACAAGATCATGATGTTCCTGATGCCCGCGATGTCGATCTTCTTCTGCTATCAGTATGACTCGACCTTTGCGTTCTACTGGATCTTCAGCAACGTGATCTCGCTTGCGATCACCCTGATCCTGAACGCGACGGTCTTCAAGAAAATGCAACAGGGAACTGTGGAGGTAATCAAGAAATGAGGAGTATGGAATTCTCCGGCCGCAACATCGACGAGGCGATCTTTCACGGTCTCAACGAGATGGGACTGACGATTGACGAAGTCGAAACGGAGATCGTACAGAAAGAGAGCAAGGGACTGTTCGGCATCGGCGCGAAGAACGCGATCGTGCGTCTCACCGAGCGCGAAGTGCCCGTCGTCCCCGATTTTGAAGCCGAAAAGGCGGCCGCGCACGAGCGCAGAACCGACCGTCCGAAGCGCGAGAGTTCGGACCGCAAGCCGCGCAACGCGCGCAAAGAACGCGGCGAACGCCGGGAAAAGCAGCCCGAAGTCCCCGCGATCGCATACAGCGAGGAACTGGCAAAGGAAAACGACGCCGCGATCTTTCTTTCGGACCTTCTGAAGAACATGAACATCGAAGCGACCGTCGAAGCGGCGGAAACCGAGGACGGGCTTCGGCTCAACATCCTCTCCGCGACCGACGGACTTCTGATCGGCCGCAGGGGCGAAACGCTCGACGCGCTGCAGTATATCGTTTCGCTGTACCTGAACAAGGACCGCAAGGAAAACGGCTACCGCCGCGTTTCCGTCGACACCGAAGGCTATCGCGCACGCCGCGAGGAAACGCTGCGCCGCCTTGCGCGCAAGAACGCCGCGCAGGTTGCGCGGACCGGCCGCTCCGTTGCGATGGAGCCGATGAACCCGTACGAGCGCCGCGTGCTGCATTCCGCGCTGCAGGGCTTTAAGGGCGTGACGACGCACAGCGAGGGCGAGGAGCCGAACCGCCGCGTCATTATTACGCCGGACAAATAACCGACCTTCCGCCGCCGCAAGGCGGCTTTTTGCTATGAATCATTCCGATGAAACCGTATTTGCTCCATCCTCTGCGATCGGCGGCGCGATCTGCGTGATCCGCGTCTCCGGCGATTCGACGCGCGAAATCGCGGAGCGGATCCTGAACAGACCCGTGACCGACCGGCCGAATCTGCTGCGGCACGTAAAGATCGTAAGCGAGGAAACCGTGCTCGACGACTGTATGGCGGTCTTTTTTCAAAAGCCGGTCAGCTACACCGGCGAGGATATGCTCGAATTGCACTGTCACGGCGGCGCGATGACCGTAAAAAGCGTACTGAACGCGCTTTCGCGCGCGGGCGGCGTGCCGGCGGAACCGGGCGAATTCACCAGGCGCGCGTTCCTTTCGGGCAAGATGGACCTTTCCGAAGCGGAAGCGGTTATGGATGTGATCAACGCACAGGCGGAAAACAGCCTGCGCTCGGCGCTCGAACAGCTTTCGGGCAGCGTCAGCCGCAGCATCCGCGCGGTGCAGGAATCGCTTCTCGACGCGCGTGCGTCGATCGAAGCGGCGATCGATTATCCGGACGAGGCGGGCGCGGCGGCGTACGCGGCGCTTCCCGATACACTCGACCAAGCGGCGCGGGATCTCGGATCTTTGATCGAAGAGGGACGCAAAGCGCGCGTGCTGCGCGACGGGCTGAAGCTCGTGATCCTGGGACGGCCGAACGTGGGCAAGAGTTCGCTGCTGAACGCACTCCTGGGCGAAGAACGCGCGATCGTCACCGCGGCGGCGGGAACCACGCGCGATACGCTCGACGAACGGGTGAATCTGAACGGCGTGCCGGTGCGGCTCGTCGATACCGCGGGTGTGCGCGAAGCGTCGGACGAAGCGGAGCGCATCGGCGTGGACCGCGCAAAGCGCGCGCTCGGAACCGCGGACGCCGTGCTGCTCGTGCTGGACGGAAGCATGCCGCTGACCGAAGCGGACGAAGAACTGCTGCGCCTGACCGAAGGGCGAGCACGCATCGTGATCGCGAACAAGTGCGATCTCAAAACGGTCGTTTTCGACGCGCTTCCCGTCAGCTGCAAAACGGGCGAAGGAATTGCGGAATTGAAAAACCGCATTGCGGCGCTCGCAGACCTCGACACGCAGTCGACGGCGGCGATTACGAACGAACGGCATCTGAATGCGCTCGAACTTGCGCGGAACGCGGTTGTGCACGCAAAGGGACAAACGGAGCCGGACTGCATCGCAACCGATCTTTCGGAAGCGCTGCATCAGCTGGGGACGATCACCGGAACGGACGTGGACGCCGAGGTCGTCGACCGGATCTTTCAAAACTTCTGCGTCGGAAAATGACCGAAAACACAAACAAACAAGCCGCTTTCCCGCGGATCGGGAAAACGGCTTTTTTCATTTGATTCGTTTATTTGCGGTCAGCGCTTTTTGTAGAGAAGCAATTCCGGGTTCGCGCCGCCCGCTTCATAGGTGCAGATCAGGATGAAGTCCATATTGGCAAGCACGCCGAAGCACCGGTCTCCGCCGAACGCCGGCTCGAGCTGATTGCCGAGGTAGGTCGTCTGATCGTCGAGAAACTTTACGGTCGCGCCGCCCGGCAGCCGGAACGGAAGATTGACGAAACTTCCGACGAGCGCGTTCAGCTTTTCGAGCTTCGGCATGCCCTCGACGTGCAGATCGTTGATCTCGTCGATGAGCTGCCGCTTGAACGCCTCGAACTGCCCGTCGTCGCTGAGTTCCGCGAACCGCTTCCAGTAATCGAGCTTCGGCAGCGACTGCTTGAGATACGCGCGCGCCTGCTCCTCGGTGAAGTGCTCGCCGACCATGTGCCGTACGCAGACGTCGATCAGGTCGTCCATATTGCGGTAGGTATACGTGCCGTCGGCGTAGCACCACTTGCAGTACGCCTCGTTGAGCGTGCCGTCGCGGTCTCTGCCGAGGATCGCGTCGTCGAGGGGCATCCCGCAGCACTGACAGATCAGCTGCCGCGGCGCGCCGAGCAGCGTGTTGATGGAAACGTTGAACAACTTCGAAAGCAGCTTCAGCGTATCGGTGTTCGGCACGGTCTCGCCCGTCTCCCAGCGCGAAACCGCCTGCCGGGTTACGAAAACCTTCTCCGCCAGATCGTCCTGCGACATGCCGTTCTTCGTGCGGAGTTCATATAAAACGTCTTTTGTATGCATGGATACGCCTCCTTGTATTCGGATGATTCATTCTACCACGAAGGGGACGGAAGGTCACGCAACCCGCTGTTGCGTCCGGATCAGGTGATGGGGATCATCCAGATAAACGGGTTCATGCGGTAGAAGAATCCGCCGAGCGGCGAGGAGACGAGGATGCGGCCGAACTTCGGCACGATCGTCAGAAGGATCGGCGCGACGAGGAAGAAGACGTATAAGAGGATCACGCCGTGCAGAAATCCGATCCCGCAGGAAAACAGCGGATCGAACCGCTTCAGCGCGGGAAGTCCCGTCCTGCCGTAATCGATCATGCGCAGCACGAATCCGAAGAAGACGCGGAAGCACACGAACAAAAACAGCAGCGAGATGAGGTTCACCATGACGTCGACGATCGTCTGGTTGAAGTAGTCGCCGAGCGTGGTGATGCCGCGTTTTTCGTACGCGAGGCTGCGGATGTTCCGCGTGACGGCTCTGCCGAGCGGAAGCGGCATGTTCGCGTTGTCGACGACGGTCTTCAGCATGTCCGGTTCGACGGAAGCCGCGGGATCGTGGATCATCTCTACGCTGGTCTGGCCGATGTATTCGTAGCCCTCAAAGTACGAGAGCAGGCTTCCGTACAGCTCCTTGCTTTCGCGCACCGGTGTTGCGATGACCGGAATCATCAGAAGCGCAAGGAAGAACGAAAACAGCGTCAGTCCGAGACTGACGGCGGAATAAATGATCCCGCGATAGTATCCCGCAAGAATGCAAAGCCCGATGATGATGAGGATGATGACGGTGATCACAGCGTTCTCCTTTCCCGCGTTACTCGATCGTGACGCGATATCCGTTCTGTTCGGTCAGCAGCAGAAAGCCGTCTTCTCCGTATTCCAGCACGGAGACCGGCAGATCGTCGAGCTCGACGTCCTTGAGACTTTTGCCTGCGTAGGAGTACTGCAGAAACCGTTCGTCGGTAAACACGCAGATGCTGCCGCCGTGCAGGAACGCGCCGACGATCGGCGAAGGCATGTATTTCTGCATGACGTTCGACCAAAGATCGTCCGTCTGCGAAACCGTGATCAGCCGCACAAGGCTGTTCCGCTCACCTTCCGCCGCATCGGGCAGGGCGATGAAGTACGCGGATTCTGCGTTCGCCGCAAAGTCGACGATCGTGCTGCCGTACACGCGCACACGGTCGCGCTCGGCGGAAAAGCCGCCGTCTTCGTCGCGGTCGTAGCGGACGATCGTCTGCGTGCCGACGAGGAACAGGCAGCGGTCGCTCAGATACGCCCGGTAGACGGACTGGTTATAGAACGGCGCCGAGTAGTGGATCAGCATGCCGCGCTGTCCGCAGTCGTAGATGCGAACGATCGATTCCTCGGTGAACTGCCCGACGTCCATCGTGGAAACCCAAAGAAGTTCGGTCGACCCGGCGGACAAAAAGTCGAACGCGACGATCTCGCTGTCCTTGAACGGGATCGTGGTCACCGAATCCATGTTTTTGTCGATGATCAGGATGAACCGCTCGTCGCGGTCCGCCGCAGTCGTTTTGAACAGCAGCGCCGCGTAGTTCGTGCCGACGCGCGCGTCGAGGATCCTGCTGTTCGAGATGGAGCGGTATTGATCGAAGCCCTGAATCTGGAAATTCGGACCGCCGTAAACGATCGTCATCGACGCGGACGCGTCGTAGCCGGAGATGTTCTCGACCGGATAGGACACAGATTTGTTCCGCGCGCCGTCGTACACGTAAATATGCGAGTCATCCCGGTAGTTGACGCGGCCGTCCTTTTCGCGGTACTGGTATCCGCTCACGACGTCCGCGCGCGCGATTCTGAGACCGTTCGATCGGTTGCCGTAGACGAGATACAGGATCGCCGCGAGCGCGGCGATGAGAATGCCCGCGCCGACGCCGAGGATCGCGAGCCGGGAAACGGTCATATGACCGATCTTCAGCTTGCGTTCGGCGCTTTCACGCAGATATTCCCGAATACGGAGACCGAAATTACGCATGGTTATTGTTTCTTACGCGTCGTTCGGGACGCGGACCGTAATGGCGCCGGGCAGCACGCGGAAGGTCACGGGCGTGCCGTCCATGCGTTCGCCGTCGAGCTGGATGCGCGAAACGGGATCGCATTCGATCGTGACCTCGGTCGTTTTGCGGTAGGTGATGTATTTGAGACCGAGGTGTTTGCCCTTGATGAACTTCGGAAGCACGCGGAGAAGCGCGAGACGGCCCACGTCGTGAATGACGCAGACGTCCAGAAGTCCGTCGGACAGATCGGATTCGGGCAGCACGTTCATGCCGCCGCCGAAATGCGTGCCGATGCCCGCGGCGGTCAGAAGCACGTTCTTCTCCATCGTGCCGTCCGGAAACGTCAGCTTCGTCCTGCGCAGTTTCAGCCCGAACACCGCCTTCAACACGCCGAGGCGGTATGCCGTTTCGCCCTTTTTGCACTTCGGTTTGAAGTGCTCCGTGTAGTCCAGCACGTCCACGTCGAAGCCGAAGCCCGCGACGTTGAAAAAAATCTTGCCGTTCGCCTCGCCGGCGTCGACGACCTTGTTCTTTCCGGAAAGCAGAATCTCGACCGCGGCTTGGGGATCGACGGGAATGCCGAGCGGACGGACGTAGTCGTTGCCCGTGCCGCAGGGGAGGATGCCCAGGATCCGGTCCGTATGGATCACGCTCATTGCGGTTTCCCGCAGCGTTCCGTCGCCGCCGACGGAAACGATCACGTCGAATCCTTCGTCGACCGCTGCTTTCGCAAGCTCGGTCGCATGACCGGGATACTGTGTTTCGCGGATCTCAAAATCGACACCGCGCGCCGTAAGAAGTTCTCTGACCCGGTCGATATACGCGCCGGCGCTGCCGCTGCCGGACGTACGGTTCGCGACCAGACAATACCGTTCCATATGTGCCTCCAAATCCCAATAATCCATTCTTAATTGATTATTTTACCACAGTTTGGACATCGGGTCAAGAAGCGCGGCGCTGCGGCGGGAAACGGCGCATTGCAAACTTTTTGAAACAGAAATGCAAAAATCCCTTCCGACGCTTGCAAAGCACGGGGGGTTGTGATATGATACCACAATCCGGCGAAGAATGCCGATTCGGTCGGCTTGCAGGGAAATAGATAAGGAGTAAGGAACATGGCACAACTGGAAAATCTTGAGGGGAACAAAGCAAAACTGACGATCACGGTCGACGCGGAAACCTTCCGCAAGGCCCTGAACGAGGCGTATAAGAAGACCGCAGGCCGCTACGCGGTACAGGGCTTCCGCAAGGGCCACGCGCCGCGCAAAGTCATCGAGAACCTCTATGGCGAAGGCGTATTCTTTGAGGACGCGTTCGAGCTCTGCTGGGGGAGCGCGTATGACAAGGCGGTCGAGGAGCACGATCTGTTCGTCGTCGACCGTCCCGACGTGGACATTCTTTCGATCGGCGAGAACGAAGGCGTCGTCTTTACGGCGGAAGTCACGTTAAAGCCGGAAGTCACGCTCGGCGCATACAAAGGTATCGCGGTGCCGAAGGCGGACTATACTGTAAGCGACGAGGACGTACAAAAGGCGCTCGAAGCGGAACGCGAGAACCAGGCGCGTTTCGTCGACGTCGACCGTCCGGCACAGAACGGCGACCGCGTTCTGCTCGACTATTCGGGCTCCGTGGACGGCGAGAAGTTCGACGGCGGCACGGCGGAGGACCAGACGCTGGTGCTCGGCAGCAACACGTTCATCCCGGGATTTGAAGATCAGCTTCTGGGCATCAAGGCGGGCGAATCCCGCGACGTCAACGTGACGTTCCCGACCGAGTACCACGCGGAGCACCTCGCGGGCAAAGCGGCGGTGTTCGCCTGCACCGTGAAGGCGGTCCAGCAGAAGGAACTGCCCGAGATCGACGACGAGTTCATCGGCGACATCTCCGAGTTCGAGACCGTCGACGCATGGAAGGAAGACAAAAAGGCCAAGATGACCGAGGAGAAGAAGCAGTACAACGACAACATGCGTGAAAACCTCGCCATCAAGGGCGCGTGCGACAACGCGACCGTCGACATTCCCGACTGCATGATCGACCGTCAGGTCGACTATATGATGCAGGATCTCAAGTATCGTCTCTCCGGCAGCGGTCTTGACTGGAACACGTACCTGAAGTACCTCAACACCACCGAGGACGACATGCGCAAGAACTACCGCACCGAAGCGGAAGCGCGCGTGAAGATGCAGCTCGTCATCGACGCGGTTGCGAAGGCGGAGAACGTGCAGGCGACCGACGAAGAGATCGAAGAAGAGATCAAAAAGTACGCCGAGAGCGGCAACACCGACGTCGAGACCTTCCGTTCGACGCTGACCGACGGCGACCGCGAATACCTCGCGGACCGCATCATGGTCGACAAGACCGTCAAACTGATCACGGACGCGGCGGTCGAAACCGAAGAATCGGCCAAAGCCGAGTAAGGGGGAGACACCTCATTCGTCCCGGCTTCGCCGGTCCGCCTTCCCCTCAGGGGATGGCAATGGCATCGCCCGATAGCCGGACAAAGAACGGCGTCGCCGTTCGGAACGGACACGGTGAAGAACGTACGGAACACAAATCCGTAAAACGCAACGACATGTGCGGTGCGTTTTACACCTTGCAGGATCGCCGCCCGGAAATGCTTTGCATTTCAGGCGATCCGGAAAATACGGTCTGCTGAAGACCTTCAACAGACCGAATCCGAAAGGAGATCATATGAACCTGATACCGATGGTAGTGGAACAGTCCGGTCACGGCGAGCGCTCCTACGACATCTGGTCGCGGCTTTTGAAGGATCGCATCATCTTCCTCGGCGGCCCGATCGACGACGATACCGCAAATCTCGTCATCGCACAGATGCTGTTTCTGGAAGCGGAAGATCCGGACAAGGATATTTTTCTGTACATCAACAGCCCGGGCGGCTCCGTGAGTGCGGGTCTTGCGATCTACGATACGATGCAGTACCTGAAGTGCGAATGCGCGACGATCTGCGTCGGGCTTGCGGCGAGCATGGGCGCGTTCCTGCTGGCGGCGGGCGCGAAGGGCAAGCGCAAAGCGCTCCCGAACAGCGAGATTATGGTGCACCAGCCGAGCGGCGGGGCGCAGGGACAGGCGACGGATATCCGCATCCACGCCGAACAGATCATCCGCATCAAGGAACGGCTGAACCGGATCCTTGCGGAGCGTACGGGGCAGCCGCTCGAAACGATCGAGCGCGACACCGAGCGCGACAATTTCATGACCGCCGAGCAGGCGAAAGCCTACGGGCTCGTCGACGAGATCATTGCACCGAGGAGATAACGGAATGGCAGGCACAAGAGACAGAGACAATTTCGATAAGGTACGCTGCAGCTTCTGCGGCAAGCAGCGCAGCGAGGTCCGCAAGCTGATTGCGGGTCCGAACGTGTATATCTGCAACGAGTGCGTCGAGCTGTGCCGCGAGATCGTGCAGGAGGATATGCGCTACGAGCAGACGAACGAACAGGCCGCGCCCTACACGATGGAAGACATCCCGAAGCCCGCGGAGATCGTCGCCGCGCTCGATCAGTACGTGATCGGCCAGTTTGACGCGAAAAAAGCGCTTGCGGTGGCGGTATACAACCACTATAAGCGCATCCGCATGATGAACGACAAGAGCGAAGATGTGGAGCTTCAGAAGAGCAACATCATCATGCTCGGGCCGACGGGCTGCGGCAAAACGCTGCTCGCACAGACGCTTGCGAAGATCCTCGACGTACCGTTCGCCGTTGCGGACGCGACCGCGCTGACCGAGGCGGGCTACGTCGGCGACGACGTGGAGAACATCCTCTTGAAGCTCATCCAGGCGGCGGATTACGACATCCCGAAGGCGCAGATGGGCATCGTGTACATCGACGAGATCGACAAGATCGCGAGAAAAGGCGAGAACGTCTCCATCACGCGCGACGTTTCCGGCGAGGGCGTGCAGCAGGCGCTTTTGAAGATTCTCGAAGGCACCGTGGCAAACGTGCCTCCGCAGGGCGGCAGAAAGCATCCGCAGCAGGAATGCCTGCAGATCGACACGACAAACATTCTGTTCATCGTGGGCGGCGCGTTCACGGGCATCGAAAAGATCATCCAGAAGCGCACCGGCTCCAAACTCATGGGTTTCGGCGCCGAGGTGCGCTCGACCAAGCAGATGGACGTCGGCACGATCTTAAAGGACATCCTGCCCGAGGACCTTCTGAAGTTCGGTCTGATCCCCGAGTTCGTGGGCCGCGTTCCGATCATCGTGACGCTTGAAAACCTCACCGAGGACGCGCTCGTGGAGATCCTCACCAAGCCGAAGAACGCGCTTGCGCGCCAGTACCGCAGGCTCTTCGAGATGGACGGCGTCGACCTCGTGATCACCGACGACGCGCTTCGCGCGGTCGCAAAGAAAGCGATCGAACGGAAGACCGGCGCGAGAGGCCTCCGGGCCATCATGGAGGACGTCATGCTGAACATCATGTACGACATCCCGTCCCAGGAGGGCGTCAAGACCTGCGAGATCACGGCGGATACGATCAACAAGCTCGCGCCGCCGAAACTCATAAAAGAAGGCGAACCGCAGCAGAAGCTGCCCGCAGGCCGCAAGACGCGCGCCAAGAGCGGTCCCGCGGTCAAAAAGGCGGAATAACGCAAACAAAAAAGAACGCCGTGCGGCGTTCTTTTTTTGTCGGCCTTTCGAACGGACACATGGAAAAAGCCCCGGATGCCCGGGGCTTTTTGCGCTGCCTTTATGCGGCGGGTTCGGGGTTCATGGCGGTATGTACCGCGCCCTGCGGATCGCCCTGTACCGTGACGTTGCGGTTCACCTTTGCGTCGTAGGTGCTTGCCTTCATGACGTCCACGAGGTCCAATCCGGTCACTTCCTTCATCGTTTCGATGGTGCGGGCGAGCACGCTCGGCACGAAGCTTCCCATCGTGTCTACGCCGCTGCCGCCGCGGCCGCCGTCGATGATCGTCACCTTGTCGATGGATTCGAGCGGTTTCGCGATGGATGCCGCCATCTCGGGAAGCGCTTTCACGATCATTTCCATCATCGCCGCCTGCCCGTACTTCTTCATGGCCTCGGCCTTCTTTTCGAGCGCTTCCGCTTCCGCGATGCCGCGGGCTTCGATCGCCGCCGCCTCCGCTTCGCCGACCGCCCGGATGCCTTCCGCCTCCTGCAGTTTCGCGTACTTTTCGGCCTCCGCCTGTACGCGCTGCGCTTCGGCTTCCTTCTCGCGTTCGAATTTCTCCGCCTCCGCGTGGATCCTGCGGATCTCGGCGGCCTTTTCGCGTTCAAACTGTTCCGCTTCCGCCTTGCGCTGCCGCTCGAAGAGTTCGGCTTCCGCCTTCTGCTGACGGGCGAATTTCTCCGCCTCCGCCTTCTTTTTGATCTCCGCTTCGAGCGTCTGTTCGGTGACCTCGACGTCCTTCTTTTTCAGCTAGATCTCGCGTTCCTGGCGCGCGATGTTCGCGTTTGCCGTCGTGATCTCGATCGTTTTGCGTTGCTCCTGCTGCTGGATCTCGTACGCGGCGTCGGCTTCCGCCTGCTTCACGTCCGATTCGCGCTTCAGTTCGGCTTCGCGGATTCTGAGCTCGTTTCTGCGGGACGCGATCTCGGTCTGCGCCGCGACCTGCGCCTCGTTTGCCATCCGCTTTGCCTCCGCTTCGGCGATCGCAACGTCGCGCTCCGCCTGCGCCTTGGCGATCGAAGCGTCCTTCTGGATCTGGCTCATGTTGTCCTGACCGAGGGCGACGATGAGACCCTTTTCGTCTTCGATCTTCTGGATGTTGCAGGAGATGATCTCCACGCCCAGCGCGTTCATGTCGGTCTGCGCCTTCTGCTGCACCTCGTCGCCGAACTTCTTGCGGTCCGTGTTCAGCTCCTTCAGTTTGACGGTGCCGATGATCTCGCGCATGTTGCCCTGCAGCGAATCGGTCAGCGCCTTCGTGATCGCTTCCTCGGACAGGTTCAGGAAGTTCTTCATCGCGATCTTGATGCCTTCCGGGTCGGTCTTCAGCCGAACCTTTGCGACCGCGTCGATATCCACGCCGATAAAGTCGAGCGTCGGGACGTACCCGTTCGTCTTGATATCGATGCTGATCTGCTTCAGCACCAGCGTGTCCTTTCTTTCCAGAAACGGCAGTTTGATGCCGGCGCGTCCGATCAGGATCTTCGGCTGCTTCTTGATGCCGGAGATGATGTACGCCTTGTCCGGCGGCGCCTTGACGTATCCGCTGACGATGATCGCGATCACGGCGACTGCCGCGGCGACCAGCCCGATGATCAGGCCCGTGTGTTCTGCAATGAATGACATCGTACGCACCCCTTTCATGATTCGGTCCTCATTGCCCCGGCGGTTTTGTCCGCCTCTTGTTTACGGGTCCATCATACCGCCGCGCCGCCCAAACCGAAAGAGTCATCGGCGCGGATTGGCGGCGCGCAAAACCGCTTCCTCAGCAAAATATACGCCGTTATTCCGCACGCTTTGCCCTTCCCAAACACGCGCGCGCGGTGTATACTGTAGGTACAAAAACAGAACGGAGGGACCGCGATGGGCAGACGATCGATCAAGGAAAACAAAAACGTGTATCAGCAGAGCCGCGAAGAGAAAAATCTCAGCCGCGAGGCGGCGGGCGAACTGCTTGCGTTCGTGTCCGCGGACCGCATTGAAAAAATCGAAAGCGGCAAAAGCGCGCCGCATCCGGACGAGGTGCTCGCGATGGAAAAGGGGTACGAGAATCCGGAACTCTCGAATTACTACTGCACGCACGAGTGCCCGATCGGCATGAAATACGTCCCGGAAGCGGAACTCAAAGAACTGCCGCAGCTCACCGTCGAGCTGCTTTCCGCGCTGCACGCGATGGACGAAGAGAAGAATCGGCTCATCGACATTTCCGTCGACGGGCGCGTCAACGACTTCGAGCGCAAGCAGTTCGACGTGATCCTCGAAAAGCTTTCCGTGCTCGACCGCACAATCCGCGGCATGCGCATCTGGATCGAGCATGCGCTTTACACCGGAAAAATGGACGAAGCGGATTGACGCTTCGCTTCGGTCGGATGAAAGTCCTTTCATCCGACCGGTTTTTTTCACCCCGCGCCTATGGATCTGAGATCCACCGGGCGGCGCGGGGCGCAAAGAGTCAAATCCGCCGCGCATGTCGCCGGATTTGACGGATTTGCGTGATGTGGGCTCCTCGAAAGCCCGTGCCGAACGGCGACGCCGTTCGCTGCCGGGAAAGGATCAAAGGGACGCCGGAGCAGGCGTCCCTTTTTTTACTGTCCGCTGACCTTCTTTGCAAAGGAGTTGTCGACAAGCTCGTCGAACGCGGGACGTCCCGAGAGTTCTCCGTTGAAGTCGATGATCGTAAGCAGCCGCTCATAGTCCGCTTCCTGCATGATCGGGTCCTTCTTCCACGAGTCCGTCTCGCGGTAGGACTTCACGACCGCCATGAGGCTCTCGAGCGACGCGTCGGGGAAGTACGGCTGCATCGCCTTTGCGGCTTCTTCGTCGCTTGCGGTCTCGATCCATTGCTGCGCCCGATAGATCGCGCGTAAAAACGCTTCGATCCGCTCCGGGTGCTCTTCGATCATCTTCTGCGACACGAAATAGCAGGTGTACGGCACCTCGCCGGATTCGAGTCCGACGTTCGCCACGATATAGCCCTTGCCCGCCTTCTGAAACTCGGTCGCGGTCGGCTCGAACAGCGTCACGTAATCGCCTTCGCCGCCTTCGAATGCGCCCGCCATCAGGTTGAACTGGATCGAGTCGATGATCGTGCAGTTCTCGCCGTCGATTAGCCCGTTGTTTGCCATGACCCAGCGGAGCGTCATGATCGGCATGCCGCCGGCGCGGCCGCCGATGATCGTTTTGCCTTTCAAATCATCCCATGAGAAGTTCGCGGCGGGCTCGCGCGCGATCAGAAAGGATCCGTCGCGCTTGGTCAGCTGCCCGACGATGACGGGGTGGTCTTCTTTTCCCTCATTCATCACGTACACGCCGGTCTCGGGTCCCGCAAGGCACAGGTCCGCCTCGCCGGACAGCAGCGCGGTCATCGCCTTTTCGCTGCCGCCGGAGGTCGTGATCTCTACCGCGAGCCCTTCCTCCTCGAAAAACCCCAGCGAAAGGGCGATATACTGCGGCGCGTAAAAGACGGACCGCGTTACCTCGTGAAGCTCGAGCGTTACGGTCTCCTTCGGCGCGCCGGTTCCGCAGGCGAGCGGCAGAAGCATCAGAAGCAGCGAAAGCACGATCAAGATCGTTCGTTTCATGTGGAATCCTCCTCGTTTTTTCTGCATGGTATGCGCGATGCAAAAATAATGTGATTTTCCGTGTTTTCCGTTTGCATTTGCATATCGGATGCGATATACTATTCTCGGAGGTGAACGCAATGGAAAACAAAGGCGATACGATTCAGTTCACCGTGCCGAAGGAAGCACGGACGGCGGAGGACGTTCTGATGACCGTCTATGCCGCGATGCGCGAACGGGGCTACGATCCGGTCAACCAGATCGTGGGCTACCTGCTCTCCGGCGATCCGACGTATATCACGAGCCACAACAACGCGCGGTACCTGATCCTGCGCATGGAGCGGGACGAGCTCATCGAGGAACTCGTGCGCTTCTACGTTCAGAAGCATTGATCGCGCGCATGGTAGCGCTTGACGTCGGCGACCGGCGCATCGGCGTCGCGGTGTCCGATCCTCTGTGGATCACCGCGCAGGGCGTCGAAACGTACTGGCGGACGGAGAGCACGAAAAAGGACGTGGCGCATATTCTGGAACTGCTGGACCGGTACAAGCCGTGCAGGCTTTTACTGGGGCTTCCCAAAAACATGAACGGCACGATCGGCGAACAGGGCGAAAAGGTGCAGCGCTTTGCCGCCGCGATTCAAAAGGAATGGGACGGCGAACTGCTGTTTTTTGACGAGCGCCTGACGACGATGGCGGCGCGGCGCGTGCTTTTAGACGCGGACCTTTCGCGCGGCAAACAGAAAAAGGTCATCGACAAACTTGCGGCGGTGCTGATCCTGCAGGGATATATGGACAGCCATCCGAACGGATAACGCTGTTCGATCCGATGAAAACGGGTTTCATCGGATCGGTTTTCCGTTTCCGCCTCTCATGCTTCGCGTTGCCGGGCGGCGAAAACGGCAAGGTGTCAGATCCGCCGCGCACGTCGCCGGATCTGACGGATTTGTGTGATGTTTGCGCACTTCTTGTGGAGCGAACGGCGGAACAGGATCGTCATAGACGCCTCATCAGTCACCTGATGGTGACAGCTTCCCATCAAGAGGAAGCCAAGTCTTAAGCCTTCTCCTTGAGGAGAAGGTGGATCGCAAAGCGAGACGGATGAGGTGGAAAGCACCGCGCTTTGCACATGAATTGACGCCGCCGGCGTCATGAAAACAGGAGAAAACCATGGAAGAACAAAACACGCTGGTCACGCTGATCGACGAACAGGGCAAGGAGGTCGAATTCGATCTCGTCGCCACGTTCGATTATGAAAAAAAACGCTACGCCGCGCTGATCCCGCTCGACGACGTGGAAAACGTCGACGAGGACGAGGTCGTCATTCTGGAGGTGGTCAAGGACGGAACGGGCGAACGCTACGTTCCGATCGAAAACGAGATCCTTCTGGACGAGGTCTTCAACGAGTTTCTGGAGATCCTCGACGAGATGGCCGACGGCGACGACGAAGAGTAAAATTGCAAGGAGGACAACGTGTTCAACAATATCGGGAGCAAGGTAAAGGGACTTGCAGTGTTTTTCTGCGTGTTCGGGATGATCGGCAGCCTTGCCGGAGCGATCGTTTTGTGGACAAACGACCTGATCGCCGCGGGATTCGGGACGTTGATCGGCGGCTGCCTTTCCGCGTGGGTCGGTTCCTGGATGATCTATTGCGTCGGCGATACGAACGTGAAGGTGACCGGAATGCAGGAAGAGCTTGCGAAACTGCGCATTCAGCCCGTTCGGGAAGAACAGAAGCGGCCGGCTCCGCAAAGACAGGACGCGGATCGCCGCGCCGCAGATGCGCCCGAAGCAAAACCGGAGCAGCCGTCTGACGGACAGACGGAAGCGTCTCCGGAAAAAAGGATCGTTTGTGCAATTCCCGCCGACGAGGGCAAGGTCAAGTGTCCGGTCTGCGGATCGGTCCAGAACGCCGGACGCAGCGTTTGCTGGGATTGCGGCGCGAAATTCAGGGACGACGAGGCGTAAACGACGGAAAAAAGCGCAAGACCTCCCCGCGGGGAGGTTTTTTGAACGGCGCAACCGCACGGGGAGAGAACGACGCCGCGGCTCAACCGACGCGCGACAGATGATACATCGGATTCAACCGGCGGTTTCTTGCTTTGCCGCGGGCGGACCGGTATACTGATCCCGTCAAAGAAAGCGGCATGCGTCCGGGGAGGGACCTATGACAAACGTATTTCGAAACCGAAATTTCCGGCTGACGTTTTTCGGCGCGCTCGTCTCGAACGTCGGGGCGCTGCTCTACAGCTTCGCCGTGAGCTTCTATATCCTGGAGATCACGGGAAACGACGCGTTTCTGCAGGGGCTGTACCTTGCGCTGTGCGGCGTAACGAGTCTGCTCTTTATGCCGGTCGGCGGCATCGTCGGCGACCGCTTCCACAAGGGAAAGATCATGTTCGTCTGCGACTATCTGAAAGGCGGCGTGATCCTGCTGGCGACGGCGGCGATGCTGCTGTTCGAGGCGCCGTCGGCGCATCTTTGCATCCTGTTCGTTGCGGGCATTCTGGGCAACGCGATCGGCGGGATCTTCTCGCCGGCCTCGAGCGCACTTTTACCGCACATCGTGGAGGAACGGCAGCTGCAGCAGGCAAACTCTTATTTCTCGGTGATGAATTCGCTGCAGTCCATCGTCGGCGTCGTGCTGGCGGGCGTACTGTACGCCGCGCTGTCGATCCGGCTGCTGTTTCTGATCGTCGGCGTATGCTACGTGCTTTCCGGCGTATCCGAGATGTTCATTCGCTACGCGCACGAGCGCCCCGAAGGGAAGCTCACCGTAAAAAGCGCGTGGAAGGATTTCGGCGAGGGAATCCGCTATATCGGCGCGCAGAAGGCGCTGCTCGCGATGATGACCGCAATCCTGTTCATCAATTTCTTCTTTGCGCCGATCACGTCGAACTTCATTCCGTTTTTCATCAAAACGGACGTTGCGCTTGCGCCGCAATATCTGTTCGACGGATTTTTGACGCCGGAACTGTGGTCCTCGGTCTTTTCGGTGCTGATGGGCATCAGCTCGCTCGCGGCCGCGCTGGTGCTGAGCACGCGTCCGCAGGCGGAAAAGGTCGGCCGCCGGGTGTCGTGGCTGCTGCTCGTTCTGGCGGTGATCCTGCTTGCTTTGACCGCTTCGTATTGGGTTTTCGTCGCGCGCGGCGTATCGCTCAACGCGTTCCTCGTGCTGCTGTGCGTCGGATGTCTTCTGACCGGCGCGACTGTTGTGAACATCAACGTTCCGGTCTCGACGACGATCATGCGCATCGTGGACAAGGACAAACTCAGCAAGGTCAACAGCGTCATCAGCATCGCCTCGCAGGGGCTGATCCCGATCGCGTCGGTGCTTGCGGGCGTGATCCTGCAAAGCGTCGGCAGCACGGCGCTGCTGCTGTTCTGTACGGCGGGATTTTTCGTCACGGCGCTCTCGATGCTCTTCAACAAGCGGGTCAAAGAAGTATAAAGACAAACGAAAAGCGCTCCGGAAGGAGCGCTTTTCGGATGTTTACGCTTCGTATTTTTTCCAGGGAATGAATTTCGAAACGCGCTTTTGATACGCCGCATATTCGGGGTACTTCGAGGCGCTGATCTCTTCGCCGAACATGGAACTGCCGGCAAAGAGCGCAACGAGCAGCAGCGCGCCGATGACGCTCCAGTTGATCACGCCGATGCCGGCGCCGATGCTGAACACGTAGAACGACGCCCAGATGCCCTGCTCGCCGAGGTAGTTGGGATGGCGGGATCGTGCCCAGAGCCCGAGCGTGTTGAAGCCCTTGTTGTAGGGCGCGGGAAGGTCGCGTAAGGGCGTGCCGTTTTGCATCAGCGCTTTTTTCTTCGTGTGGAAGCGCCACTGCTGCGCGTCCGCGACGGTCTCGAGCGTGAGGAATCCGATCATCAGCGCGGCGGCGATCCCGTCGACCCAGCCGAACGGAGCGGTCGAGTTCATGGAGATCAGCGCGGGGAACGTGGTGCAGAGAATCAGCAGGTTCTGATAGATCGAGATGAAGAACAGGTTAAAGAGAAGCCACTTCCAATGCGGCTGGAATTCCTTTTTGCCGCGCAAAACCGCCCAGCGGTAATCCTCCTCGCCTTCCCAGAAGCGCAGTTTGTACGCGCCCTTTCGCGCAAAGTTGAACGTCAGCCGTGCGCCCCAGAGCGTTGCGAGGACCGCCATCACGACAAGCCGCGGATGCAGACCGCCGCGGATCGCGACGATCCAGACGTAGACCTCGGGCAGGATGCTCCAGAGCTTGTCCATCTGGCTGTTGTTCTTTGACAGCTCGCCGACGAGGAAGCAGTACGCCGCGGAGCAGCCGCAGATGATGAGAAGGATCTTTAAGGTGTCGATCTGCATCGCGTCGAGTTTCGGACCGATCGCAAAGTACAGGACCGGACAGGCAAGAAGCGACAGCCCAAGAATGACGGCAAGAACAGCTTTTTTCATGTTTCCCCGATTGTTCGCCGCAGAGAATGCGGCAACCCCTTTCCCGTATTGTCCCTATTATAGCACGGACGGGAAAAAAGTCCACAAATCCGCCGAAAAAACCTTGCCAAATCCGAAAAAAAGGCTTGCAAACGACGGCGCGGCTGTGTATAATAGGCAAGGTATCACGCACTCCCGCGGATCCGGCGTCTCGTGCCCTCTGGGTTAACGCCTGTGTTTGAAACGGGAGGAGGACAAACTGAAAACGAGGAGGTTTATTTATCATGTCCGTGATCTCAATGAAACAATTGTTGGAAGCAGGCGTCCATTTCGGACACCAGACCCGTCGCTGGAACCCGAAGATGAAGCAGTACATCTTCACCGAGCGCAACGGTATCTACATCATCGACCTGCAGATGACCGTCAAGAAAATCGAAGAAGCGTATTACTTCATTCGTGACCTCGCGGCACAGGACAAGACGATCCTGTTCGTCGGCACCAAGAAGCAGGCGCAGGAGAGCATCGAGCAGGAAGCAAAGCGCTGCGATATGTTCTACGTCAACCAGCGCTGGCTCGGCGGCATGCTGACCAACTGGAAGACCATCCAGACCCGCATCGCGCGTCTCAAGAAGATCGACCAGATGGAAGCGAACGGCGATTTCGATCTGCTGCCCAAGAAGGAAGTTATCGGCCTTCTGAACGAGCGTGAAAAGCTCGAGAAGAACCTCGGCGGCATCAAGGAAATGAAGAAGCTCCCGGCGGCGCTGTTTGTCGTCGACCCGCGCAAGGAGCACATCGCGATCGCGGAAGCGAGAAGCCTTAATATCCCGATCGTTGCGATCATCGACACCAACTGCGACCCGGACGAGGTCGATTATCCGATCCCCGGCAACGACGACGCAATCCGTGCGGTCAAACTGATCGCGGCCAAGATGGCGGACGCCGTGATCGAAGGCAGACAGGGCGAGCAGATGACCGATGTGGACGTCGAAGAGCCCGAAGAAACCGAAGAAGAAGCATAATCGGGAGGTGCTACCATGAACTTTACCGCAAAAGACGTACAGGGACTGCGCGAGCGCACCGGCGCCGGCATGATGGACTGCAAGAAGGCGCTCGTGGAAACGAACGGCGACGTCGAAAAGGCGATCGACTTCCTGCGTGAAAAGGGTCTTGCGAAGGCCGCGAAGAAGGAAGGCCGCATTGCGGCGGAAGGTCTCGTTGCCGATTACCGTGAGGGCAACGTGGCAGCGCTGGTCGAGGTCAACTGCGAGACCGACTTCGTTGCAAAGACCGACCGGTTCAAGGATTTCGTCAAGACGATCGCAAAGCAGGTCGTGGAAGCGAACCCCGCGGATCTCGATGCGCTGATGAACAGCGAGATCAACGGGCAGACCGTGCAGGCGATGCAGACCGCAGCGGTTGCCGAGATCGGCGAAAAGATCACGATCCGCCGCTTCGTCCGCATGGAAGGCGCAGTCGACACGTACATCCACCTCGGCGGCAGCCGCGGCGTTCTCGTGCAGTTTGCAGAGGAATGCGACCGTGAAGCCATGCACGACGTGGCGCTGCAGATCGCGGCGGCTTCTCCCGTCTGTGTGGACGTTGCAAGCCTTCCGCAGGAGTTCATCGACCATGAGCGCGCCGTGCAGCTTGCGACCGCGAAGGAAGAGAACGCGAACTCCGCAAAGCCGAAGCCCGACGCCATCATCGAGAAGATGGTCGACGGCCGTATGCAGAAGTACTACAAGGAAGTCTGCCTTGAGGAACAGCAGTTCGTCAAGAACCCGGACATCACGATCAAAGAGATGCTGAAGCAGAAGAATGCTTCGAAGGTTCTCGCGTTCGTTCGCTTCGAGAAGGGCGAAGGCATCGAGAAGCGCAAGGACAACTTCGCGGAAGAAATCGCGAACATGACCAAATAAGTACCCGCATCGAAAGCGCCGCGGTCGCGGCGCTTTTTTGATGTCACAAAACTGTAAAATCTGGAAAATATGGTAGAAAAACGCGTCGAATTGCGTTACAATGAACAAAACAAAGCGAAAGGAAGGGGGCGGGTCCCCCTTCGGAAGGACATGAGAAACATTCCGTTTTTGAAACTGCTTGCGGCGCTGCTGTGTCTATTGATGCTCCCGGTCGGCGCTCGCGCGGAAGAGAATGAACCCAAAGCGCAGGACCTGTTTTTGACGGCGGAAGTCACGTTGAAGCAGACCGATGCGCGCGGACGGCTTTCCGACGGCGTCGGAAATTCTTACGTCCGGTTCAAGGCAGGGGAGGAACTGTCGTTCAAGACCACGGCGCGAATTACGGGACTGTACGTTTCTTGGCACGAGCTTCCCGGAAAATGCACGCTGGAA
>Ga0247611_10003132_pt1 | contig 25056 bp, 22 predicted proteins | sample 177DNAGHGhighgp2_FD_192422 | JGI IMG/M metagenome (GOLD analysis project Ga0247611, IMG submission 192422) | Sheep rumen microbial communities from Palmerston North, Manawatu-Wanganui, New Zealand - 1770 DNA GHGhigh gp2 | ecosystem: Host-associated > Mammals > Digestive system > Stomach > Rumen... | reverse complement strand
GGCGGAAGTTCAAGCGGCGGAAGCTCGAGCGGCGGAAGTTCAAGCGGCGGAAGCTCGAGCGGCGGAAGTTCAAGCGGCGGAAGTTCGAGCGGCGGAAGCTCGAGCGGCGGAAGTTCGAGCGGCGGAAGTTCGAGCGGCGGTTCAACCGCACAGTCGGATCAACCCAAACCTCAAACGGACCCGAATCTTCCCTCGGCGGTAGAGATTTACCCGATGAATGGTGGGAACGTTGCGGTTGTCAACGTAAAAAACAAGACAGGTCACGACTGTTCCGTTGAGGTACAAGGTACGTATAAAAAAGCGGACGGTTCGACTATCCGAACGGAAACGAAGCGATTCAGCGGCCTTTCTGCGGGAGACGATAACTATTTCATTTTCAATCCCGGAACCACATTTGCCAGTTTTACCTGTGTGACCAAGGAGGTCAACGATGGAGCTCCGGCATATTCAAATCAATTTTCGTTTGCATCTTCCGGAACGGTGTACATTCTTGCTAATGAAATGGGAAACATCGATAATATGCCAGAAACATATTTAAATCTTGTTAACAAACCAAACATCAATGTTGACCTTACAGCTCCGGGAAATCTGCAATTAAAAGCGGAAATATTGTTTTTTGATAACGCGGGTAATCCTGTTTATATTGACAATTATGACGGGAATCCGTCAAACGGATATATTACACGGGAGATTCCGGTACAATGTGAAAAGTCTGACGGTAAGTATATAATACCCAACAATCTTACGGGGAATCTCAGGTTTGTTGTTTCTTTGCTCAATATTTCGGAAACGTGAATAATCTAAAAAAGACTATTCTGACACAATTAAAACCGATACTTCATATAAGAATAACTCGGAGGTGTGAAATGAAAGGGAAACACTTACAGAGGAACATAGTTAATCATATTTCTCGATTGATTTCTGTTTTACTTTTAATTTGTTTGATTTTAGGCATCATGACAGCTTCACCCCTGGCGTCCGCCGAAAAATATAATGAATTTACATACGAAATAAAAAACGGCGAGGCGATAATTACCGGTTTCAACGGTTCGGGAAACGTTACGATCCCCGCTGAAATAAACGGCCATGAAGTTACCGAAATTGGGGTGAGAGCATTTATGGCAAAACAGTCGCTCACTGGTGTCGTTATTCCTGACAGCGTAGTAAAAATTGATGATTATGCGTTTAGCAATTGCGCCTCATTGAAAACTGTGACAATAGGAAACGGGGTAACTGAAATTGGGGAATCAGCGTTTATGACGTGCGGAGGTCTCACCGATCTACAGCTGGGAAACAATTTGAAAAAAATTGGTTCTGCTGCTTTCGGCGACTGTAATTCACTTGATGAATTGATTATTCCGGACAGTGTTGAAAGAATAGAAGATAATGCTTTTTCAAGTTGCAATTCACTCAAAAAGGTGATGATCGGAAATGGTCTTGCTTTTCTGGGACATAATCCGTTTAGCGTTTGCTATTCTTTGAACGAGATATCGGTAGATCCCCGGAACGAGTGTTATACGGTAATCGACAACGTACTATACAGCAAAGACGTCACTTCTCTCGTTTCATGTCCGGGAGCAAAAACGGAAATAGATTTCCCGGGAAGCGTAACGGAAATACTCAGCGATGCATTTTCTGGGTGCAGAAATCTTAAAGAGGTGACTATTCCAGAATCAATATCAATAATCGGACGGTTCGCTTTTGCAGATTGCCAATCTCTTTCTGATTTTACTATTCCTGATACTGTAACCGAAATCGGAGGATTTGCGTTTGCTCAGTGCACTTCTTTAAACGATATTTCGATAGGAACCGGAATCACCAAAATAAGCGAAAACCTTTTCTTTAACTGCAGTTCTCTTACAAGCCTTGTTATTCCCGACGATATAACCTTAATAGAACGGCGTGCATTCCGCGAATGTAATTCACTTGTGAGCATAACGATCGGTAAAGGTGTGACAAGTATAGGGGAGGATGCTTTTGAGAAGTGTTCAAGTCTTACCGATATTTACTTCGGCGGTTCGGAAGACGAGTGGGACGCGATAGCCCAAAACGTGGAAATACCCAACGGTGCCGTTGTTCATTTTTCTGGCGGAATGTCTGACCGTCCCAACAGATTCACAGACGTTAAACCCGGCGCGTTTTACGCCGACGCCGTTTTATGGGCGGTGGAAAACGAAATAACGACGGGAACGAGCAAAACGACGTTTTCACCCGATGATGGATGCACCCGCGGGCAGGTTGTTACTTTCTTATGGCGTTCTGCCACGTCGCCCACGTCTGAAACCCAGAACAACCCGTTCTCTGACGTCAAGACAACGGATTACTTTTTCAGACCTGTTTTGTGGGCACTGGAGAATAAGATCACAAAAGGAACGACGGTGAATAAGTTCTCACCGTCCGACGTTTGTACAAGGGGGCAGATCGTCACTTTCTTATGGCGAGCTGCGGGAGAGCCTGAACCCTCGCAAAAAGATAATCCCTTTGATGACGTAAAAGATAGTGATTTCTTTTACAAAGCGGTTCTTTGGGCGGTGGAAAACGACATAACAAGGGGAACTTCTGCGTCGAAGTTTTCCCCGGCCGAAACGTGCACCCGCGGTCAGGTCGTCACCTTCCTGTTCAGAAGCAAAACTTGATCGAGGTACCCGCGAAAAAGCAAAAGAAGGGTGTGACAACATAAGATGCTGAAAAAATCGTTAGTCAGATCGCTTTATATAATTCCGGCAATGGCAGCGGTAATCTTGTTCGCTACGTATTTGTGGTCACCGAATTATTTGATTACTCCTCCTCAACTTTCGGGATTTGAAAAACAGATCGAAACCGCTGTTCCAGTTCTTTTGATCGCACTTTATTCTTTCATTCTCCCAAACAAGTTTGAAATTGAGCTTGGACTTATAAACGGTTACAGCACCTTGAAGCTTGTGCTGACAAAAGCGATCCCGATCTTCTTATATACGATTCCCACAGCGTTTCTGGCAATCGCTTTTTATCAATACACACCGTATGACTCTGATCAGTTCAAGTCTTTGATTCCGATATACGTACCGGAGGATAATTTCAAGCTTTATACGTTTATTTCAGTTTTTGTGATCATTCTGTTTTTTTCAGCTCTCTTCCTTTTCATGAGAGTACTGACCCGGAACTGCTTTCTTCCTGTTATTACAGATCTTCTGTTTTTATCAGCTTTTGGGTCAATTTCAGAGGGAATCGTAACAGGGTACGTTGATCTGCGTGTATGCCTCATTGATCCGTTTATTACCGTCTATTTTGTCGGAAATGAGGTTCCAAACGCTTACGCGGATCAAGTTGCGGGAATGTCAATATTGAGAAACGCATGGACCGTTAATCGCATTGTCTTCTTTCTCCTTTCTTTGGCGATCCTCGCGGCGACTGTTTTTCTCCTTCGTCGCGAGAGACTGCACCGGGGAATAGGAGAATAAAACAAAACAAGGAGCAACTTATATGATCGAAATAAAAAATCTCACGAAAGTTTACCCTCGCGGTAAAAAGAAAGCGCTCGACGGGGTGACTATCGGAATACCGAACGGGATATTCGGACTCATCGGGCGCAACGGAGCGGGAAAGACGACACTGATGCGCATTATCGCCACCGTTATGGATCAGACCGACGGCGCGATCTTCGTCGACGGCGTAGACCTAAAGGAGTGCAAAAACGATTTTCGCAAATCCCTCGGTTATCTACCGCAGTCAACGCGCCTTATGCCGCGTCTCAATATCGTTGAGTTTCTCGACTATATCTGCGTTATGAGAGGGATCAAGGACAAAAAGGATCGCCGCGAAAAGATTGCTTCCGTGATCGAAACGGTGGGACTTGTCGGTGAAGAGAAGAAACAACTCGGGAAATACTCCGGCGGGATGCTCCGCCGCGCAGGTATCGCTCAGGCAATTATCGGCGACCCGAAGACGCTTATCATCGACGAGCCGACGACAGGGCTCGACCCGGAGGAGAGGATCTATTTTCTCAACCTTCTCTCGCGCATAGCGCAGGACAGGACGATCATCTTCTCGACGCATATTATTTCGGATATCGAGCTTCTCTGCAAGAATATCTGCATTCTCGAGCTCGGACAGGTGAGGTACCTCGGAGACAAGGATAGCTTCGTCAAGACGCTAGAGGGAAAAATGTTCGAGCACGAGGGCACCTCGGAGGATGAGGTGGAATTGCGCCGGTCCGCCATGGTGACTTCCGTTTCCTATGTTGATGGCATAGCTCACATCAGATATGTCTCCGACATTCCGTTTTTCGAGTCATCCCGGCCGACAAACCCGTCACTTGAGGACGCTTACATTCACGCTCTCGGTGGCGTAAAAAGATAATAGGTGCATTTACGTCATAATAAAAGCAACAAGAGAACCCTAAGCAAACAAGGACATAATGTGAAAAGGAGGGCGAGAGCCTTGAAAAACAAAAAAACCATCAAACTGGTCAACGATGAGCGTCTTAACACGAGAGTAATATCCAGTAAAAGCTGCGAGACCGGCACTGATCATTGTTACTCCGTGGATAATGCAGAGTGTTCGACTTTCTCGATTGACGTCTGCGCAATTAAGGACTTTGCGGCTTGCTATAATTGGTCTACGGATATTTGCGCTTTGGAGGAGGACATCTACGCGTGCCATAACGGGCAATCAGATTATACCTGAAATATCTTTTGAGTGTTATTCAATAGTTTCTCTGAAAAAGGAAACTTTTTGAAATAACTATAAAGAATTGACTCATATGTTGCTTTTAATGTGATGTAATGTTGGGGAGCAGAATTAAATACATTCTGCTCCCCAGCACAAACCTATATTTCATTAATTAGATAAATAGTATTATCGCAAATAACAGTGAGGGAAACCATGTTTTCGAAAACATACAAGTCAACGATAAAAACGATTGTCAGATCTCCACTCACATGGGCCGCGGTAGCTCTTATGATCGGAGTAGCAGTTTACTATGTTATTATAGGTGGATATGGCGGTTATGATCCTATGACCGGGGAACAATTCACTGATAGGGATCCAAGGTTTGTTCTTGTGTATGGTATGTACATTCAGCATTTTCAAAATACCATTGCACGTGAGGTAATGCTGATCGGAGTACCGCTTTTCTGTGTAATAGTATCCGGGATAGTTTTAACTAGAGACTGGCGTGATAGTTTTTTTGAAGTTGAACATGCAGGTAACGTTAAAGCAAGATCGTATTTTTTAGGAAGATTTCTTGCGGTTTTTACGATTTTAACATTTTCCGCACTTTTTGTTTACTTGTTTTCTTTTCATCTATACATTTTCACTCGAGGCGGAGTTCCCGATTTAAGCCCGTGGGAATATATATTTGATTCAAATATTCGACTCTTTCGAATGTTTTTCATAACAGCTATTCCAGCGATACTGATCTTCACTGGGTTAACGTTTTTGGCAGGAAATCTTGCAAAAAGCGGAACAATCGGAACAGTTGTCGGAGTAGTCTACGTTTTGGTTCTTTATTTGACAAACTATAATTTTAAATTTAGGATGCCGCTGATCTACCAGGAATATCTTGTCCCGACCCCAAGACATTTGTATCAATACTGGGGATATTATGATACCGAATGGTTTGACGTCAAATGGCCTCATAATCCGTTTTCGACGGGACAAATGCTTCTGTGCTTATGTATTCTATATTCTGCTGCGTTATTGCTTGTGGCGGGTTCTTATCTTTGCGTAAGGCGAAGAAAGATCTAAACCAACGATTTATTATGCGAGAGCCAATCATTTAAAAACCTTTTGTTGTGTAATACGATGGGGAGATGTGAATATTAACGTAGTTTTATCTGATCAAATAGTGAAGGATAATCTTGAGGTTATGAATAGAAACAAATTACCAATTAGAACCGATTACTCAACTAGATCCAGTTATGCTACGCTCTTCATTAAAATAGGAAAAAACGATGATGTTTTAAAATATGCTATATGTCATACTCTTACAAACATATTTTTTGAAGAATCATATCTGGAAATAGTTGATCACTACACAAATTATGTATTGAGAGATTTACTTGATACAAAGCATCGGTCTTTTTATCGTCAACAGCTGATAGAGAGTAAGAAAGATATCATCACATTTATACAAGAAAAACTTTCAGATAATTATTATATAACGTGTTACTTAGATGATTTTTTCATCAAGGGGTCTTCGCATTATAATAGTCAACACTTTTGTAGTGAACATTTAGTGTATGGATTTAACAGTGGCGGATGTTTCTTTGATGTTATCTCATTTAATGATGCGGGCCTTTTCGATAATAAATTATCGTTTGATTTGTTTTTGTCGTCTCTGTATGATTTTTCTGATGATCTTGTCCCCTTTTCATATTCTAAGTTGAAACATGGAATAGACTATTCTTTTAACAAGCATTTTATTAAACAAAACATTAGCGATTATTTTGAATCGAAAAATAGATTTTGGGTTTTGGATAACTCAAAGAAAACATTTGGATTAAAGGCTTTACAGAGTTTCTATAAATACGTTAATTATTTAATTGATAACCGTTTACCTATTTCAACAAATGACTGTTTGCTATTATTAGATCATAAAAGAATGTTTGCCAAAAGGCTTGAATATCTTGAAGAATCAGCCATAATAACGTCTGATCACTGGGCGGAAATATACACCCCTGTTCTACAAATGGCGAGGAAGCAAGTTGATTTTTGCCAAGAATATAACAATAACGGTTTTAAATCTAATTGCCGCATTCCTTACTCGGAAGATTTGATTTTGACAGAAGAGCATATTCTCAATAAGTTGATAAAAACTGGGTTTTAATATGTTAAAGGATAAACAAAAAAATCGAAGAAAACTTCAGATGAACTCCAACCCACTATATCAATCATTTGATTACGTCGCTTTTCCTTGTGGAATAATTGAAGGCTCATTTGATAAATCGGAACTATGGATTTGTTCTAATATCCTTGACATTTGTTTCAGCGAAACAAATCTATGGGTTCTTAATAGAGAATCATCTTTTTTAGATAAAGGTCCGCTCATAACAAACAAAGATGAATTGTATTATTATGATCTCCTCTATTATCCGGAGAAAGTTATTAAGCAACTGCAGGATATTATTAAAGATGACTGGTATATAGAAGGTTCTTTCAACGAGATAGCAATACCAGAAAAGATAGACTATAAAAGAAGAGATAATATTCACAGTTTTTTTATCTACGGTTATGATGATTCAGAACAGGTATTTTATGCAATTGGCCATACTAGAAGCGGACAGTTCGAAACATATGACATAAAATATGATACTTTTTTAGAATCTGTCAGGCTGAACAGGGAGGACGTATCAGCTCTCCTTTTAACAAAGTCTAATGATACTTTTGAATGCTTTTTCGACTGTGAAAAAGTGTATCAATCAATTGATAACTATATTAAATCGAAAAATAAATATATCGACATCAAAAAAGGAACGTTATGTGGGATAGATGCTCTACGAACATATGTCAATTATTTAATTTGTCAATATAAGAATAAGAGAAAAATCGATCCAAGAAACAGTAGGTTGCTGTCAGAGAATAAAAGGGTTTTCTTTAAAGCAATTCAGATTCTTCCTTCATTTGGTAAAGTAAGCCAAGAAGAACTTGAAGAAATCTATGACTGTTATTTTCGCCATCACTATCTAGTATTAAAATACAATCTTTCGGGTGATATATCACTTATCCAAAACATAATAATTGAACTCAATGAAGTAATAGAGAAAGAAAAAAGAGTTTTACAAATGATTATGTAACGATTTCAAAAAGATAGTATTATTCTCAACGGGGAGGATAGTATCAAAAATGAAAAGAGTAAAAGAAAGAACAAAGAATTTGATAAAACATTACATACGAAGTTTCACTATTTCATGGAAAGCATCACCTCCTTTGTTCTGTTTCAGAGTTTTCTATGAATTGGTTTCGGTTGTTATCCCTATTGTGTCGTTGTTCTTGTCAAGGAATATTTTAAATATTTTAAGTTCTGAACCCTATCCTCATAAACTATCTGATTTTATTGTTTTTACGGGATTAACTATTATTTTACAGCTTGTTAACGCGTTTCTTGGAAGGTTAAATACCTACTATGCAACTCTTCATGGTGATCGAATAAGCCATACAATTGATAACGAGATTATCCAACAGATAAATAAACTGGATATTTCATATTTTGACAACCCGGAATTCTATGACAATATGCAAAACGCAATTAGAGATTCTGGTTCCCTTCAGTCTTTAACGTGGACGTCTTTGCTGATGATAAAAAGTATTGTTCAGCTTATTTCACACTTAATTATTATGGCAAAACTAAATCTTTTCGTGCCAGGTGTAATTGTCTTGTGCTGTATTCCTGGTGTGATTGCTGACAAATATGTTGCAAAGAGAAAATACGATTGGCAACTAAAGAGAGCCAGAAATGACCGGAAGCTTGGATATTTCAAAGGAGTCCTTCAAGGTAAAGGATATGCAAAAGACATAAGAGTTTTTGAGAATCAAGATTATTTCAAGTCAAGATTTTCTGATATGTGGAAGGAATGGTTTTCGGAAAAGAAGAAAATGGACAAGTTAAAATTAACTCTTTCATTTGCTTGTTCAATTTTACCTCTGTTTTCTACCTCTTTAGTCCTTATCATAGTAGGGTTAGGTATAGTTAATGGAACGAATACACTTGGAGATTATTCTTTATATGGTGGCGCAGCGGCTCAACTTTTGACGTCAGTTACAACATTTACCGGGGTCATCAATCAAAGTTATGAAAGCGAGATGCGTCTCAACAAGTATGCTGATTTTTTAAAACTAGAACCATTGGTTTCCAATACTGGTAAAAGAGAAATAACAAGTATTGAGACAATTGAATTTGAAAATGTTAGTTTTTCATATCCAAATACATCGAAACTCATACTTGAAAATATATCTTTTGTTCTAACAAGAAATCATAGTTTAGCTCTTGTCGGCTTGAATGGCGCGGGCAAGTCGACAATTGTAAAACTCTTGTTGAGACTATATGATCCCGATAAAGGAAGAATTCTAATAAACGGGATTGATTTGAAGGAATACGACATTGTAAGTTACCATAAATGCATAGGGGCTGTTTTTCAGGATTTTGCAAGATATGATTTGCGAATACGTGAAACTGTTGCCCTTACAGATATTGAACGAGTCAATGAAGACGCAAGAATAATTGAAGCGTGCGATAATGCAGAATTGAACATCGGTATAGGTTCGCTGCAAAACGGTATAGATACATATTTGGGGAAAACTTTTGATCCGGACGGCCTTGAGTTATCAGGGGGAAATTGGCAAAAAATCGCGATTGCACAAGCCTTTTTTAAACGATCATCTCTCATGCTGTTTGATGAGCCAAACTCCGCTCTTGATCCGGAATCTGAAAGGAATCTTTTTGAAAAAATGCAACAACTTGGAAAGAACAAGTGCGTTATCTATGTTACTCACCGGCTCTCTGCAGCAACAACTGCAAGTCAGATTCTAGTGATTGAAAATGGGGAAAGTATTGAATATGGGTCTCACAAAGATCTAATGCAATTACACGGAAGATACTATGATTTGTTTAATAAGCAGGCCGAGCATTATCGAGAATAAAAACTGAAAATGCAAAGGGGACAAAAAATATTACATTTTTTCTATTGATTGCCGACGAATGACTTATATCGACTTGTTTGCAAATGGTCTGAATTCTTATAGGGGCCTCACTTAAATGTCCAACGGAGCATAGGAGAGCAATAATGCAGAGGGAAAAAAGTGAAAAGCGGTCACATTTCCTTGAACCAATTATTTCTTCGAGTCCCAGTTATTCCTATAAGGTAGCAATGTGTCAAAATACAAAGGGAAGCGATGTTAACACATTTATATCAAATTCCTATATCAATCTATATTATGAACCACATTATCTTGATTTATATGAAGAGGACTATTTTTTTCAAAGAGAAGGAGTTTTTTCCGTTGAGAGAAATCAAATATATATTTCAAACATTGGTAATGATTGTTCATTGTTTGCAAAATGCATTAGTGAATATTTGAGTAACGGATTCTTTGTCCTATCTCATTGGGATAAGTATTACCTTCGTGGAGACGATTGCTTCCATAAAAATCATTTTGAAGAAGAACATATCATATATCGAATTGAATTAGAGAAAAGAATTGTTAATGTTTGTTCGATTTCATTCGGGAAAGTGTTGTTTTATAACATTCCTTTTCGAGATTATTTCTGTTCAAATCTGGTTTTTAGATATTCAAACAGAGAATTTCAATTTGTTAAGTATAATCCTAAAAGTCAAATCGGCGTCGATCTATCAAAAATAGAAGATGATTTGAGTGACTATCTAAACTCTACCAATAGGTTTTACAATGGTAGGAGTAGTGCCAGAAAATATGGTATGGAGGCAGTGGAGGCATATATTTTTGACTTAAAATCATTATTATCTGGACAAACAGATATAGTTTCTCAAACACACATATTGTACGATCATTCTGTTTCAACAAAAATACGAATGCAAACACTGGCAATGAAAGGTATTATTGAAAGAAGATTATGTGACGAATACGAACATACTTATTCGTTAATGAATAAAATCCTTTATTTAAGTGATTTGTTACCAATAGAATACTCGGAACAAAATACAACAGAATTAATTAGGACAGTCACGGCGTTTTTCTCTGAGGAAAAAAATATTCTAAAAGAGTTTTTGCGTTGCATTAGCAAAAAAAATAACAGGAGAAACAATGGATAAAATACTTCTTCCTTTTAATAATAAACCACCGTATACAGCATATCATGAACAAGCTTTTCCTCTTGGAATCATGGAAGCTCACGGTATCAATGTAAACGACTGGCTATGTAGCGAATCGTTAGTTTTGTGGTCCCCGTCTTTAGACCTTTTACAAGCGCATTGCTCCGATAGAGTATCGTTTGCTAAATATGGGCCGATTATTAGTAATGTGTGTTTTTTCTATCCATATGAGTTAATTAATAATCCTCAAGCTGTTATTGAAAGAATTATCGGTTTAATCTCTGATGGCTACTATTTATCTGGCTATGCCAATTATCGAGCTATCCCAAACAACAGCGCATATGGGAGGTTTGATCGAAGCTTCAACCTGCAAATTTATGGTGTGAATTGCATTTCAAAGACTTTCAATTGTATTAGTTATATCAGTGACAATTATAGACCTTTTGATATAACATGGGATCAGTTTGTTGAATCTCAAAGGCTACAAGATCTCGAAAGAATTCCTTTCTTTACATTAAAGTTTAATAATGAGTATCGTTATCAATTTGATTTAATAAAAGCAAAAAAGAATTTGTCAGATTTTTTAAACTCTAGATACGACTTTTCAAATAATGAAGAATACAGCGATTTTAAATTTGGGGCAAGCGCTCAAGAACGTTATCTTGACTATTTAAAAAGTTGTAGTCAAAAGGAATATAAGTTTGACGCGAGGAATAGCCGGTCATTGATGGAATTCAAAAAAGTGATTTTTCATTTGATTAAAAAGCATTTTTCTGAAGAAGTAAAACTTAACTTTTCTTGTTTATCTGAATTATTTAATAATTATAATCGTCACCATCTATTGTGTGTGAAAAGCTTAATTCAGAATGATTATCACTATTTTAAGAGGGCTATTAAAAATTTGGAAGAAACATTCAAGGTAGAAACAAGTCATCTGAAGCAATGTGCTAAATTATGAATGTAGTAGGCGACATTTGACTGCTTCAATGTTTGGAGTGACAGACATCGGTGCCATTTTGATAGATAATGATAAAACAAATAATTTTTATTTATTCTTATATTTCTTTCTGGTGAAATCTGTTCTCGTATTTGTATCATAATCTGATATTCCACTATTGCATTCACGTATTGTGAATAATGACTGAGGATGAAAAAATGAATAGGATAGTTTTGCCAATAGAAGAAAAACCCGCCATATGTTGTTATCACAATATGGCATTTCCATTGAGTATTATTCAGGGGGGTTCAAAGTCAATTGGTAAAGACTGTACTTCATGGATGATTGGAAAATACTTGAATTGCGTTTATTTCACCGACAACCCCGGCAATGATTATGAGATCTGTATTGACGATTGGTGGGGTTGGGAAGAAGGTGTACTAATACACCAGTGTATGGATTTTTTGCCTGAGTTGATCAAATCGTTAAATGCAACTCCCCTTGATATTGTTAAACATATGATAAAAAACGGCTGTTATGTTTCAGGCGGATTTAATGAGAAGTATATCCCCGGGAAAAGTGCATTTGGCAAATATGATTATCATCATGATTATCTGATTTATGGTTACGATGACTATGAAAGTGTGTTGTACTCAATTGGTTATCTTAGTCAAAGAAAGTATGTCCCTTTTAAAATAAAATATGTCGATTTTTCGTGCGCGATAGATGATAATCTTCAGCCAAAGAAATCATTTGAAATTTGGAAATACAATTCCGAATATGAGTTCAGTATCAATATTCCGAGGATTCGAACTTGCTTCACAGATTATTATAATTCAACAACTTCATATGGGAAACGAGAAAAAGCGCTTTACGGATTTGAGGCAAACGAAAAACTAAAAGAGTATATTCAAAAATTCGCCATTGCCAGTAATCGAAGAAGAATTGATGACAGATATACACGCGCGTTTATGGAGCATAAAAGAATGGTTCTTCTTTGCGCAAAATTATTGCAAGGACTTGCTGAGAATTATATTGCTCCATTTACTACTGTCTACGAAAAATCCTGCAGTATTTTTTCTCTTTCTATAAAGTACAACATCGACAAAGATAAGAATGAGATAAGTAGAATTTGTAATTTGTTTGATGAGATTTTTCAGATTGAGAAAGGAGCTATAAAGAGTTTTAATAATGACCTTTCGGGACTAGTCGGTATTTAATCAATCCAAATCATTTATAAAATAAATCAAAAGCATAATTCAACCATACAAAGGAGAGAAAGAAAGTGAAAGTAAAGAAAACACTCAAACTAATAAACAACGAACGTTTGTCTATTCGAGCAAAAGCAGCCAAGGGGTGCGACAGCACTTCAGCTGACCAGTGTTACGATAATGATTTTGCAGCGTGTTATATTTACTCGACCGATATTTGCACTAAAAAAGATTTGGCATCTTGTTTTAACCACGCTATAGATGTGTGTGCTGAAAATATTGATATCAAACCGTGTTCACCCTATAGTCAAGATTACTACACCTAACAAGTAGCAACATTGAACTTTAAAATGCTTTTGATTTGGAGTAGGCCGTAGGGAAACAAGATGATAAAGTTTTGTTTCCTTACGAGCATACTTTCTAAATATAGATTATTTAAATATTTATTGGTAATTGTTATATCGAATCTACTCTAAATACTACACTCCATTTTATGGTTTGGCTGAACGAGGTGGAAATGTTCTCAAAAACATACAAAGCAACGCTAAAAACAATTATCCGGTCACCGCTAACATGGATTTCAGTGGCATTTCTTGTTGGTGCTACTATCTACTATACGTTTTTCCTACATACCTATGAAGTTGATTTGAATACAATGGAAAAGATTTGGGATACTGACCCAAGATTTGTTATTTCATATGAAGATGTAATTCAAAGGTTGGCGGATGCACGTTCAATAACGGTGATGAGTTACGCAAGTCCATTATTATTTGTGATAGTATCGATTATCGTTTTAATAAGAGACTGGACCGATAATCTATTTGAAATTGAACGTGCCGGAAATGTTAGTCCTTTAACTTATTTTTTCGGACGATACTCCGCCGTTGTTACTTTTGTGACTTCAGTCTTTCTTATTGACGTATTATTTGCTTTGCACGGGTACTATATTTCACGAAGGGGAATCCCGGATTTACCCGTGTGGGACTACATAGTTGATTTTGATTTTCGACTTTTGCGCTTATTTTTTACAGCTGTTGTCCCGGGGATTCTGATATTTGTTGGAATTGCCTTTTTTGCCGCAAACCTGACGAAAAGCGGTATTGCAGGAGCAGTAGTATCGATTTCGTATATTCTGTTTGAGTATCTTTGTAATTCTATATTATTATTCAGAATGCCGGAAGTTTATAAAAACTATTTAACACCCACCCCTTTGAATCTGTATTTATACTGGCGATATTATGATACAGAATGGTTTAACATCAAGTGGCCGCATAATCCGTTTTCTACGGAACAAATGTTGCTGTGTTTATGTATTCTGTATTCTGCTGCGTTATTGCTCGTAGTGGGTTCTTATCTTTGCGTAAGGCGAAGAAAGATCTAAACCAACGATTTATTATGCGAGAGCCAATCATTTAAAAACCTTTTGTTGTGTAATACGATGGGGAGATGTGAATAATAACGTAGTTTTATCTGATCAAATAGTGAAGGATAATGTGGTTGAAAAAATTGGAGGTATGAGATGTGCTTCAAAACATTCCGTGCAACGGTCAAAACAATTATTCGATCTCCTTTAATATGGGCTGCAATGGCTCTTCTTTTTGGGGTTGGCGTTTATTTCAGTTTAATAATTAACACGGGGCAGATTGATATTAAAACATATGAAATGGTTTGGGATACAGATCCTAGATTCGTTTTTTCATACAAAATGTATATTCAAAAGGTTCTTAATACTCTTATGGCAGCCCCGTTGATGTGGTTTTCAGCCCCTGCATTTTGCGTGATAGTAACCGGCGTCTTATTGACCCGGGATTGGCGCGACAACTTTTTCGAAATTGAACGTTCGGCAGGAGTGAAACCGTATCAGTATTTACTAGGAAGATTTTTCGCAGTACTTTTATTCGTGACCCTACTCACTTTATTAACAGCATTCACGGCGTTTCATACTTACTTCTTGTCGAGAGGGGGAGTTTCATTTTTAACACCGGCAGAATACTTTTTTGATTCTTCGATTCGTATTCTCCGCGCATTCTTTATGGCCACATTTCCAGGGATACTTATATTCGTCTCTTTCACATTTGCATTGAGTAGTATTATGAAAAGCGGGCTTGCGGGTACTATAGGTGGTCTCGGACTGGTAATTTTCAAATACTTGTCACAAGGAATTCTCCAAAATAGATTACCCGGTTTTTATCACAATTACTTAAGTCCTACTTCAGCAAATCTTTATCGTTATTGGTCATTTTATGACACAGAATGGTTTTATGAAAAAACAGAGCATAACCCATTTACTACTCATCAAATGTTACTTTGTCTTTCGTGTTTGTATCTGATTTCTGTAATTTGCATTGGAGTATCATACTTATGTGTTAAAAAAAGAAAGGCCTGATTACTCATATGTTAAGAAAAGCATTTAAATCCTCCATATACATAATTCCATTAACTCTCGGGTTAATCCTTTTTTCGACTCATCTCTGGATTCCGAATTATTTGATTGCTCCACCTCCATACTCGGGGTTTGCTTTCCAATTTGAGAGTACAGTTGTTATTCTTCTCGTTGCGCTTTATTCTTTCCTTCTTCCGAACAGATATGAAATAGAATTAGGTCTTGTAAACGGGTACAGCACTTTAAAACTAACAGCAAATAAAGCAATTCCGGTTTTTGTTTACTCTATTGTGATTGCTTTTGTAACAACCCTGCTATATCAATATAAACCATTTGATCTTAATGTAGCATCTAGGATGCCGATTTTTGTTCCGGATAATCACAGAATTTATATTTTAATCTCATTCTTTGTTACCGTGACCTTTTTCTCTTCTCTCTATTTGTTTATGAGAGTACTGATGAGAAATTGTTTCCTGCCGGTTATCCTTGACTTGCTTTTTGTAACATTATTTTTGGGATTAAATGAACGGATCATAAAAGGTTTATCTGATATCCGGACATGCTTGTTTGATCCTTTCATTTCGGATTATTTTGTAGGTAATAACGTTCCAAATGAAATAGCGGTGAAATACCCGGAGATGGCTATTTTGAAAAACGCTTGGACAAACAACCGACTGATATTTCTCACTTTTGCTCTGTTACTGTTTACGGCAACTGCTTTCCTTCTACGCCGAGAGAAGCTTCATCGGGGAATAGGCGATTGATTAAGCGAAAGCTCCAAAACACAGAAAGTGCATATAAAAGAATCCATTTTAACAGGCATAATCATCAATGAGTTAACTCTGATTTATTAAAGGTTAGAGTATGTTTGATGTGCTTGGAATTTATAAGGATTTAACTTGACGGTAGTTGCACGGATTCTCCTCATTGGGGTGGTTGAAAAAAAGTGCTTGTACTTATTAACAACATATTTGGCAACATATTATTTCTTGTTTTCCCAAAAGGCAAAAAAAGAAGAAAGGAGGATTACCCAAAATGAAAGACAAAAAGATTATTCGTTTGGTCAACGACGAACGAAAGAATATCTCGATTCGTTCGAGAAAAGGTTGCAGTATAGGTGTGACAGATACTGCTTGTTCCTCTAAGGATGTTTGTTATACTATAGACGCAGCTTCGTGCCAATTGTACTCAACTGATGTCTGTGTTGGTAAAGATCTTGCTGCATGTTATAACCAAGCGCATGATTATTGCGGAGGAATAACTGATGACACAGTTGCGTGTATGTATGGCGCGTACGATTACGAATAATTATATGAAGTTATACCAACTTCGTATAGTTGGATTGTAATCTGATCCCAAAGGAATAATGTTTTGCCGTTTGTGTTGATTTTAACCAGAGCAGGGATGGCATTCCCTGCTCTGGCGAAAACCAATGTGAATTTGCTATCTGATTATCGTAATTGAATTAGAAGAAATCATTAAACTTTTTGAGAGAATAACATATTATTTGGGAAGATATGAGAATTATTAGACGGGAGAGATCTATTATGAAAAAGTTATCTTTATTCCTTGTAGGAATTATCTGTTTGTCTGTGTTTTCCGGATGTCAGAAAAAGAATGAAATCTCTGTGATCACGGAGAACGATCCTATCGCTGACTACGATTCTATTGAGGAAGTCCACATAGAAGGAGAGAAGGGCACATTTAAGGTCAGCAAGAAGCTTTATGTTTCTGACGACGTCAATATTCCATACTTTGATCTTGGTCGTGGCGGATGGGTGAATAAAGGTAAACTTGCAGTAATAAAGGTCGACAATCACGTCGGAAGAGATTGTTCAATCGAAATAACGATAACGTACATAAAATCGGGCGGCTCAGAGATCGGACAGAGTGAGAAACTATTTTTGGGTTTTTCAAATAATGACAGCAATTATTTCTTTTTTCAACCAGAAACGGATTTCGACGATATAACATATGAAATCAGAACATTGGAAGACGACACGCCAGGCAGGTCTGGATATTTTACGTTCAGTACTGTTGCAGTGGCGGAACCGTTTGAGATGGAAGATCCTGCTTTAAAAGAACTATTCGGTCATACCGCGAATTTGTCGAGTTCTATGACTTGTTCATCGTCTGAGACGATATATCTGTCGACCGAGACACTTTATTATGATAACGAAGGCAAGCCAATTTGTATTTCATCTCGATCGGGTGAAAACAAAGGGGTTTTGTCATCAATGACACCAGATATTTGTGTTGAACAGGACGGCAAATATGTACTTCCCGATAATATGAAGGGAGACCTTAGATGTGTTGTCTCAATCGTAAAGACGATGGATCAAGAACAGTGGGCTAAAATGATTTCAGGGGGTTAAAGAAGCGAAGGTGAACTATTAGTCTGTTATTCTTGAGTTTTGACAAACACATTTTTCTATGAGGAATTATTCTTAGTTAAAGGGGTGATAATCGAGGGGAAATGAAGTCATTTGTTTTGATTGGGTGTTCAAAAGGGAGGCGATAAAAAGAAAAAACAAAGAGTGAAGTGCAGGGGTATTCAACTGAGAATACCAACCGCATGTATATGACATTTTTAAGAAGTAAATCCAGTAAATAATGAGGAGGATGACCAAAATGAAGAAAACCGTTACTAGGATTATAGCAATTATAATCTCAATTGTTTCTGTATATTCTATTTCAATTGCAGTAAACGCACAGTATTATTCCGACATTGCCACAACCAACCCGAATCTGGATTATTTGAACTATGTGACAGACCGAGAGTATATTGATCCTGTATCGACGACTCAGTTTTCTCCAAGTACTAATATGAAGCGCGGAGATGTTGCACTTATGTTGTATCGTTATGATGGAACAACTTCAAGCAGTACAACAAATCCTTTTACTGATATACCGTCTTCATCAAAGTACGCAAAAGCGGTAACATGGGCATATAATAATAACATTATCAATGGAATATCCGCTACTTTGTTTGCTCCTAATTCACCTATCACTAGAGAGGACCTGTGTACAGTAATGTATAGGTATGCTACCTACTGCGGATCTGACACAATCTATTCTATTGATAATAATGCATTGAACGGCTTTACAGACGCTTCTCAAATACACTCATACGCCAAAACTCCAATGAAATGGGCTGTAACACATGGTTTGATTGCGGGTACTTCACCAACAACGTTGTCTCCGCTTAGCAACTTTATCAGAGAATATGTGGCGGTACTCATACGAAGATACCATTTGAAAATTGATAAATTTAAATGGGGCAAAGACAACTATAGTTTTTCAAACAGTAGTTCAGTATTCACCTATGGTTACTATATCAATTACGATCATTTGGTAATACTTGATCATTACTGTACTCTTTATAATACGCCTTCTGTATTTGATTATGTGTTAGAGATGACAACAGAGGATTGGGGAGGGTCATGCGCAGGAATTGCAATGACAACATTACTTCAACTTCGAGGGATTGTGGATTATACAGGAAACTTTGGAGGAAGTACTGCAAAAAATCTTCATGACATCTCAGCTACTACCAACTTAACAAGTGCTATAAACTATTATCATTGTCTGCAATCTCAATTTCAGACGATTTATAAATCTATAACATCAAACTCTGTTACGACATTGAAAGATTTGATTGACACTAACGGGCCGACAATAATAGGATATAGATGGCAAGTAGGCTCATTATCTTATGGTCATGCAGTTCTTGCGTATAAGTATGAGGATACGGTTGATGGAAAAACAATATTCTATGTTGCAAATCCAAACAATTCCTTGACTTATACCACGTTGACTTTTGATCCGGTGAACGGTACCTGCTTTGATGGGTCAGTATATGCAACAAGGTCTCGTTATTATACAATGTCAAGACAATATGACCTTGACGATTATTATAATGACTTTGATTTTAATAATCTGTTGGATACCGTAAATAATAATGCAGTTGAACACCAAAACGAAGCTACTTTTACTATCACAATGAGCGGTAATTATACGATAACTAACAATGAAGGGGAAGTATTATCAGTAAGTGGAGATACGGTAACTGGGGATATGAAAATAATATCAGAATCAAGTATAGATAATGGTCCTGAAACCCCAGCTGAAATTGTCATTAAAGTTCCTGATAGTACATCGTTTAGATTTAGAAGTGATAGATCTGGATTTAACGGAATTATTAAACTGTCCTCCGGTAATCAATTTTCAGTCATCGATGGAGAGAGTATTAGCTCTGTTCTCTTTACTGGGTCTATGGTTAATGTTAATACTGATGATTGTAGTTCAGTGGGGATCACCTCTACAACCGATGCAACTTTAAGAAAGATGATTGGAATTAAGGGAATCTCTTCCGGATCTGTTTCTTGGAATCGAAACGAAGAAACGGTTTCTATTTCAGGCATTGAAACAATTAATTCAGCAACAATTTATAACCGGGATAGAATAAGTACAGGCAAACTTATTGAAACAATTGATGCTGAATCGAAAGATGGTAAGATTACTTTTGATATAACTAATAGTGACGTTAGATTTGTAAAATAATGCAAAACAATTTAGATTTATGAGGAGAATTGAGATGAAAAACATAAAAAAAATAATCGCAGCTTTACTTTCAGTTGTGCTATTGTTGCCGATAACGGTGTCGGCATCTTCCGCTGTTGTGGAATTCAGTGATCTTGACGGATATGGATGGGCAAAAGAATCAATTGAAAATCTTCATAATGACGGTATCTTTAAAGGAACAAGAAAAGACATGTTCAGCCCGTCGGGATATCTTCGTGTCGCGGAGTTGGCGTTGACTTTGTACCGCATTGCCGGACGTCCGAAAGCCGAAAAGACGTGGGAGAATTATACTGTTTGGAATATTGACTTCAATCGCGACTATCCATTGCCGGATGTTTGGTATTACGACGCTGCTATTTGGGCGGTTGAAAATGGTATAATTGAACTTTCAAATACCAACGAGCCGTTTATGGAAGCAGTCACAAGGGCATTTCCAAAACAGGATAATAACACTCATCTTATAATGGATGAAATGAAAGAAGATATAAATGAGAATGAGCACTTTCCGTCGTACGCAACGGTTAGGAGAGGTGACATCATTATAAGCATGTTTTTCTATGCAGAGTACGCGAAAAAAAATATAAGCGCTCGGGGTGACATTTCCGGATTCTCCGACTACGGTGAAATAACCGATTTGAGTTGGAGGAACTGCCATCCAATTAATAATGTGCATTATTTTAGAACCGACAACCGTGAGTGGTGTAACTCCGACATTCACGACTATCTTTCATGGGCGGTTGCCGAAGGTATTCTCGAAGGATATCCCGATGGATCACTCCACCCCTTTGAATATGTAACAAGGGCTGAGTATGCAGTGATGCTTGAAAGATTTGTTGATTATTTGAATAAGTGAAAAAAGTTATTCAGATAATGGACTTGTATGGACCTCTCATATTTGAGAGGTCCATATGAATAATGTATTTTCTACTGAATGAGTTAAAAAGTTACATAAAAAGGGGGACGCGCAGTAATTATCGAGCGCGAAAAATAAGATGATAATTGATATTTCCCATGAACAATTTAGAAAAATAATGAATGATGACAAACTGTTTTTGCCATTTCGCTGGGATGGGCTTGATTTCGAAAAAACTCTTAAAGAAAAACTTGAATATTATTTGTCCCTTCTTAAGTATGCACGGGATAATCCCCAGATTGACAATTCTTCTAAACTGTTAAGTTTCGATTTAGACAAAGTTGAAAGTGTAACTCAATTCCTTATTGAGTCTGTTAACCATTACTTGAGCGGATTCCCGCATTCTGCTTTTGATGCATTTACAAAAGCAATGAGAATATTTGAAGCGAACCCTTTGAAAGTTTATAATAAAAGTGTATTAGAACACTTCAAACATCACCGATCTAATGATCCTTTGAGTCTGTATCGCGTTGTTAAAGTTGACGATAATAAACCGTATCCACGAAGTAGAGTTTTTCACACGCCATATAACTTGAGATCAAAAGTATCAACGAGCAGATATAGTATTGCCGGTTTCCCAAGTCTTTACTTAGGTACGTCACTGGAGTTGTGTTGTGAAGAAATTAATTTCAAAAACAACAATAGTTTTGCTTTGGCATCGCTATTCAAAATTGACCGATCAATAAATGATTCCAATACATACATAAAGGTAATTGAACTTGGGATAAAACCACAGGACTTTTTGGAGACCTCCATTGACGACAACAGAGATAAAGAACGTTATAGGCATATTAAAAACCAGCTTTCTCATAACTCTAGGATTAAATCGTCATATTTATTATGGTATCCACTGATTGCTGCTTGTTCTTTTATAAGATGTAATAAAAATGATCCGTTTGCTCCGGAGTACATTATTCCTCAATTACTGATGCAATGGGTAAGATATGAAGCTAGTCTCTACCCAAACAGAAATAAAGGAAAAGATAGACTGATTGGTATTCGATATTTTTCATGTGCATCAGTTAAAGCTTCAGAAATGGGGTTCAATTATGTATTCCCAACAAGCGGGAAACAGTTATCTGATACTTTTCCGTTTTGTTCCGTTTTGTCAAAAGCGTTTTATATATCGAATCCTGTTTTTTTACATGAATATGATAACGTTAACCGATGTGAGAATGTGTTATTTCACTTGGGTTATTCTGACAAATTAAAAAAAGTTGATTTTATTCCAGGTTCAAATGAAGAAAGACAAGGCTCTGATTAACTAAAACCAGTTGGATGCCTAAATATTAGTAAGTCTCTAATTATTTCCACTCTTTCTGCTGTATATCTTTTCAAATGGGTTTTTCACCTTGTCCTTGCACAGTGACAGGTGGCACCTGTCAGCAAATGAGTATAGTCCCCTCTTGGCGGAGGGGACTTTTTCAATCGTTCCTCAATTTGAACAACAGACTACTTTTACCTCCGTGTTTTCGGTACCGCTGTTCTGTTTGAATCAATCCTTCCTTCCGGAGATCCTGTAAGGCACGACGGATGGTTGATTGTGACAACTTCAAATCACGAGCTATGGTGGGAATCGCCGGCCAACACTCTCCACCCTTATTAGCCCGATCCGCAAGGTACGCATACACCGTGACCGCTCGGTGCGGAAGATCTGAATGGTATATTGAATCAAGTTTGCTCGTTGTTTCCACCTCCTGTACAGGGAACAGATTATCCAGTTATTAGTCATGAAGAGGAAGAGGCTTCGGCTGCCTGTTTCTTCTTTGATTCTTCATCGAAGACTTATGTGTATTTGCCTCTTTCTGTACCGGTCCGGGCATCCCACCGCCATCATTTTCACCGTCATATTCATAGAACACCTCCGGCATATACTTCCTCGCAATCTTATCCATCAATTCCGCTTTGCCGGCGTATTGAACTTTGCGATTTCCGTTCTCGGCCACAGTATATGGATTGTTCTTCTCAAAATCAATTCCCCACTTGAAGAATAGTTTAAGACGGACGCGCATTGGATGAACGCCTGTTTTCATCACAATGAATTCTCCCTTTGGTAATGATTTCAACTCGTCTGGAGTAAGGAGCGGGCGTTCCATCATTTGCAGAGATTCCGAGGGATCGGATTTGCTTCTGGAGACCGACCCGGACATGACAGTACGACTTCCTAAAGCTTTGGACAGAGTATCGGCAGACGAACTGTTGGGCGCAAACCCGCCGAAAAGAGTGATCTGCGTATTATCGACTATTATTTCCGCTCCTTCTTTGCCGTAATTCCTTTCGAGTTGGGCAAAGGACTGGATGATCGGGACGATCTGCAGACGTCTGGATCTGGACGCGCTGAACATCATCTCTGCAGATTCGATCTTAGGCAAAGTCCCGAACTCATCACAGAAGAACACACAGCGGTTTTTGAGCTGACCGCCGTTTTCATCAGCAACGGCCAAGATCTCACGGTAGAGTTGTTGGATGATAAGTGAGATCATGAAGAAGGTGTTTGGATTCTCCTCCGGCATGATGACAAAAATGGCTGATTTCTCACTGCAGAACTTCTCGGCGTCGATCTCCGTATCGAAGCAGAGGAGTTGTTCCAACTCTGAGTCTAAGAAGGAGTTAAGACGGGACAATGCCGTGGACATTACAGACGCCATACTCTGTTCGGCGGTGTTCAAAGCTGCCCCGGCAAACCATTTTGCTTTGTGATCGCTCGGGAGCATCTCCATGAGTTGCTGAAACTGATTTTTGCCTTTCTTTCCCGATGGAGCCAGCAGCTCCTGTATGATTTTGAACACGGATACGATGTGCCGTTCCTCCGGCCTGCAGAACTCTGCCACAAGCAGGATCGTTGACGTCAGGAGACCTTCCGCCGCGTCGTAGAAGTAGGCGTTCTGACCGAAACTCGCCGCATCCATGCCGGATAGGATAATGGTCTTGGAAATGATCTTCGCATACTTCTCAGCCTTCGCCTTGTAGACGAGGGTGTCGGGATTCGCCTGGTACAAATCCATATACTTATTGACCAGGTGCAGAAGGTTGTTGCCGTTTGATCGGGTTGGATTACGCAGATCTATCACAGCGACGTTGTATCCATAACCTTTCGCGATGTTTCCGTAGTTTCGCATGACGTCGCCTTTGGTATCTGTGGAGAGGAAACTCATCCCGCTGGCGCATGCGTACTCGATACAAGGGTAAAGCCAAAAGGCAGTTTTTCCTACGCCGGCAGCTCCGATCATGAGCACGTGGACGTCACCGGTATCTACCATCGCTGTGGTATTTCCTGAGCATCCGACGACGATGCCTTGAGGAAGAGGTTTGCCGTCTTCACCGGTTGGCGTCTTCCCACTCTTTGCCTGATTTCGCCATTTCTTTGGAGTAAACGGGATATGCCTATACACTCTCCGCTGTTCTCCCTTGGTCATCCAGCGGGCTGTTCCGTGCTGTCCGTCGCCGACCGTTTTTGATTTGATGTTGTTGAGGCTGTATACGTACGCAAGCAGAGTGATCCCTCCGAGGACGCTGAACATAACAGCGCCGACGATAATCAGAGCCCTAATACCTGACACGGTTTCTTCACCTCGCTTTCTTCTTGATTCATAGATAAAACATCCTCGTTCCAGTCCTTATGCTCAGGAACGAGGATTTTTGAATTGACTCCTTGTGTGAACAGCCTGTCGCTGATCCGTTTTGCAGCTATCTGTCCCGGTTCATCGCTGTCAAAGCAAATGAGCACCTCAGTTATTTGAGGATTATCCTTCATCATCTGGATCAGTACACTGTCCGACACGGAACAGGAGGCGGCGTAACTGTGGTCTCGCCAATTGTCCTTATGCATAGAAATAAAAGAGAGCATGTCTATCGGCGCCTCAAAGAGAAACACATACTTGCTTTTCCCGGTCCAGTGAAAGCTGTACTCCGGCATACTGCTGTCGGCGTTTCCCTTGAATGTGCTTCTGCTGCCTGTCCCTCGCAGATTTGCATGGCGGGGAATACCCTTCGAATCATAACCTACGAACACAGCGTTGTGGTATTGAGCAGACTCATAGATCATTTGCTCACGAAAAAAAGTATACACAACATCTCGGTCGAGCCCGCGCTTTGACAGAAGGTAGGCGAGTACCCTTCGGTTGTTATCGTTTCGGGGTGGGAGTTCAAACGGCTTTTTCGGCTTGCTCTCAACAGGAGGCGATAAACCCAGCGTTCCATCAGAACTGTTAAGCAAAAACGCAACCGCATCCGGATAGTCTTTGCCGTAGAATCTTCGGACA
>Ga0247611_10003131_pt1 | contig 25072 bp, 19 predicted proteins | sample 177DNAGHGhighgp2_FD_192422 | JGI IMG/M metagenome (GOLD analysis project Ga0247611, IMG submission 192422) | Sheep rumen microbial communities from Palmerston North, Manawatu-Wanganui, New Zealand - 1770 DNA GHGhigh gp2 | ecosystem: Host-associated > Mammals > Digestive system > Stomach > Rumen... | reverse complement strand
TGCGCAGAACAAATCCGGCATTTCCGTAACGGCGGAAACCAGCACGTCGCAGTTTTGTAATAGCTGTTCGTTGGTATCAACAATAACAAAGGTGTAATTCATCCTTGCCCACTTTGAAGCAAACTGCTCTGCCTGATTTTTATAGCGTTTCAACCGGATAGTATATTGTCTATCAGTAGGTAATATTGCTTGCAAGCATGCCATCGTTGCATCTGCCGTACTACCCAAACCGATAAAGGAATACACCGATGCTTTTGTCTTTTGCAAAGTCTCTATCGCTAAGGCTGCCACCGCTCCGGTCCGCATTTGCGTGATCCAATCTGCCTCCAACAATGTCAAGAGTTCACCCGTTTGCGAATTATACAACAAAAGATCAGAGTGCAATGATGGTTTCTTCCCTGCGATACGTGATACAACCTTCACACCAAACCGATTGAACCGCTCCGGCAATAAACAGGGCATAGTATTAATAAAGTCCGAACCTTGCGGATGCAGACTGATTTTGGTCGGTAATTGTGCCTCGTATTTCATACTGAAAGACTCACGAACCCACTCCACGCACTCATGCGGGGAGATTCCTAAATCTACTATTTGCTGATTCGAGATAATTTTCATAAACTATTCAATGCAAAAACAAGCATATTATCATCCTCCAAATCACGCACAGCCAAACGGATATAATTACCACCGCATTTTGTCGTACAATCCTTTATGAGAATATTGTAATCTTTCAACAATTTTACAGCCAACTCTCGCGGGGTAAATTTATCTTTAACTTCGCAAAGTATGTAATTCGCTTCACTCGGTAACACACGCAGCCAAGATATTTTGCTTAATTGCTTCACAAACCGTGCACGTTCCTCTCGGAAATCTTCCATTGCTTGCTTATAAGACTGCTCATATTTACCCAGTATCTGCAAGAAGAACTCTGCAAACGAGTTTATATTCCAAATGCTTAACTTCTCTCGTATCGGTCTCATTATCTCCGCATCCGCACTCGCTAATACACCCAAACGCAATCCCGGTACTCCATAGGATTTGGAGATACTCTTCATCACTATCAAATTCTTGTGCGCTTCGAGAATCTCATTATTAATAAATGTCGGATGCTCAGTAGAGAAATCAATAAAACTTTCATCTAATACCAATTTTATATTCTTCTCTTCGCACCACTCTGCCAAACGGATACAATCAGCAAATGGTATATAGTTGCCGCTTGGATTATCAGGATTTATCAATATCAACCAACTTATCTGCTTATCCGCAAAATATGCCATTAAATCATTTGCCGTGTAACAGAAATCGGCTTTCGCCGTATAGGCTACTATTTGTTCCGGCTTCAAGCGATTTGGATATTCCTCAAACGTAGGACGAATAACACCTACCTTACCTTCCATTTGCGAAGCCAATACATTAATCAACTCTGCCGCACCGTTGCCTACTGTGATATATTGCTGCTTTACTCCGAAATCTTTTGCTGCCAACAACTCATTCACTCGTCTGCCGGATGGATATTCGGTTAACAACCGATCAAAGCTGGCCGCCAATTCATCACGCAGACGTTGATTCGGGAAATATGGATTCACCAAATAGCAATAATCCAACATATGCGGATAACGCCAATAGCCTCCATAACGAGAAGCCAACAGGTCATACTGCTTTTCTGTGAAGATAGACTCAGCAATATCCAAATCCTGCACATCGTCTATCTCGTACCATTGTTCGCCTTCCAAAGGAAGAGCTCTCAATGTCGAGTTATCCAGCATCGTTATAACGCGCAACACTTGCTCATAGTATTCGTTATTGCCTAATGCTGCGCTATAGGCTTCCAAGAACGGCACATACATATGTTCTGCAAATTGCTGCGAGAACTTGTAGATATTCACCGTCTTATAGTAATCTGGTATCTCTTCATATCTAAATTGACTATTCGGTATAAAACGTTGGATTCGGTTTTCTTCATCAATAGTCACTACAGTACCATCCATCCAACTCTCATATTTATCTACCAAAGCCAAATCGGGATAAGGGTGCTTGACTAATTTATCCAACACCGCATCTTCCATAATGATATCCGACTCCAATAACAAAGTATCTTGCTCACGCATATATTCCTTCGCCAAATACAACGAGTAGATATTATTCGTTTTATCATATATTGGATTTTCCACAAACACAAGCGGAGTCTGTATAGATACTGTTGACAAATAGTTTTTCAGTTCTGCCCCCTTGTAACCTATCACGATAATAATACGACTTAACTGCAATTTATCCAATTGTTCCATGACACGTTCAATCAGCGTCTCTCCTCCGACACGCACCATACACTTCGTATTATTTTGGGTATATTCGCCTAAGCGTTTACCCATACCCGCTGCTAAAATAATTGCTTGCATCTACCTATCTTTGCTATTTATTTTCTTTAAAAAAATTTGCTCTGAGAATTGTGAGAATTTTGAGAAATTAATCGTTCATATTCTCACTTTTCTCACTTTTCTCATGTTATTTTTTGCATGAGATTCTTGAGACTCTTGAGACACTTCCCATCAACTGTCTCAACTATCTCAACTGTCTCATGTTATTTTTTGCATGACACTCTTGGCATTCTTGGCACACTTCCATCAACTGTGCCAACTGTGTCAACTGTGTCAACTATGCCATGTCATTTTTTCTATTTCTTTCCCTTCATTAGTCGTTTCGTAGCACGCATCTCGCGTTGCAGCAGTTCCATACGCTCTTTGAGTTGTTCCTGCGTAGGTAGCGCGTCCTTGATACGGATGTTATTGTATGTTGCTACACCAATCGGTGTACTGATTCCGCGGAACGACCATTGCACCTCTGCCTTATTCATATCCGAGCAAATCAACAAACCGATAGTAGGGTTATCCTCCTTGTCCTTGAGCAAATCATCCACAGCATTGACATAGAAATTCAGTTTTCCGGCAAATTCCGGTTCAAAAGCCTTTGCCTTCAGTTCGCACACTACATAGCAGTGCAGACGGATATGATAGAAGAGCAAGTCAATCTTACGCGTCGTATCCCCTGCCCACAACTGTTTCTGTCGTCCGACGAGCGCAAAACCGGTACCGAGTTCCAGCAACAAACCGGTAATACTCTTCGTCAACGCCTCTTCCAAATCATCCTCGTTATAAATCTCGTGATCTACGGTAGCAAAGCCAAAATCATAGTTCTCTTTGAACACTTCTTGCACCAACTTGCTCTGCAGTTCGGGCATATGCTCTGCGAAGTTATTGAGTATCTTGCCCTGATGTTCGTATATATTTGCCTTTATGCAGTTGACCAACGCTGCACGGCTGAGTCCCTGTTCAATCGTCTTGCCGATGTAAAAGAGTGCCTCTTCGATGGATTTGCATTTGGAGATAATCTCCACATGATGTCTCCAAGGCACGAGTGCAAAGAGTGCAGGAAATTCTGCAACGGGTTGCTGCAGTTTTTCGTCCTCAATTTCTCTAACAGACTGTAATAGAATTTCTGCACCAGCTTGGTGCATAATTTCTCCACCAGGCTGGTGGAGTTTTATATTTCCGGACTCTCCACCAAGTTGGTGGAGTTTTATATCTTCCTGATTATAAAACAGATACCACTGTTTCATATACCACAAGTTGGTTGTAGAGAACCCTTCTGCATTCGGGAACTCCCGCTGCAAATCAAGGCTCACTTGCTCCACCACTCCGGCACCCCATTTCTCTTCGGCTTTCTTCTGCACAAGATCACGACCTAGTTCCCAATTAAAGAGCAACTTCTCCGAGTTGACCCGCACAGAAGCTTTCACCTGCGCCGAACGATAGCGATGCTTCAACTCCGCTATCCAATCCGCATAATCGGCATCCAGATGCACATCATGCGATTTTACCATTCTTGGTTTTTCTATAGGTTCTATACCTTCCATCTTGCTTCTAAACGTTAGTTATTCCTTAGATATTCCTTAGATATTGCTTAGTTATTGCCCTACCTATCACCTACCCTTGTCCTAGTAATATCCTATCCGTCACCTCTCTAATCGCGCCTTGTCCTCCGGGCGTCTTAAGAACATGTATCCCCGGTATAGCTAGTACTTCCGGTCGCGCATTCGGCGGACAGCATGGGTAACCGACATGCGAGAGTAACTCTATATCGTTAATATCATCCCCCACATAGCATACTTCCTCTAACGAAATACTCAACTCCTTACATATCTCCTGTGCGGCCTGCAGCTTGGTCAGACAATTCGGGTTTACCTTACTGCCAACTCCCAGATAGAGGTATTGCAACTTCAGTTTTTCTGCCCGCGCTTTCACGATAAGGGAGTTCTCCGATGTCAGTATCCCGCATGGGATACCTGCCTGCTGCAGACATACCATCCCCATGCCGTCATAGACGCAGAAACGCTTCATCGCTTCCCCTTCAGCAGAATAATACATCCCTCCATCCGTCAGGCAACCGTCCACATCCGTCAGAAATAACTTTACTCTTTTCATTCTCCACAAGATATTTTTGGAATTTTTTGGCATTTTTTAAGATTTATTGATTTTGATTTTGCAAAAATCGGGAAGATTTATTTGGCAAAGTTATATCAAATTTATTTGGAGATAAGTTTGCAAATAAAGATTCAGTTAAAGAAAATCAATAAATCTATTTTTCTTAAGTTTTTTTTGGTTAGATAAAATCAATGATAAAACCGCGTCCCGGGCAAACATGAGAACGAATCAATAACGCCACAAACCGTATCCTCATCCAGCACGATAAGCGAATGGATTGAGTGATGGTTCATCATCTCGCCGGCTTCCACAATCTTCGCAGCGCGGGAGATGGTCTTGGGGTTCTTCGACATGATAGCCGAAACGGGTGTAGCGAAGAAATCTTGTCCCAGACGCTGCATCGCGCGGCGTATATCGCCGTCCGTAATGATACCAACCAGCTTACTGCTTTCGACCACGATACCGATACCCAACGTACCCTTTGTCACGATCTCGATGGCTTCGCTCAGCGGAATATCGGGCGTAAGGAACGGTAGGTTCTGCGTAAACATGACATCTTCCACTTTGGCCAGCAACTTGCGTCCCAAGTCTCCTCCCGGATGCAGTTGGGCAAAATCGGTAGGTTGGAAATGCTTCGCTTCCACTAATGCGCAAGCGAGCGCGTCACCCATGGCCAGCGTAGCCGTCGTAGAGGCGGTAGGGATCAAATGTAAGGGATCAGCTTCTCTCTCCACGGCGATGTTCAGATGAATATCCGAATAACGCGCCAGAAGGCTCTCGTCGTTGCCCGACATGCCGATGATGGTAATATGCTTGGCCTGGATAAGCGGCAAGAATCGCAGTAACTCTTCTGTCGCACCCGAATACGAGATGGCCAACACGATATCTTTCTCACCCAACATGCCCAGATCGCCATGATAGGCATCCAAGGGGTTCAAGAAGAATGCCGGTGTACCGGTACTCGCCAAAGTAGCAGCTATCTTACTGCCTATATGTCCGGACTTACCGACTCCCGTCACCACGATCTTCCCTTCGCAGTCACGAATCGCCTCTACCGCCTTGAGGAAAGCGTAATCCAAACGACCTATCATCATTCGAATGGCCTCTGCTTCGCATTGCAGGCACGATGCCGCACTTTCTATAATCTTTTCATCTTTCATCTTTCGACTTTTATCTTTCGACTATTGCAAGTCTTCTTTGTATGTAATTTTCCTGTTATCCTCTTCGCCTTCCACCACAAATACTTCCACTTCAGGATTATATTTCATCAATATTCCGACATCGTCCGTCGCTTGAATCTTACCTTTCTCTATCGCACGCATGTAAGCCGGACCAATAACGAGGTAATGGAACGCTTGCGGCGTCTGTGCCCGCATATAGTCTGTCCGCGCAGGGATACTCTCCACTTTCCAAGTTCTTTCAACTTTCACCTTTAAACTTTCAACTTTATAAATCGTATCCGTCACAGGTACGGCAACCGTCACAGCCAAATGACTCTTCAGCGCCTCCGCTACGCGGCTGATGATATCTTGCGAAACGAACGGACGGGCGGCGTCGTGAAACCAATAGAAAGTATCCATGTCTTTCTTGTCCTCCTTGAGGTACATGGATATACCGTTCCACGAACTCTCCCAGCGTTCTTTCCCACCGCTGATAACTCCTTTCACCTTGCGCCAGGGGTTGTTACGGACCATCGTCTGCGTCTCTTCCAACCAGTCGGGATGCATCACAATCACGATCTCATCGATATAATGGGATGCTTCAAACGCATCGACGGAATGCTCCAATATAGAACGCCCGTCTGCTAAGGGCAAAAACTGCTTTGGCGTCTCTCCGCCTACTCGGCTTCCCGTTCCTCCTGCTAATATGAATACGATATTCTTCATTTTACACAAAAACAGCATGCAAAATTACGCAAAAGTTTTTATTTATGCAAATAAAAAGATTGTTTTTCGATATTTTTTACAAAAATTTGCATATATGGGATTTTTTTTGTAATTTTGCGGCCAAATTATAAAATTGCGTTATTGTGCGGATTGGTATAGTAGGAACAACATGGCCGTATAGAGGTGGTTTGGCAGCGTTCAACGAACGCTTGGCGCGCCAGTTTATGGCGGAAGGACATGAGGTAGAGATCTTCACCTTCACCCTCCAATACCCGGACTTTCTCTTTCCCGGAAAGACCCAGTATTCGGATGCTCCCGAACCGGCCGACCTGTCCATCACCCGCACGATGAACAGCATCAACCCCTTCTCCTGGTTCTCCACGGCGCGTAAGATCCAAAAAGCCAAGATTGACCTGCTGGTCATCAAGTTCTGGATTCCGCTCATGGCGCCCTGCTTGGGTACGATTGCCCGTCTTTGCCGACGCAAAGACATACGGGTCGTTTCCATCCTCGATAATGTCATCCCGCATGAACCCCATTTCTGGGACAAATGGCTCATCCGCTATTTCGTCCTCAGCGTGGACCGTTTCATAGCGATGTCGGAGAGTGTCCAGAAAGACTGTCTTGCATTCCGCCCCAAGGGTCCCGTCGCGTTGAACCCTCACCCGCTGTACGATAATTTCGGTCAAGCGGTGCCCAAAGACAAAGCCCGCCAACAACTGAACCTGCCGCAGGACAAGACGATTCTCCTTTTCTTCGGTTTTATACGCGATTATAAAGGTCTCGACCTGCTGATGAAGGCGTACAAAAAAGCGTACAGAGACGATCTTCTTCTCGTCGTAGCCGGTGAGTTTTATAACAACGGCGCGCAATATAACGAATTGGAGAAAGCGTTGGGTCTCGCCGGACAAATTGTATGGCGCACGGACTTCATTCCCGATGACCAAGTTCGGTATTACTTCTCCGCAGCCGACCTGATCGTACAGCCTTACAAAACCGCCACACAAAGCGGTGTGACCCAGATCGCGTACCATTTCGAGCGCCCCATGCTCGTCACCAATGTCGGCGGTTTGGCAGAGATCGTACCGAACGGCAAAGTGGGCTATGTATGCGAAGTGAACGAGAACGATATCGCGGAAGCGATCAGTTCATTCGCACAAATGAACGCCAAAGAGCGGGACGAATTATTCCTCCCGAATATACAAACCCAGAAACAAAAATATGCTTGGTCTGCTATGACCGCAAAGATATATGAAAATACGAAGTAAAGCACCTTTACGACTTGGTTTGGCAGGCGGAGGTACCGATGTCTCTCCCTACTCTGACCTGTACGGCGGAGCGATCCTCAATGCGACGATATCGCTCTATGCCTATACAACGATCGAACCGCTCGACAACGGACAGATCATCTTCTCCTCTCCCGATGCAGGACTTGAAGAGATATATGATGCCGCTGAAGTACTGGATACCAAGGGCTACTTTGTCCTTGCCAAAGGCGTCTATAACCGCGTCGTAAAAGATTTCGCGCACAAACCTCTATCCTTCCGTATCACGAGTCATGTGGACTCGCCTGCCGGAAGTGGTTTAGGCACATCCAGCACACTGGTAGTCAGCATCTTAGGAGCATTCGCTGAATGGCTCAAGCTCCCACTTGGTGAGTACGACTTGGCGCGTCTCGCGTACGAGATAGAGCGTATCGACCTGGGTATGGCGGGTGGTAAACAAGACCAGTATGCCGCTACTTTCGGAGGCTTCAACTACATGCAGTTCCTCCAAGATGACAAAGTCATCGTTAACCCCCTTCGTATCCGGCAGCGCTACCAGGATGAACTGGCCCACAACCTGCTGCTCTATTACACCGAGACGAGTCATGTCAGCGCGGAGATCATACAAGGACAGATCGATAATGTCAAAGCCAAGAACAACAAGTCCATCGAAGCTATGCACCAACTCAAAGAGCAGGCCGTTTGGATGAAAGAGAGTCTGCTGCGCGGCGATATCGATGCCATCGGAGACATCCTCAATTTCGGATGGGAACATAAGAAAAAAACCGCTTCCGGCATCACCAACCCCTTACTTGACGATATCTACCAAACAGCCATTCAAGCCGGTGCAACAGGCGGTAAAGTCAGCGGTGCAGGAGGTGGAGGATTTATGTTCTTCTACTGCCCGGGAACCAGCCGCTACGCCGTGGAAAAAGCCCTCACCGAGAAGTTCTCCGGACAAGTCAAACGATATGAATTCACACAGGAAGGATTGAAAACATGGACACTATAATTCGCTCTATTACAGAGAGTATCGCTACCAAGCAAGCCATCTTGGCCAACCAACCGCTGTTGGATACCATCCAATCGGTAGCAAACGCTATGGTCAAAGCGCTAAAGGACGGCAAACGCATCCTTTGGTGCGGAAACGGCGGTAGCGCCGCGGATGCCCAACACCTGGCAGCTGAACTGTCCGGACGCTTCTATTACGATCGTCCGCCGCTCAACTCCGAAGCCATGCATTGTAATACATCCTATCTCACAGCCGTTGCCAATGACTACGGTTACGACCTTATCTACGCGCGTATGATAGATGGGGCGTGCAAACCCGGTGATGTACTGGTCGGCATCTCCACTTCCGGTAACTCCACCAATATATGCAATGCTTTTCGCAAAGCGAAGGAACTGGGCGTCATCACCGTCGCTATGACCGGTGAGACGGGCGGTAAGATGAAAGAGATGGCCGATTACCTGCTTAATGTGCCTTCTACCGACACCCCGCGTATCCAGGAGTCGCATATCATGATTGGTCATATCATCTGCGAGATCGTCGAAGCAACCATCTTTCCAAAATTTTAAATTTGAAATTTGAAATCCTAAATTGTTTCACGAAGCCGTCATATTAGCCGGAGGGTTCGGAACCCGTTTGAGTCATGTCGTCAGCGATGTGCCAAAACCCATGGCGCCGGTTTATGGAAAACCCTTCCTGACCTACCTCCTCGACCGACTCATTGATGCCGGTATGCATCGCGTCATCTTAGCGACAGGCTATAAACATGCGTGCATCGAGTCCTATTTCGGTGCTTCGTATCGAGGGGCAGAAATCATTTATTCGCAAGAGACCACACCCCTCTTCACCGGAGGTGCTATCCGTCAGGCTGCAGACTATGTGACGGGTGACGATTTTGTCGTTTTAAACGGCGATACACTCTTCGATATCGACTTCCGAAAACTGTACGATTTTCATGTGCAACACCATGCAAATCTTAGTATAGCCTTACGACAAGTAAATGACACAAGTCGCTATGGTTCAGTCACTTGTGCAAATAATAATATCATAGCTTTTAACGAAAAAGCAGAGAGTGTTGGAGCAGGAGATATCAATGGCGGTATCTATGCCATCAACCGGGATTGGTTGATCCGCCAAAACCTACCGACCAAGTTCTCTTTCGAGAAAGAACTGATGCAACCCATGGCTGGAGATCCGTCTTTCTACGGACTGCGTTTTACCGATTATTTCATCGATATCGGTGTACCGGAAGACTATTATCGGGCGCAAGAAGAATTCAAGACCCTTTTCCCCGAAGATGAGTTCCTCTTCCTTGATCGGGACGGCATCCTCAATAAACATCTGCCGGGAGACTATGTGCGTAATTGGAGCATGTGGGAATGGATCCCGGGCGTATTAGAAGCCATGCCGGCTCTTGCAAAAAAATACCGTCGTATCTTCATCGTCTCCAACCAACAAGGTGTAGGCAAAGGGCTCATGACCCAAGCCGATCTGGACGATGTGCATCGTCATATGCTATCTGATATAGAAGCCGCCGGAGGACGCATAGACAGAGTCTATGTTTGTACGGACTTAGAATCCGCACATAGCCCGAACCGCAAACCTGAGATAGGGATGGCCCTACAAGCAAAAATCGACTTTCCGGAAGTCGATTTTCACCGTTCGGTTATGGTGGGAGACAGTAAGTCCGATGAACTCTTTGCGCAGCGATCAGGCATGCGCTTTATCGAAAGCATTCCAGCCTTGAGCCTTGAGCGGTAACTCTTCGCCGTTGCGACCAATCAGATTACAACCGTGCTCGGGTTTGGTGATATGCCCGATGATATAGAGGTCCTCCACGGGGATCAGTTTCTCGTAGTCATCCAGCGAACAAGTAAACAGCAACTCATAGTCCTCACCGCCGTTCAGGGCACAGGTGACGATATTCAGGTTCATCTCCTCCGCCAGCGCCGCTGCCTCGTAATCGATAGGTAACTTATCCTCGTAGATACAGCATCCCACACCCGACTGACTGCATATATGCAGCAACTCCGACGATAAACCGTCACTCACATCCATCATCGCTGTCGGTTTGACACCTGCCTTGCGCAAGGCTTCGAGAATGTCCCGTCGTGCTTCGGGTTTGAGTTGACGTTCCAATAGGTACTCCCGTCCTTCAAAAGCCGGTTGTTCGGCATTGGCGAGCCTTTCGCGTTCGAGCAGTTGTAGACCCATATAGGCCGTGCCTAAGTTACCGGAAACGCAGATGAGGTCGTTCAGTTTGGCCCCGTTACGATAGACGATATCTTTCTCGTTGGCTACGCCCAAACAGGTGATCGAGATCGTGAGACCGGTCATGGACGCACAGGTGTCTCCACCTACGATATCTACGCCGTAGCGCTCGCACGCCAGGCGGATACCGCTATACAGCGCCTCGATGTCCTCCACCGAGAAACGCTTGCTGATACCCAGACTTACCGTGATCTGCGTCGGCGTACCGTTCATCGCGTATATATCCGAGAAATTAACTACCGCCGCTTTGTACCCCAAATGCTTCAGCGGTACATACTCGAGGTTGAAATGAATTCCCTCCAGCAGCATGTCCGTCGTCATCAAGACCCGCTCACCATTCTTGAAGTTCATCACCGCGCAGTCATCCCCAACTGCTTTCTTCGTACTCGGTTGCACTGTCTTCATGTCCTCGGTCAGATGCTTGATCAGACCGAACTCACCATACTGCGAAATCTCCGTTCTTGCCATACTTAACCTAATTTAGCGTGCAAAGGTACTACTTTTTTTTTACATATGCAAGCACGCGCGTATTTTTCCTTAGTTTTTTACTGAAAATCTTCCCTAAATTTGCATATGTCAATTTTTTGTTGTACCTTTGCAGCCGCAAAGGTTGGAACAATGAATGAGTTTTTAGAAAAAGAAGAAGCAATACTGAAAATGCTGAAAACCGTTTTTGACCCCGAGATACCGGTGAATGTATATGATTTGGGGTTGATTTACGGCATCGAACTGAAGGACGACGGGGTATGCGATATCACGATGACGCTCACGGCGCCATCCTGCCCTGCGGGCGATTTTATCGTGGAGGATATCCGGCAGAAAGTGGGTTCCGTGGAGGGAGTCAAAGATGTGAATGTGACCATCGTCTTTGAACCCGAATGGAGCAAAGATATGATGAGCGAAGAAGCGAAACTGGAATTAGGATTTTTATGATATATTTTTTAAGTGATGCACATCTGGGGAGCTGGGCCATCGAGAGAGGCTACGCACACCAGAAGAAACTCATCGCCATGCTGGAAGAGATGAGTAAAGATGCCGTATCGATTTACATGTTGGGAGACATGTTCGATTTTTGGATGGAGTACTTCATCCGCGACAGAAGTAAACATAAGTACGCTCCTTTCTTCAAAGAGATACGCAAACTGCGTAAGAAAGGAATCCATATCCATATCTTCACAGGCAATCATGACCTATGGACCTTTGGAGGTATCGCCAAGATGACCGGCGCGGAGGTACATTACGAACCTTGCACCATTCGTCGCTACGGCAAGACGATTTACATGGCGCACGGCGACGGCTTGTTGCCGCGTGACTGGCGGAAAATTTATCCAAGCCGGGTACGCAAGCAAATCAACCACTTCAAGAAGTTGAAATCCATCTTCAACAATCCCACCCTGCAGTTCTTCTACCGCATGCTGCCGCCGAAGATCGGTAACTGGTTCGGCTATACTTGGGCAAAAAAGAGTCGACTCAAAGAGTTCGCAAACCCCGTTCCGTACAAGGGAGAGGACAAGGAAGAGTTGGTGCTCTTCGCTAAGGACGAGGAGAAACAGCATAACCACCGCGATTACTATATCTTCGGTCATCGGCATATCGAGTTGGATCTGCAGTTGGACAGCGGTAGCCGGGTCGTTATCTTAGGTGACTGTTTCCGCCAATGGACATACGCAAAACTGGATCAGAAAGGCAACCTAACGCTGCATAATTATGAAGGAGAAGCGACAAGCACAATTGCAGGCGTTTGAGCGGTTGCTGGATATCATGGACGAGTTACGCGAAAAATGTCCATGGGACCGCAAGCAGACTTTTGACAGCCTTCGTCAAAACACAATCGAGGAAGCCTTCGAACTCGCTACCGCGATCAGTCGGCATGACATGAACGAGATCAGCAAAGAACTCGGGGATGTACTGCTGCATGTCGTTTTCTACGCCAAGATGGGTTCTGAAACAGGAGAGTTCGATATCGCCGATGTATGCAACCGTATCTCTGATAAACTCATCTACCGCCATCCGCATGTGTACGGCGAAGCCGCAGCACAGAATGCCGAAGAAGTATCCAAACTCTGGGAACAGGTCAAACTCAAGGAGAAAGGCGGGAACAAGACTGTATTAGGTGGTATCCCGGATAGTTTGCCGAGTCTCGTGAAAGCCTATCGGATACAGGACAAAGTAGCGAATGTAGGTTTCGATTGGGAAAAACGCGAAGATGTATGGGCAAAGGTGAAAGAAGAAATCGCGGAATTTGAGGAAGACCCTTCAGAAGCCGAATTGGGCGATGTGCTTTTTGCGCTTATCAATGCCGCACGACTCTATAAACTCAAACCGGACAATGCGCTGGAGCAGACGAACCTCAAGTTCATCCGGCGGTTCAACTATGTGGAAGCCAAGGCGAAGGAACAAGGACGCGAACTGAAAGACATGACGCTCGCCGAGATGGATGCCCTTTGGAACGAAGCAAAACAAAAAGAAAGAGCCGATCAAGGCTCTTCCGGTGCGGCATAAAAGACTCGAACTTTCACTCCTCTCGGAACCAGATCCTAAGTCTGGCGCGTCTACCAATTCCGCCAATGCCGCTCTCCCCAAAAATTAAAATTTTCGGGGACCCCATTAAGGGGATTTACAAAATTTTGTGCAAAGGTACGAAGAATTTTTGGAATATGCAAGAAAATACGCAAACTTTTTATCATAATCTGCCAAATGGCGTCAAAATTGTGCATCGATGGACGCCTTCTCCCGTTGCGTATATAGGCGTGATGGTGGGTGCCGGAACGCGGGATGAGAAGCCGGAGATTAACGGCATGGCGCATTATATAGAGCATTGCGTATTCAAAGGTACGGCGCACCATTCGGCGCGGCAAATCATTCATGCCATCGAGGGTATCGGTGGAGAGATCAATGCCTATACCACCAAAGAGGAAACCACTTTCTACGCCGCTATTCTGGCGGAACATGTGCAACTGACGCTACATCTAATCGCCGAGATGCTGCTCGAACCGGCTTTCAAGAAAGAAGAGACGGACAAGGAGCGGATGGTAATCATGGATGAGATAGAGAGTTATAATGACCAACCGAGCGAACTGATCTACGACGACTTTGAGAGTCTTGTTTTCGCCGGTTCTTCCCTCGCGATGCCTATTCTCGGCACCAAAAAGACTCTCAAACACCTGTCCTCCAAACCGGAGTACGCCAAAAAATGGATGGCGGAGCACTACACCCCCGACCGGATGGTCGTTTTCTGCCAAGGAAACGTCAAACCCGAACGCATCTTCCGTATAGCCGATCACGAGTTCGGAAAGCTCCATAACCGACAGTCAACCGACGGTCAACCGACAGTCAAAGCCAACGTAAGTACAACTTCAGTACGAGAAGCAACCTTCAAACGGCACACGCATCAGGTGCATGCGATGTTAGGCGGCAGGGCTTATCCGTTAGGGCACGAGAAGCAGTTGGCGATGTTCCTGCTCAATAATATCTTAGGCGGAGGTAGTCTGAACAGTCGATTGAATCTATCGTTACGGGAGGCAAAGGGATTGGTTTATACCGTCGAATCAACCTATACACCGATGAGCGACACGGGCTATTGGTGCATCTATTGGGCTTGCGATCCTGAAGATTATGCACAGAGTTTAGGGTTGGTACGGCGGGAACTGGACAAAATGATGGAAACGCCGATGAGCGATGCCGCTTTGCATAGAGCGATGGTGCAGTTACGCGGACAACTGGCCATTTCCGCCCAGAATCAGGAGAATGCTGCCCTGGCGATGGCCAAATCGGTACTGTATCGCGGCGAGGCACCGAGCTGGGAAGAAACGATGGTAAAAATCGAACAAACGACTCCTGCCCAAATCCTGCATGTTGCTCAAGAATTGCTAAGTACAAATTGCACTTACATTTTGACATACAAATAGGGCATTTTTGTAACACTTACGTTATAAAAAGCACTTTTCTTGCACTTTTTTGCTAAAAAATTTGGTCATTTAAAAAAAAAGTAGTACCTTTGCACACTTTTTCGTCTATACGCGTATGCGTATACCTTATTATATACATATACGCGCGCTAATAGGAGACGGAAACATGCGAAATATATAAGGAAAAATAAATAACAAACAACAAATAATGAAGCGATTTTATGTATTATTAGTCTGGATGTGCCTGCTGCCGATGGGCTTGCTGGCGCAGACGAAGATATCGGGAATCGTGCTCGACGAGATGGGCGAGGGTGCTATTGGCGCCAATGTCATTGTGGAGGGTACGACGATCGGTACCGTGACAGACTTTGATGGCCAGTTTGAGTTAAATGTTCCGGATGGGAAGAAGAACCTGGTCATCTCCTATCTGGGCTACAAGACTGTGACAGTTGCTGCTAAGCCCAACATGAAAGTGACTTTGCAAACGGAGTCACAACAGATTGAGGAAGTGGTAGTAACGGGTATGGTAAAGCAAGACAAGCGTTTATTCTCCGGAGCTGCTACGAAGCTGGATGCTGCGCAGACGATGCTGAGCGGTATGAGCGATGTGAGTCGTAGTTTGGAGGGTCGTGCAGCCGGTGTGAGTGTGCAGACCGTAAGCGGTACATTCGGTGCAGCGCCGAAGATCCGTGTCCGTGGTGCGACATCCATCTACGGTGCGTCGAAGCCGCTGTGGGTCATTGACGGTGTAATCATGGAGGATGCAGTAGAGATTGACGCCACCGACCTGAGTAGCGGTAACGCCGATAACCTGATCTCCAACGCCATTGCGGGTGTCAATGCCGACGATATCGAGTCTATCCAGATTTTGAAAGACGGTTCTGCTACCTCTATCTACGGTGCCCGTGCTATGGCTGGTGTCATCGTTGTAACGACCAAGAAAGGTAAAGCGGGTCAGACGACGCTGAACTATACGGGTGAGGTCACTTTCCGTATGAAGCCGAGTTATCAGGACTATAACATCTGTAACTCGCAGGAACAGATGAGTATCTATAAGGAGTTGGCATCGAAAGGATGGCTGGAAGCATCTTCGCTGAACAACGCCAAGAACACCGGTGTATATGGTAAGATGCTGAACCTGCTTAAGACCTACGATGCGGAGACGGGTGAGTTCGCCTTGGTCAACACCCCTGGTGCGATCAACGACTACCTGCGTGAGGCAGAGTACCGCAACACGGATTGGTTCAACCTGTTGTTCTACAACACGGCGATGATGAACCATTCGCTCTCGTTCTCGACAGGTACGGATCGTGCTCAGATTCGTGCTTCGTTGTCCGCGATGTACGATCCGGGTTGGTACAGACGCTCCGGTGTACAGCGTTACACGGGTAACGCCAATGCCAGCTTCGAGCTTCTGCCGACCGGCATGAAGCAGAAACTGACGCTGAAGATCGCTACCAGCGGTAGTTACATCAGTCAGGAAGCGCCGGGTACGAGCGACCAGCAGACAGATGCCGTAACAGGTGTGGTAAGTCGTGGTTTCGATATCAACCCCTTCTCCTTTGCAATGAACACTTCGCGTGCGATGGACCCGAATGCGTACTATCGCCGTAACTACTGCGATTTCAATATCTTCGATGAGTTGGATCGTAACTACATGACGTACAAGCGTACGGATGTGAAGTTCCAAGGCGAATTGGTGTACAAGCCCATCAAGGGTTTGGAGATTGCCGGTTTGGCATCTATCCGCTATAACACCAACGAGCGCGAGCATAACATCACCGATTTCTCCAACCAAGCGCGTGCATATCGTGCAGGTTTGGGTATCGATGCGAATGATGTGGAGAACGACTTGATCCGTAACGCGAACGAGTACCTATACCTGGATCCGGACGATCCGAGTTCGCCGAAGCGTACGATTCTGCCGCAAGGTGGTATCTACGATACGCAAACGAACCGACTGCTGTCTGTGGACCTGCGCGGTAGTGTATCCTACAACCGCGGTTTCTCCAATGCAGGAGGAGAGGGTGATGATCATATCATCAATATCTTCGCAGGTATCGAGAGTAACTCCACCGACCGTCGCCGTATCACATTCCGCGGCTGGGGTTTCCAGTACGAGAACGGCGGTGTACCCTACTATGACTACCATGTCTTCAAGCAGGGTCAGGAGGAGAATATGAAATACTATACGAACGACCCGACCTACTATCGCAACTTAGCGATCTTCGGAACGGCGACCTATTCGTATAAATCGCGTTATTCAGTAACGGGAACGCTGCGTTATGAGGGTTCGAACCGCTTGGGTAAATCCCGTCAGGCACGCTGGTTACCGACCTGGAACATTAGTGGTGTTTGGAATGCGGATGCCGAGAAATTCTGGCAACCCACCTTTGGTGAGTACTGGACGGCTGCTAACCTGAAGTTGAGTTACTCGCTGACGGCAACGAGTGGTCCGGCTGATAACTCGCTGGCTAAATTCATGGCCTTCTCGCCTTGGCGTCCGTTGGCAGATGTGACGGAGACGGGTATCGAGTTGTCAAGTTTGGAGAACTCGCAGTTGACATATGAGAAGAAACATGAGTTCAATATCGGTACAAGCCTGGGATTCTTCAAGAACCGCTTGAACCTCGAGTTCGACTATTATACGCGTAATAACTACGACTTGATCGGATATGTACATACGACGGGTGTAGGCGGTGAGTCGCTGAAATTAGCGAACGACGCTTCGATGAAGTCCTCCGGTGTGGAAATCACCTTATCGACTGTGAATGTGGATATCAAGAACTTCCGTTGGACGAGCGACCTGACGTTCTCGCATCATAAGAACGTGATCACAAAGTTGGACGACATGAGTAACGTCATGGAGTTGACTTTGGGTACGGGTATGGGTCGTTTGGTAGATTACCCCTTAGGTGCTTTATTCTCCTTCCGCTTCGCGGGTTTGACAGAGGACGGTCTGCCTACCTTCTATGCGAATAACAAGGGTGATCTCTTCGGTCCGACCGAGGGTACGACTGCTGACGGACATAAGATCTACGCGTATTCGGAGATCAACATGCAGGATCGCGACCAGTACAAAGCCGGAGGAGAATTCGAGGGTATGCTCAAATACGAAGGTCCTATTGATCCGTCTATCGATGGCGGTTTCAACAACACCTTCACCATCTGCAACAACCTCAAGATCGGTGTCTTCCTGACCTACAGTTTCGGTAGCAAGATCCGTCTGGATAACATCTGCTATACCTGGGCCAGCACGTACAACGACCTGACGGCTAGTCCGCGCGAGATGATGAACCGCTGGGTAGTACCGGGTGACGAGAAAGTGACGAACATCCCTGTTATTGCCAACAAGCGTCAGTTTGAAACGATCGAGGGTCTGCGTTATGCTTACCAGGCCTATAACCTGAGTGACCAGCGCGTAGCGAAAGGCGATTTCATCCGCTTGAAAGAGATCTCGATCGAGTACTCATTCCCCAAGAAATGGTTCGAGGGTCAGAAAGCTGTATCTTCTTTCTCCGCCAAATTCAGCGGTACGAACCTAGCGCTGCTGTATGCGGATAAGAAGTTGAACGGCCAGGATCCGGAGTTCTTTAATGTAGGTGGTACCGCATCTCCGATGCCGCGTCAGTTCACCTTCACATTCCATCTTGGATTCTAAACGATTAACTATGGAAAGGAAGTATAATATGAAGAAATACAGTTATATCATAGTATTGTTTGTGCTCGGTTTGACGGGATGCAATTTCTTGGATACGAACCCAGATATGCGTACCGACATCGACACAAAGAAAAAGGTGCAGTTGTTGCTCGTAGATGCGTACAACGCGCCTAACTACGGTCCGTTGGGTGAGTTCTGCTCCGATAATATCGTAGATAACAACACGCCCGACAAAAGCGGTAAATCGCTGAATAAGACGCCTATCTCCACGATGTGCAACGAGTTGTTTGCATGGGAAGATGTGACATCCGAGAACGGTCAGGACTCGCCCTATCATATCTGGGAACACTGTTACCATAATATTGCGGTAGCTAACCAGGCACTGAAAGCTTGCGATGAATTGGAAGCAAAAGGCGAGATCATGAGTTCGGAGCGTGCAGAGGCGCTGATGTGCCGCGCTTACAACCATTTTATACTGGTTAATATTTTTTGCAAGGCCTACCGTGATCCGGAGTTGAGCAAAGAGGACCTGGGTATCCATTACATGACGGAGATCGAGAACACGGTTAAACCGCAGTACGAACGCGGTACGGTAGCCGAAGTGTATGAGAAGATCCAGAAAGACTTGGAGGATGCACTGCCGTACATCAGCGATGAGTATTACGCATCTCCGAAGTACCACTTCAACTCCAAAGCAGCGTATGCATTTGCAACCCGTTTCTACCTCTTCACGCGTCAGTATGACAAAGTGATTGAAAGCGCAGAGCGCGTATTGGGTCCGACGGCTGCTACAGCTGCGCCGCTGATGTTCGATGCCGCTAACTGCGTGAAATTAGGTAATGCGGAGCAGGAGTTATACGCATGGTGCGACGCGGGTTCGCAGGCTAACCTGCTTATTCAGACGAGTAGTTCGATTGCATTCTATTACTACCTGACCGAATACTGCCGCTACACGTTCAACCGCGATGCACGCGATATGACTATTCGCGGTGACGGACCGTGTTGGACTGACCGTTTCCCGGGTGTGAGCATGTGGAGTTTCGGTCAGCAGTACGGCGGTTTCCTGTCGAAAGTATATGAGTTATTCGAATATACGAATAAGGAAGCGGGTATCGGTTATCCGCACTCGCTGCGCCGCGAGTTCACGACGGGCGAGACGCTCCTTTGCCGCGCAGAAGCGGAGATCATGTTGGGCAACACGGCAGACGCCGTAGCGGACTTGGCGGTATGGGCCAAAGGCTATACTTGCAAGCAGGAGTTGACAGCAGCCAACATCACATCCTTCTTCCGCATTCCATCAGGTATAACCTCTAAATCCCTACAGCAGACGCCGACTTTGCATAACGCAGATATCTGTCCGTCTTGGACGATCTCGAATGACAAGTTGCCGTACCTTTGGTGCGTACTGCATTTCCGCCGTATCGAGACGCTGCATGACGGCATGCGCTGGTTTGACATCAAGCGCTTCGGTATCGAGTTGACCCATGAGATGAGTGACGGTAATGATGGAGTTAACACTATTTATCTGACTTGGGATGATGACCGTCGTGCTATCCAGTTACCGCAAGAGGTACTGCTGGCCGGTCAACAAGCCAACCCGCGTGTGAACATCGGTACCCGTACCAATGCTGCGTTGACCGGTATACAACAGGCTCCGAGCGGATTGGAACTGTATATCAAAGGCCAAAGCGAGATCCCGCATTTGACGAACATAAACGACTTTTAGGAGGTAAGCAGCTATGAAGATGAATATAAAACATATCGTAATGGCAGGAGCCATTATGCTGAGTTTCACAGCATGCAAAGAGAAACTGAGTCCAGACTCGATATTCGATAATATCCCGCCGTATGACGAGACTTCGTACACCTACGAGTTTGACAAATACCTGTATGAGACCTATGTACTGGGATATAATATCTCCTTCCAGTACAAACTGAACGATGCGTCCACGGATATGGACTATAACCTGGTGCCGGTTCGATTCGACAAGGCGCAGGAAGTAGCGCATACAATCAAGTACCTGTTCTTGGACGTATATGACAAGCAAATGGGAAAAGATTTCCTTCGTCAGTACACCCCGCGTATTCTGAACATCATCGGTTCTGCGGCTGTGAACGCTTCGCAGGGAACGGAGACCTTAGGTGTAGCCGAAGGAGGTATCAAGATCACGCTGTATAAGATGAACGATTTCGACATGTACAACATGGAATGGATGAACTATTATATCTTCCATACGATGCACCATGAGTTCTCGCACATCTTGCACCAGACCAAGACTTTCCCGAAGGAATACGAGCGTATCTCGGCCGGTCTGTATGACTCGCAGTCATGGCAGTATCACAGCGATAAAGAGGCGTACAGTCTCGGTTTCGTGACCCCCTACTCGATGAGCGAGGCACACGAGGACTTCGTTGAGGTGATCTCCTCTTATATCACGGATACGCGCGAGACATGGAAAGATCGCGGATTTATCATGGCAGAGGACCATACGCATATCGTGTCTGTGGATGAGGAGCAGGAAGGAACGAGCATCATTAACCAAAAAGTCACGATGTGCAAGGAGTGGTTGCTCGATAAATACAACTATGAGTTGGATTCCATCCGTGCGGAGGTACAGCGTCGTCAGGAGGCTCTGACCTATGACATAGTAATGAATGATTCGTACGGTAAATAAGAGAGGAGAGGCATATGAAACATACACTGATATATATGATCGCAGTCTTGACGCTTTTGAGCGTTACGAGCTGTAACCGAAACGAGAGCCGTTTGTTTGACCAATCGGCAGACGAGCGTCTCCAGGCGCGTGCCGAAGCAATCCATGACAAGCTCGTGGATGCACCCAACGGATGGGAGATGCTCTATTTCCCCTACCCCGATGCGGCAGGCTATGCATTCCTGATGAAATTCCAGGATAACGGCGATGTGGTGATTGCCGCTAAGAATACGGTTTCGTCTGAGAATATCTTGCGTTCCGAGAGCAGTTGTTGGGCGATAGACGCTACGCAGAGCGTGGTGCTCACGTTCCATACGTATAACACGCTCTTTTCTATCTTTGCCGACCCGCAAGGCGACGGTATCGGAGAGAACGGCGACTATGAGTTCATCCTGCTCAATGCAGAGGATGGCGAGGATTATATCCGTATGAAAGGAAAGAAACATGAGGCGTACATGCGTATGAACCAATTGGCAGAGGATGTCGATTGGCGTCAGTACCTGCTGGATATCGATGCTCTCCGCGCCAAGACCTTCACAGACAATGACGGCACGGAGATGATCTACTGGGACGGTGCGAACGAGAAGACGCTCAAGTACAGCGACGGGCGTTTCATCTTCAAAGAGAACAAAGAGGAAGTGGAGCGCGGATTTATCCTCACCCCGTCCGGTATGCATTTCTACTCCGGTCTGCTGCGTGCGGACAAGAAGACCTATGCGCAAGATTTTGTACTCGTGGATGAAGAAGACCGTACGCTTCTGAAGACGGAGGACGGCGAAGCATGGATAGGAAGCAAATATACGGCTGCAGACTTCTTCGCATACAAGTTCACCAAATACAGCCGCTGGATGTATGTAGCGGAGGACTCCGATGCCGAGACGCAGGCTGCAGTGCAAGCGATTCTCGATGCTGCTAAAGCGAACGGTGCAACGATCAATAACATCGGATACGAGCGTGTGACGACCGTCACCAGCCGAAGCGGACAGGAAGTAAGGAACTATACCTACGCCATGTATATCTCGTACTTGGCGGAAGGCAAACAGTTCGGCGGACGAATCAACCTCAATCATTCGAATAAAGACGATGTGCTTACATTCTCCTATAAATCGTATGAGGAACCGCTGCTGCCGCTCTTTGCCCGCATCGCGGATACGCCGGCCGATGCCGCTGCGCTCTTCACGGATGCGTTCTGCGGCACCTTCCGTCCGGAGTCATATTGCGGCTCAACGCTCAACCTGACGCAGTTGCTGCTTAAGGATGCAGACGGCACCACAATCCATGTGAAAGCTGATAAGATTGTGATGTAATACATTTTGTTGGACACACTAAATATCCTATATGATGAAAAAGATTTTATCACTCGCAATAGTATTAGCAGGCGTAAGTCTCTGCGCCGATGCGCAGAAGAAACTTCCTGCCGATCCGTATCCGACGGAGTCATCCCGTGCGCTGGAACTGGTGCGTGAAGCCCGTCCGATGGGTCAGGCTCCCCGTGTAAACGCCGAAGCGAAAGCCGCAGCGAAAGCTCCGGTTCGTACGATGCCGGCAGCGCGTATGGAGGCTAATGAGGAGACAACACCCTATATCGGTTATAAAAACCCGAAAGGTACGCTCTTCCTAGGTATGGACGAAGCTGCTAATGGTTTCTTCTTCCAATACCCGGGCGTAGTCGGCGGATGGTCCGATTCGATTGAATGCTGGGTATGGCCTAATGAGCAGAAGGGGTATAAATCCATCCGGTATCTCAACCCCTTCTCGGAAGAGTATTCGCAGTACGAAGAGAGCGAATACTACTGGATTGACAAGGACGGTAATTTCTGCGATGCACTCGTAGCTGACGGTGGGATGGAGTATTACAAAGATCTGGACGGAGACTACTCGGCCTATATCAAAAAGAACTATAGCCAATATGCTTACTCTTGGCAATTAGGTATTCCTCTGCAGATCATCCATACGAATGACAATGTAGAGAAGAAATTCGTGTTGCTGAGCAGCAGTGCCGATCCGAGTATCGATGACTGCGGTATCGCAGCCGGTGGCCTTCCCAGTATGAACACGGCAGACGGTCTTTGGCCGCTGACCAATGCAGTAAGTACCACCACTGAGGGCATCAGCGCCAATCTGATTCGCTACAAAGCGGCAGATGACTATGTACAGTACTTCTTCGGCGCCTCCAAGCTGACGCTGGACTCCGGAATGGTATATAATCCCTCTACCGGCAAAGAAGAGATGGAATACACCCGTATCATGCCGGTTGAGCTCACCACGACCTATGACAAACCGCAGACACCGCTCTACATCAAGAATATCACCATTGCGGTAAGTAGCGAGAAATATTCGGCATTCAAGCCCAAAGAATTACAATTCGATACCCTCTTCCTCACCATCAGCACGATGGAAGGCAAGGAATTGGCTACTTCGTTTGCGACCAATGCAAATAGCAAACATATCACGATCGGAAAGCAAAAGGGTCGTTTGGTAGCGTTCCCGCTACTGCGCGATACAACGGCGTACGGCGAGTTGCTGCACGAAGGATTGCTGATTGACGAGGCGTTCAAGATCTCAATTAAGGGTTTTAAAGAGACAGACAAATTAGGCTTCATCTCTGCGAAATGTATCATTCATCCTACCCATGCACAGATGCTGTATGAAGGCGGTGTAGTGAGAGAGTACCCGTATGAACCCTATATCATGCTCAACGGTATCTATCCGACGCTGGAAGACTTCTATGCTATGAATAGAGCCGGAACGGGACAGGTAGGCGATACGATACCAATCAAGATGGTTCCGATTGAGAAAGGCAAATATAATTACAAGGCCATCTACGCGCATTGGGGCAATGACAACGACGAGTTCGCTATCCGCTCCACCTTTACGCCGTATGACTCGATTGCCCGCACATGGAATATGGATATCGAGACGCCGGAGTACGCTACCGTTTATGCCGATTATGAGTTTAATATCGGTACGGAGGATGATCCAACCACTATCTGGGAATATTACCGCTTGTTCTTAATGCGCATTTATGTCAGCGGTGAGCCGGTGCTTGGCGACTATATCAAGATCGGCAAGGCAGGCAAGTATCTCTATTTCCGCATTGATGCGATCGACACAGTGGACGATGCATTTGAGATACCGGGTTCTTCTTCGCAAAACGGTGCTCGCCGCGCAGAGAAAGTGCTGCAAGACGGAAGACTGCTTATCCGCAAGGACGGCAAGATGTATAATTTATACGGAATTCAACAATAATAAAATATCGTATTAGTTAACGTGGGATCCCCCCAATGTGTAATCACAAAAAACAAAAAAGGTATGAAAAAGATTTACTCATTAGCACTCGTTGCTATGATAGCAATCAGTGCAATCGCCAATGTACAACCGCGGATGTATGACAACAAGTCCATGAAGCGTATCAGCGATGTACCGGTTAAAGAACAACTCACGAAGAGCATCAGCGAGCGTCCTATGCTTGATGCCGCTGTGTATAGCAACGGTCAAGTACCGTCTGTAGCAAAAGCACGCAAAGCGTATGCTGAAGACGCAACAGCGCAGGATACTGCTTACTATTTAGTTAGTCCGTATGATGCCGCATATGGCGGTGTTTATCCGGATGGAAATATGAGTTATCCTACTATTTGGCAAAGAGCTAACGCAGATGTAGAATTCGGGAACTTTTCCTTATTCAATGAAGGCGGTGATTTCGGATGGTTTATCGGCGATGTGGATCCGGATAATATGCTGAGCGCGGATACCAACATGGTAGTACCTGCCGGATTCTTTAAGCCGGGTTATGGTGCAGCTGCTACGCCTATTTTCGCGATGGAAAGCGGTGCACAGTATGCTTACGGAGATTGCGAAGAAAAACAATACTGGTATGCTT
>Ga0247611_10003130_pt1 | contig 25084 bp, 23 predicted proteins | sample 177DNAGHGhighgp2_FD_192422 | JGI IMG/M metagenome (GOLD analysis project Ga0247611, IMG submission 192422) | Sheep rumen microbial communities from Palmerston North, Manawatu-Wanganui, New Zealand - 1770 DNA GHGhigh gp2 | ecosystem: Host-associated > Mammals > Digestive system > Stomach > Rumen... | reverse complement strand
CGATAAGATCCGTAACGAACTGACTGCACTCGGTTTCCAGATCAAGGACACGAAAGATGGGTTTGAGTGGTCTATCTAAATACGGCAAATTCATCGTTTTACTCATCGGCGCGGCTCTGTTAACGGGCTGCGCCGGTTGCAGTAAAAGCGATTCCGAACCGGAGATAGTCGAGGACAACCTTGTCTGGTATCCCGGTAGAACCTTCAACTACAAGCTCAAGTTCAATGACCTGCAGGTCAAGCAACATGCCGTGGCTTCTGCGATTGGTTTGTCCCGTCCGCCGAAGGACCGCGACGACGCCGCTTCGATGCGTAAGAGACTCGTGGAAGTCAAGACGAACGACAACTATATCGTCGATAGTCTGACGCACTCTGTGCCTTTCTTGATTCCGTCCGCCAAGCGCGAACTGGATTCCATCGGCGAAGAATGGGCCGATATCTTACGGCGCAACAACCTGCCTCACTACCGGTTCTACGTCACTTCCGTACTGCGTACGCAACAAGACATCCAATACTTGCAGCGCAGCGGAAACATCAATTCTGTCACGCAATCATGCCATTGCTACGGCACCACCTTTGACCTCGCGTATATGCGATATAATAAGGTAACGCGCACGCGCGATTACATGCACGAGGACAACCTCAAACTGGTCTTGGGACAAGTGCTACTCAATCATCAGCGAGCCGGAAAGATATACGTGAAGTACGAGGCAAAGCAATCCTGTTTCCACGTTACTGTACGGAAATAAAAAAAACGGGCTTTAGCGGCCCGTTTTCTTTTCTTTCTCGCATACATCCATCAATTCGCAGCCCGAGCAGTCTTCTGCAGCGGGTTTGGTTTGCGGGCAGTCCTTCTTGGGACGCTTAGCCTTGATGCGTTCGTTGATCTCGATGAGCGTGAGGATCGCGAGCGCCATTACTATGAAGGCAATAAGTGCTTTCATGCTTCCTCAAAATCGTCTACGCGGTCTTCTTCGATCACAAGGTTGTCAATGATGAACTGCTGGCGCTCGGTGGTGTTCTTACCCATATAGTAGGCGAGCAACTCTTTGACATTATCGTCCTTGCGCAGGTTCACCTGGTCGAGACGAATACCATTACCGATGAAGCCCTTGAACTCGTCCGGCGAGATCTCTCCGAGGCCTTTGAAACGCGTGATCTCCGGATTCTTGATCTTGCGAAGTGCTTTCTGGCGTTCCTCTTCGGAATAGCAGTACACCGTCTGGTTCTTGTCCTTCACGCGGAAAAGTGGCGTCTGCAGGATATAGACATGTCCTTTCTTCACAAGGTCCGGGAAGAACTGGAGGAAGAACGTCAGCATCAGCAGACGAATGTGCATACCGTCCACATCGGCATCGGTCGCGATGATCACTTTGTTGTAGCGCAACTCATCCAAACCGTCTTCGATATTCAGCGCCGACTGCAGGCAGTTGAACTCCTCGTTCTCGTACACCACCGACTTGCTCAGTCCGTAACTATTGAGAGGTTTTCCGCGCAGCGAGAACACGGCTTGCGTACGCACGTCGCGGCTCTTGGTGATGGATCCCGATGCAGACAGACCCTCGGTAATAAAGATACAACTCTCTAAGCGCAGATCGTCGTCGGAGTCCTTGGAACTCTTTACGGGTTTGGTATCGTTGAGGTGAATCTGACAGTCGCGCAACTTGGGATTGTTCACCAGGTTCTTCTTCGCCCGCTCGCGCGCCGCCTTGGTCACGCCGGCTATCGCCTTACGCTCTTTCTCGGAATCCTGGATCTTCTGCAGCATGATCTCCACCGTCTGCGGATTCTTGTGCAGGTAGTTATCGAGATGCTGCTTCACGAAGTCATTGACGAATTTATTGATGCCTACGCCGCCGGTTGGACTCATGTCTTTCGAACCCAACTTCACCTTCGTCTGGCTCTCGAAGACCGGTTCTTCAACGTTGATAGCGATCGCGCCTACGACGCCGTTTCGGATATCGGCGAGCTCCTGGTTCTTATTGAAGAACTCCTTGATGGTGCGGCCGATCGCTTCGCGGAAAGCGGCTTGGTGGGTACCTCCTTGAATCGTGTGCTGGCCGTTCACAAACGAGAAATACTCATCGCCGTTCTGGTCGGTATGCGTCAACGCGATCTCTATATCTTCGCCAACGATGTGGATAATTGGATAGAGCGGACTGACGGTCATATTCTCCGTCAGCAAATCGAGCAGACCGTTCTTCGACATAAATTTCTTGCCGTTATAGACAAGCGTCAAGCCCGTATTGAGGTAGGCGTAGTTGCGCAGCAACTCCTCGATATAGTCGTCGCGGAAATGGTAGTTCTCGAACAATCCTTTGCTGTCGTCGGGCACAAACTCGATGATGGTACCGCGCTTCTCCGGTCCGTTATAATCCAGAATACCGCTATCCTTGGTCAACTTACCTTCGCTGAACTCCGCCCGGCGGGTCTTACCTTCGCGGAAAGACTCCACGGCAAAGAAGGAACTCAAGGCATTCACGGCTTTCGTTCCGACACCGTTCAGACCTACGGATTTCTTGAAAGCCTTGCTGTCGTATTTACCACCGGTGTTGAGCACACTCACTACCTCGACCAACTTACCCAGAGGTATGCCGCGGCCGTAGTCACGCACGCGCACCCGGCCGTCCGCCACATCGACCTCGATCACTTTTCCTTCGCCCATGCGGTACTCATCAATGGAGTTATCAATACTCTCTTTGATGAGCACATAGATACCGTCGTCGGAGTGACTACCATCGCCCAACTTACCGATATACATACCCGGACGACGCCGGATATGTTCCATATCGTCAAGGTGAATGATGTTCTCTTCGCCGTACTCTACGGCATTCAAATTTATATCTTTTTCTTCTGCCATAATTCTATTACAAATTGCTTTGCCGCCTCGTGGTCATTAGGGATGACTCCGTCGAGGATTGCATCTTTGATCGCGCTCTTCAGTTCGCCGACCAACGAACAAGGTTCGAGATGGAATAGTTCCATGATCTCCTTGCCGTCCACAGGCGGTTGGAAATTACGAATGCGGTCGCGTTCCTCCAACTCCACCATCTTCTGGCGCACCAACTGGTAGTTCTGATGGAACCGGGCTTTCTTCTCTTCGTTGCGGCTGGTGATGTCGGCATCGCAGAGCAACATCAGGTCGTCGATATCATCGCCCGCCTCAAAGAGCAAACGCCTTACCGCGCTGTCCGTCACCGTATCTTCTATCAGGTTGATCGGCCGCATATGGAGGTCCACCATCTTCTTCACATACTCCATCTTCTCGTTCAGCGGCAACTTCATCTTCGCGAAGATCTTCGGCACCATCTTTGCGCCGATATAGTTGTGATTTCGGAAGGTCCAACCTGCCTGCGGATCCCATGCTTTGCTTTTCGGTTTGCCTATATCGTGCAGCAAGGCTGCCCAGCGCAACCAGAGTTTATCGGTGTTCTCCGATATATTATCTAATACCTTCAGCGTATGATAGAATACGTCCTTGTGCCCGCGTCCTTCCTTCACTTCGATGCCCTTGAGTGCCACTAACTCCGGGAAGATAAGCGGCAGCAGACCCGTCTTGTCGAGCAAGATCCATCCTTCCGAAGGACGGCGGCTGAGCATGATCTTATGCAACTCTTCCGCGATGCGCTCTTTGGTGATGATGCCGATACGTTCCTTATTGCGCACGATGGCATCGAAGGTCTCGCCGTCGATGTTAAAGCCCAACTGCGTAGCAAACCGTATCGCGCGCATCATACGCAACGGGTCGTCGCTGAACGTGATATCCGGATCAAGCGGCGTGCGGATGATGCAATCCTCCAAATCGCCCATACCGTCGAACGGATCGAGCAACTCTCCATACTGGAGATCCCTTCCATCATTTGCACCATTAAGCGAAGCGTCACCATTTGCACCATTATTCAAGCATATCGCCATCGCGTTAATCGTGAAGTCCCTGCGATCCTGATCCTCCTGCAACGTCCCGTCTTCTACGATCGGATTGCGACTGTCGCGCGTATAACTCTCTTTCCGCGCGCCAACGAACTCCAACTCAACAGAATCAATCCTTTCACCTTTCACCTTTAACCTTTCACCTTTCACTTGCGCCGTGCCATAGGTCTTGAACACACTCAGATGTGCACCCTTGCCCAAACGCTTCGCCACTTCCTCTGCCAAGAGAATACCAGGTCGGTATTCCGCTGTGCTCTTTTCTTGGTATCTCGGTGTATCGGTATCTCGGTGTTCCGGCGAAAGGCATACAATATCTATATCCGTGCTCTCCCGGTGTAGGAACAGATCCCGTACCCATCCGCCTATCACGTAGCATTCCAACCCCATCCGATCGGCCGTTTCTCCGATCAGATGCAGCACTTCATTCTCTATTTTCGGGTTCTCAACTCGCATCACCTGACTTTTGCGGGTACAAAAGTACTACTTTTTTTTGACATATGCAAATACCCGTGCGTTTTTCCAACTATTTTGTCCATTATCCGGCATGTTATGCCGGTTTTCTATGTTCATTATGCGGAATGCTATTCCGCTCTTAGTTCGTTTCCTGCTCCGCGTGCTAGCGCGGAGCCTAAGTTCTTCTTTTTTTCATTTTTATTTGCATATATCAAATTTTTGTTTAACCTTTGCGGCCGCAAAGGTTAAACAACATAGATGCAACATCCTAATTTGTATATTATAGCTGGCCCGAACGGTGCGGGGAAGACCACAGCCGCGTATAACTTATTACCGGAAGTGTTGCATTGCCCAAACTTTGTAAATGCGGATGAGATAGCACGTGGCTTGTCGCCCTTTGCGCCGGAGGCCGTTTCCTTTCAGGCTGGACGAATAATGCTCCAACGCATAGATGAGTTATTGCCGCAGAAAGTGGATTTTGCGATAGAAACAACGCTCTCGACCCGTTCATACGTGCAACTCGTACGCCGCGCACAAGCGTTAGGCTATAGGGTGCACCTGATCTTTTTCTTCTTGGAGAACGAAGAGCAAGCGATAGCTCGTGTCGCGCAGCGCGTGAAGAATGGCGGGCACGGCATTCCCGAAGAAGATATCCGTCGCCGTTTTACACGCGGCATCTTTAATTTGATCAACCTGTATATGCCGATTTGCGAGGTAGTTTATGTATTGAATAATAATTATGTTCCGGCTATACTAGTTGCACAAAAATCACCTTCGTTAGGAGGATTGCATGTATATAAGCCAGAAATGTGGAACCAATTAACACAAAAGATATGAGTGAACGAGAATTTGATACAAGGTTAAAACAAGGTTTAATAAAAACCGCTAAAAGGGTTGTGGAACAACATCGTCGTGACAACCAGCCGCTCATCTTTAGTGAGAACGGTGTAGTTAAGCAAGTCGATCCGTTTACGGTAGCAATTTAATAACCTATCGCTGGCCTTGACAGCGTAAAAAAAGCGGTGACATAAAAGAAGAGGAAAATCCAAAAATTCATAAAAATGGCACTATTATTTGCAAGTGTCATTTTTTTTGTGTAATTTTGCAGCGCAAAATGAATCGTGCCCCTGTGGCAAAGAAAGTTTTGCAGTATTTAGCTCACACCGAGGGGATATGTCTTTCGGGTGGGGGTAAATACAGGACATATTGAAAAAGGCGTCTTACGCGCTTTGTTTTGGCTAACTCGAATCTGGTAAATTCCATCATCCAAAACATTGCAGCACAAAGATGCTCATAGTGTGTATCATGGTACACGTCTTCGTGTATATATACATACGGCGTGGGCTTCTGTGTTGTTTGTTCGGATGAGAAGGCAATACCAGAGCCTGAGTTAGCGGAACAGCAGCATTGCAGTCCCGCTTTTTTTGTTTGTGCAAACTGAAGAAATCAAATTTATATGAAAAATCGATTAATTACTCCTGCCTATATGGTAGAGAAAACCAAATTGTTAGTGTTACTGCTTGTTTTTATATTAAGTGCAGGAACAGTGTATTCTTGGAACTATGACTACGGACGTATCTCAATTGATGGGTTGTTTTACAATCTCAACAAATCGGATCTAACAGCGGAGGTTAGCTATCAAAGTTATTCTAACTATGTTTATAATGCGGATTGTACTATCACATCAGTTAGTATACCTAATTCGGTGGTTTACGAAGGCAAAACTTATCGAGTGACTAGAATAGGAGATAATGCGTTTAAGAATTGTTATAGTTTGGAATCTGTATCTTTTGGAGAGAATATTGTACACATAGGAGAGCAAGCTTTTATTAATTGTAGTAGTTTAAAGTCAATAATCCTTCCTGAAAGCCTTGAGAGTTTTGGCCGATGCGCTTTTCAAGGGTGTACCAGTTTAAGAACTGTGATTATCCCTGATAGAGTCAAAACAATTAGCGCACATGCTTTTAACAGCTGTTCTAGTATAAATTCCATAACTATTGGTAAGAATGTCCAGAGTATAGAATATAAAGCATTTTATGGCTGCAAGGGCTTAAGCTCTTTAGTCATACCTGAAGGAGTTTTGAATATTGAATATGACGCATTCAAGGCTTGTAGTAATCTAACCTCCGTAACTATTCCTAAAAGTATTATTTCTATTGGAGAATACGGAAGTAGTGATAATTATAGCGCTTTCAATACTAATGTTGTAAAGACGATATATTATACAGGAAATATAGCAGATTGGTGTCGAAAAACATGGGGCCCGCAATATGTCTCAACTAACTACAAATTATACATTAATGGAATTCTTCAACAAAATATTACTCTTCCAGATGGTATTACAAGTATTGCTAGTAGTGCTTTCCGTGGTTGTAAAAGTTTAACGCATATAACCTTACCAAATAGTATTGTTTCTGTACGAAATGGTGCTTTTTATGATTGTGCCGATTTAGCCTCAATTACCATTCCCGCTAATGTGGACACACTTGGAAATTACGTATTTAAAGGATGTGTAAGTCTTACTACAGTAAGATGGAATGTAAAAAAAAGAATGGCGGAGATGAGCACGCCTTTTTACAAGAAAGATGACTTTAATATAAGTAAGCAAATAGTTTCTTTTACTTTTGGAGATGAAGTTGAATATATCCCACCATATTTATGCCAAGAAATGAATAAACTAACTTCTATTGAAATTCCGAATAGCGTTACTTTTATTCAAGGAGGAGCATTTCTTAATTGCAGTGGTTTGACTTCTGTAACAATACCATCAGGTGTTGCTTATATTTTTAGATGGGCTTTTAAAGGTTGCAGTCGGTTAAAAGAAATTAATATGTTACCGGAGACTCCACCTTACGAAGACGATGATATAGTCGATACTCGTGTCCCCATCTATATCCCATGTGGTACATTAGATGCTTATTTGGCAACTAAGTGGTCTAATTACAATATTCAATATCAACCGTATCCTTTCAAGTTCAATATAAGTTCGCAAGAACCGTACAAAGGATCCGTCATTTCTCAAGGTGGGAATACATGCGAAAACTTGTCACTTTCGACAGTTCCGAATGAAGGGTACTATTTTGTTCAATGGTCTGATGGTATAACAGACAACCCACGTACTATCGTGGTGACAAAAGATACTACTATTTCCGCTATTTTCGGACCATTTCATGTTACATTTGTCGATGACAACGACACTATTCTGTCTTCGCAAGTGTACGAATACGGGGCAATACCTATTTACAATGGAGCAACGCCTACAAAAACAGAGGACGAGACATATACATATACGTTCAAAGGTTGGACTCCGGAGATAGTTCCTGTAATGGAAGATGTCACTTACACGGCGATGTACACCGCTACAAAAAAAACAGACGCGATCGATAATGTTACGGACAATACGACAATCCCTATTAGATACATGGATAATGGTAATATTTATATTCTCCTGCCAAGTGGCAAGAAGTATTCAATTCTTGGTGAACTTGTAAATTAGTATTGTTATGGAACTATCTATATTGATGAATGATGATACTACGGGCAATGGTAAAGCCGAAATCATCATGGATTATGTTATGTCTTATTCACTGAGACATGCAGTAGATAAGTATCTTGTGGAAAAGCCTAAGCTTTGCCGATATTGCCGGTACATGTTGAGTAGATTGATAGATGTAGACATTACAGACCAAACACATATCGTATCTGTTAAAGTGTGGAGGGAATGGAAATATATTGATTTACGTGTTGAAGTTGCTATACAAGAAGGAAAAATAGAGCAAACATATGCACTTCTTATCGAAAATAAGTATTATTCAAAACTCCGTAAAAATCAACTTGTGGATTATAAAAAGACGTTTGATGAGTACTATCAGAACAAAGAGACATATGTGCCTATGGAGAATAGAAGATATAAGTTGGTTGCTTGTCATGAGGAAGACAAAATAGAGCAACTTTATCGGGAAGAGGTGAACAAAACTAAAAGTAAAAATGATAACGGGTTTGATATAAGATCATTTTATGATTTGCTTCCTAAAAAATACTGGCATGAGGATAAATGGGTCTACGAAGTTACCGAAAGCGAGATTTTCAATGAATTTTGGTTAAGTAAGTGGTAATTCCACCATCTTCATCCTCCGCGGGGAGAAGGTATATACCCTCACTGGCCAAGAAGTAAAATAACGTATGTCAATTGTCAGGGATTATATCCCGTCCCAACCGCCATGCATTACCGCGTGGCGGTTTTTCTCTCTCCGTCCCGTTCGCGGTACTTTAGTGCCGCGCTTCCTTGCCGCGTTTTCTTCTTTTGTCCATTGCCCGGCATGCTATGCCGCCTATATAAAAATTTTGCATTGAGAAAAGTGAGAATTCTCAGATTTCTCACAATTCTCAGTGTAAATTTTTGCATGGCATTTTTTCATCGTCCATTATGTCAGATGTCATCTGACATGCATCCATTTTACTTCCGAACGTTAGTTATTAGTTAGATATTGGTTAGATATTCCTTAGTCATTATCCTGACAATTACCTACCCATTTCCTTCCATTTACGGGGTAATCCTAGACTTTAGTCCTTATCATCACGGGATCATGTCCCGAGAAAGTCCCTAGCACACCTTCTTCATCCGCTTGCAATTTTTGTCGTGACACTTTGACACTTTGACACTTTTTTGTTCATGTCGCTATGTCGCTGTTGCCGCTGTGAGTAAGAAAAAACTATTTTCGGTATTTTCTCCTTTGAATGATTGAACTCGCAGAGTTGTGGGATTAGGCGGTAATAACTATCCGAAAGCTTGTTTTCGAGGAGTTATTACCGCCTAAGCGCATAAGGAACCTCGTTCCAAATCATTCAAGGGTATTTTCTATATTTTTTCTTTTAATAATGTTTTCGGTCTGTTTTCTTCCCTGTTTTCTTGGAGCATGGAGAAGCCAATTGACTTTTGGCTTCAAAAAGAGAAGGTAGACGGGGAGTCTAAGCCGACCGAGAACAAGACGTTTTCCTTTATAATCTTTAAATAAATTTGCACATGTGCAAAAAAAGCAGTACCTTTGCACCCACAATACAACAAACATCATGGCAGATATCTATTCTATCGTTACTTCGCAGCAACTGAGTTATGAGCAGAAAGTCGTAGCTCTGGCGCATGCGGCGGAAGACACGCTATCGGTAATTCCGATGCCCGAGCGTACCCGTTTCTTTTTTGAGAAAGGCGCAATATGCAACCTCAACGAAGGCAATGCTCCCTATCGTCCGCGCTATATCATGCCGGACTACGAGAAAGCGGTGCGTAATGGCGTGAAGTTCCTTGAACTGGACCCGCCGCAGGATTTCGACGAGTTACTCACCTTCCTGCAGGTGCTCTATCGCCACGTGCCGTCTATCACCACCTATCCGGTGTTCCTCGGCGATCTCGACAAACTGATCGAACCCTTCATCACCGACCTGAGCGATGAAGTGGTGAAGCGTAAATTACGCAATTTCCTCATCTATCTCGACCGTACCATCACGGACTCTTTCTGCCATGCCAACTTAGGTCCGGAAGCCACCCGCGCCGGGCGATTGATCCTTGACGTAGACCGCGAGTTAGAGCAAGCGGTTCCGAACCTCACGCTGAAATACGACCCGGCTATCACGCCCGATGACTTCGCCGAGCAGGCTATCTATACCTCGCTATGCGTCGCCAATCCCGCAATATGCAACGATGTGCTGAACGCCAAGACCTACGACCGCTACGGCATCTCGTCGTGCTATAACATATTGCCTATTGCCGGCGGCAGTTATACCCTCACGCGCCTGGTATTACCTCGTCTAGCAGCGTTGACGGAGAGCAAAGAAGAATTCTTGAAAACATTACTGCCCGAAGCGATGCAGTGTATGGCGGATTATATGTCCGCACGCATCCGATTCATCGTCGAGCAATCCGGTTTCTTCGAGAGCCATTTCCTGGCTAAGGAAGGTTTCGTGGAGCGCGACCGTTTCGTAGCCATGTTCGGTTTGGTAGGCCTCGCTGAAGCTGCCAATAAATTCGCTCCCGAAGGCAAGAAATACGGTTCGGACGCCGAAGCCGATGCAGTGGCGGAACAGATTATGGATGCAATCACGGCGTTCGTCGATGCATACGAATGTCCGTACTGCGAGATCGCCAACCACCGCTTGTTGCTGCATGCGCAAGTGGGTATCGATACCGACTTTGGCATCACTTCCGGCATTCGTATTCCGGTGGGCGACGAACCCGAGTCGATATACGATCACCTGCGCCATTCTTCCCGATTTCATCGGTATATTCCGACGGGTTGCTCGGATATCTTACCTTTCGATATCACCGGCAAACAGAACCCCGCAGCCATCCTCGACATCGTCAAAGGTGCTTTCTCGCTCGGGCAGAAATATATCGCGTTCTATGCCTCCGATTCGGACCTTGTACGTATCACCGGATATCTGGTCAAGCGCTCGGAGATAGAGAAGTGGAATGACGGCCAGACAGTGCTGCAGAACACCACCCAACTCGGTGCACCGACCTACGCTTCGGCACACCTGGCCAACCGTAAAGTGCGCGGAGTCTGATGGCACTCGTTCGTAAGATCATACCGCAGTCTACCGTAGACGGTCCGGGAAACCGGACAGCTATCTTCCTGCAGGGATGTAACATCCGCTGCGCCTATTGTCATAACCCCGAGACGCAAGCAATGCACGATGCCGAAGCGCAGGAGATGAGTGTGGCCGAAGTGCTGGCGGAAATCCGCAAAGGTATCCCGTTTATTCGCGGCATCACCGTCTCCGGAGGAGAATGCATGCTGCAACCGGATTTTCTGACGGCGCTCTTCCAAGCCGTTAAAGAACTTGCACGCGAAACAAATCATCCGCTGACTTGCCTCATAGATAGCAACGGCACTATTCCTTTTGAGCACTTCCCCGAACTGATGGAGGTCTGCGACGGGGTGATGTTGGATGTGAAAGCCTGGGATGCCGAGGTATATCAACGTCTTACGCAAGCGAAAGACAACACGGTAGTAAAGCAAAATCTCGCTTGGCTATTACAACACGACCTATTGACGGAGGTGCGCATCGTGTGTCTGCCGGAAAGAGTAGATGTAGAAAGTATCTTGCGTCATATCGCAGAAACATTCGATTTCATCGGGAAAAAGGCACCGGTTCGGTTGTTGCGTTTTCGGCCGCATGGCGTGATTGGCGAGTTGGCAAACCACCCTATGCCGAGTGATGAACAGATGGCTCAATATGCCGATTTGGCTCACTCACTCCACTTGGCATTTTCCATTAAATGAGGTAAAAATTGCATTTTTTACCTAAATTATTTGGTCAATTCAAAAAAAAGCAGTACTTTTGCACGCTTTTTCGTGAAAGAAGCACGTTAACATTAATTAACACTAAAACAAAAGTCTAAATGGCAACAAAGATTCGTTTGGCTCGTCATGGTCACAAAGACTACGCTTTCTACCACATCGTAGTAGCAGACAGCCGCTCGCCGCGTGACGGCAAAATTATCGAACGTCTCGGTTCGTTCAACCCGAACACCAACCCCGCAGCAGTGATCCTCAACTTCGATCGCGCTCTGTATTGGGTAGGCGTAGGTGCACAACCGACTGACACCGTCCGTACCATCCTCTCCAACGAGGGCGTACTGCTGATGAAGCACCTCAACGGTGGTGTCGCAAAAGGCGCATTTAGTGCAGAAGAGGCTCAGAAGCGTTTCGACGCTTGGAAAGCTCAAAAGGATGCTAAGAATGGTAAGATCAGTGCTGCTGAGGCAGACAAGAAAGCTGCTGCTGCGAAGGCTCTCCTCGCTCAAGAGGTAGAGACCAACAAGGCAAAAGCTGCTGCTATCGCTCAGAAACGCGCTGAAGCTGCTGCTGAGTTGGCTGCTGCCGCTCAAGAGGCTGCGCAGGAAGCTGCTGCTGCAGAAGCAGAGGCTAAGGGCGAAGAAGCTCCCGCTGAAGAAGCAGAGGCATAAGCTACGCTGTTTTAGCAAAAAAGAAGTTCAAAACGCAAGTTTTGGGCTTTTTTTTTGTGTATGTCGAAAAAAAACACTACCTTTGCACGCAGAACGCGTGCAACAACAGAGAGATGTTTTACTTGATAGTCTTTCTCATTCTATTCGTGCTCGCCGTACTGAACGTCCAGATGCACGACAAACTCAGCTCCCAACTGCTGAGCAGTATTGCTGCGCTCCTGCTGATTGCGGTAGCTGGTCTGCGCTTCGAGACAGGCGGTGACTGGAATGTATACGCGCAACTCTTCGCCGAGTTCCCTTCATTGAGCCGACTCCTCGGTAACCCTTCCTTATTCATGCAACAACCGGTCGAGGAAGGCTTTGTACTACTCTGCGCAGCCATCAAAGCACTCGGAGGTACGGTACAACATCTCTTCTTTATAGTCGCTTTCATCAATATCACCCTCATCGCCTACGCGCTACCGAAATACACCAAGTACCCGGTGGTGGGGCTCCTCTGCTATTTCGGTCTACTGTATTTCAACCTCGAGATGATCTACATCCGTCAGGCTACAGCGGTCGCACTGTGTTTCTTTTCCTTGCAGTACCTCCAACAGCGCAAACTCCTTCCGTACCTGATCATCATCCTCATCGCCTGCATTTTCCATCGCGTCGCGGTGTTGATGCTTCCTCTCTATTTCGTATTGCATGCGAAAATACCTACATGGATATACATCGCCGTCATTGGCATAGGCGCTATACTGATGGCTACCGGAGTACCCTGGATCAAGACGATTTTCCTGACGGTCGCAGGATGGCTTGGCGACAACTACGCCGAGAAAGCAGCATACTATACCGAAGAAGCGATGTTCGCTACCGCACGCGGGATATCCGTCGGGTATGTACTGAACCTGCTCATCCTGATCGTCGTGCTATGCTTTAAGAAAAAGCTTGACGCGCTGCCTTTTGGCACCATCATGCTCAACCTTTTCGCGCTGAGTCTCGTACTATACTACTACTGCTACGAACTCATCGAAGTCAGCAACCGAGTGCGGCTGTTCTTCTTCATCGGCATCATCGCTTTGCTGCCGATGGTGCTCGAAGTGCTGCCGCTGTTTCTGGAGCGACTGATCGGACTACTGATCATCGGACTATACTGCTTTGCTTTCTCCCGCGTCATCTTTTTGGAATATCCGCAAGCCGCAGCCTATAACCCGTATCAGAATGTGATTGACTATACTATCCATCCGCGGCCGAGTTCGGGTAAGCAGCGCCTGGAGCAAAGTAACCATTTCTTCCGAGACGAACGACAATGAGGCATATCCTATTTATATCGCATGCCCGCGGCGCACATGGTGCCGAGACGGTGATGGTGCAGGCCATACGTGCTTGTACCGCACGCGGCGCACGCGTGACATTGGTCGTTCCATCTATTGTGCCGGACGAAGGACTGGAAGCGATGGTTGCTGAACTACCGAATCTCTCCATCCTCTGTTTGCCCTATCGCGCAATAGGCGGGCATGCATTGCGCACGCCCTGGGTGCGCGCCTTCAACCGTTCTACCCTACGGCGACTCATTGCGTATGTGCGGCGCGAAGCGGTAGATACCATCTATTCCAACACCTCTATCACTATCCTCGGAGCAGATCTCGCGCGCCGCACGCGCGTGCGCCACATATGGCACTGGCATGAGACGGCGGATGCCATGTTCGGATTTCATCCATCCTTGCGTCCGCTCTATCGCCGGCTGACGAAAACCGCGCATGTCCTTTTCATCTCCCGCCGGCAGAAACAAGGGTGGGAAGCTTGTTTAAACATACCTATTGACGGCTCCGTACTATATAATCCCATCAAGCAGATCCACCCGATGAAATCGGGAGATTCTGCACCGCACGACGACATTCGCATCGGTTTTATCGGTCATTTTGAGGCACGAAAGAATATCCCGCTGTTAGTGCACACTTTCGGGCGTTTGCACGCGCATACCCCGAATACGTCCCTATGGCTGTGCGGAGCGAGAGGAGCAGCAGATATTCGGTTTGTTGAGCAGATGACGACCTTACGCGAACCCGTTTTGCATATCCTACCGCAAACGCTGGACGTGAGTGCTTTCTACCATCAGATAGACATCCTCGTTTTGCCCTCCTGGCGCGAGACGATGCCGCTGGTAGTACTCGAAGCGATGCAGGCCGGTGTATGTGTGCTCCAAACCAACCGATCAGGGATGAATGAGCTGATTGAAGACGGCAAAGAGACTTTCTTTTTCTCTCCGGATGACGCCGAGACCCTATACCGACTCTTGACGCAATGTATGAATCCGGATTTCCGGCAGACCATCGCCCAAGCCGGACAAAAGAAAGCACTACAATTGATCAACGATTCGTCTTTTGACGCACAAATAACCCAACTGCTATGCGCGTAATAGCCTATTATCTGCCGCAATACCACTCCATTCCGGAGAACGACGCTTGGTGGGGAAAAGACTTCACCGAGTGGGACCGTGTGCGTGCAGCCAAACCGCTCTTCAAGGGACATCACCAACCTGTGGTGCCCGGTGAATTAGGCTATTATAACCTGTTGGATCCCGTTATCCGCGAGCGGCAGGCACAGTTGGCGCGAGAGGCAGGTATCGAAGGCTTCTGCTATTGGCATTATTGGTTTGACGGCAAGCAGCTGTTGGAACAACCGCTGCAACAAGTGCTGCAAAGCGGTCAACCCGATTTCCCGTTTTGCATCGCTTGGGCGAATGAGAGTTGGTACGCCAAGACTTGGATGGATCATCCTGATCAACCGGACAGACTGCTGATCGAACAGACCTATCCCGAAGGAGACGACGAAGCCCATTTTGCGGCGATCCTACCGATGCTACGCGACAAACGCTACATACAGGTGGACGGCAAACCGCTCTTGGTAGTCTATCGACCGCTCCAACTCCCAGACGGCAAAGCATGGGTAGCCAAATGGCAAGAAATGGCAAGAAACGCTGGTTTCAACGGACTTTTTCTTGTCGGCCACACACTATACAGCCGCGAGACGGATGCGATCCGTGCGCTGGGATTTGATGCGGTGAACATTGTACCCATAGGAGATGTGAAACGCAATATAGGTTTGGGATTGCGCCACCTTCCCTCGCTCATCCGCCATCTACGCGGTCGTTCGCCCTTGGTATATGACTACGCGCGAGCTATCCGCGTATTCGCCTCTGCCATCATGAAGCGGGAAGATGTAGTACCAACCCTATTGCCTAATTGGGACCATTCGCCGCGTAGCAAGAACAAAGCGCTCGTGCTACACGACGCGCACCCGCAGGCCTTCGACGCGCACGTGAAGGCAATCAGACAGATCGTGGATCACAAACACAACCAACTCGTGCTACTCAAGTCCTGGAACGAATGGAGCGAAGGGAACTATATGGAACCGGACAACCGATATGCAAATCGTATTCGATAATATTATCTATTCGCTGCAGCGCTACGGCGGCATCTCGGTCGTTTGGAACGAGTTGCTCAAGCGTGCCCGAACCGATAGCCGGTTGGAGGTCACGGAACTGGATTATACGCAGATGTCGTATCGTTGGTTGGAGCGCTACCGCATACCCGATTGGAAACCCGCCGGTCCGACCTTATTCCACTCGTCGTACTTCCGTTTTTGTCCGGATCCATCGGTAAAAAACATCACTACCATACATGACCTGACCTATCATTTCTACCGCCGCGGTTTGGCTAAAGCGGTGCATCTATGGGAAGAAGAGCGGGCTATTCGTCATAGCGCGGCGGTGATATGCGTGAGCGAGCATACGAAGCGCGATGTACTGAACGCATATCCTTGGTTGGATGAGAAGCAGGTGCATGTAGTATATAACGGTGTGGGCGAGGAGTTTTTTCCGATTCCATCGGTAAAAAAACAAGGATACTTGCTCTATGTCGGTTCCGGTAAAGCGGCGTATAAACGTCTGGATGTAGCACGCATGGTGGCGCAGCAGACAGGCCTACCGCTGGTACAAGTGGCCTCACCCGATATCACACGCGAGCAACTGAATCGCTACTATAACGAAGCGCTGTGCCTACTCTATCCTTCCGACTATGAGGGATTTGGTCTGCCGGTCCTGGAAGCACAGAAAGCCGGTTGCCCGGTGATAGCCCAACGTACTTCTTCCATCCCGGAAGTGATCGGACCGAACGGCTTGCTTGTACAGCACGATACCCCGGAGCGGATGGCGAAGGAGATAGCGGCGATAGTACGCGAACTGCAATCCCGACCTACACAAACCCTCATAGAGGATGGCATACAAAATGCCAAACAGTTCTCATGGGACAAGACCTATCAACAAACCCGACAAGTGTATGAAGATATCGATCATAACCATCACGCATAACAGCGCGAAGACCTTAGGTCGCGCCTTGGATAGCGTACGTCAACAGACGTATCCGGATATCGAGCACATCCTTGTGGATGGTGCTTCGATGGATGGTACACGCGCGATGATAGAAGCGTATGCGGCATCGCATCAGGACGTACGATGGGTATCCGAGAAAGACGACGGCATCTACAACGCCCTCAACAAAGGAATCCGGATGGCGACAGGCGATGTGATCGGTTTTCTGCACTCCGACGACGTGCTCTATAACGCCAATACAATCGCGCACATAGCGAACGCTTTTGAGACGGCGAAGGTCGATGTGGTATATGGGGATTTGCAGTACTGCAAAGGGGACAAAGTGGTACGTCAGTGGCAAAGCAATGCGTTCCATCCCCGCGCGCTCAAATACGGTTGGATGCCTCCCCACCCGACGATGTACGTGCGCCGCGAAGTGTATGAACAGGTAGGCTTGTACGATGAGTGGTTTCGTATCTCGGCGGACTACGACATGATCCTCCGCATCTTCACGAGCGGCTTCACAACCTGTTACTTGCCGCAGGTGCTGGTGCGGATGGAAGTGGGCGGAACCAGCAACAGAGATACCCGGGCGCGGTTGTCCAAGACCCAAGAAGACTATATCGTATTGAAGAAAAATCGCATCGGAGCGGGATATCTGACGGTGCTGTGCAAGCAAGTACGTAAGATACGTCAATTCATTCGTTAACAACAAGAACTATGCTGAATATATCCATTGTACTCTATCATCCCAACTGGGAGCAGGAAGTGCTGCCGTTGGTGCAAGAACTGCTGCGCGTGAAGAATCTGCGTAAGATATACCTCTTGGACAACAGCGAGAAGGAATGGCTGCGCGAACAAATCAAGTCGCAGCAATCGCCGTTCGAGTCCAACAAAGTGCGGTATATGGCGATGCCGACCAACCTCGGTTATGGCACGGCGCATAACATCGCGCTACGCGAGAGTGCATACTATAAGACGGCGTTTCATCTGGTGATGAACAGCGACATCCACGTGCAAGCGGAAGATATCGACGCAATGCACGACTGGATGCTGGCCAATCCGCAGGTTGGCCTGCTGATGCCGAAGGTGATGAATCCCGACGGTTCACAGCAGTTCTTAGCCAAACGCCTCCCGAGTCCGCTCGATGTGTTCGGTCGCCGGTTCTTACCCGCGGCCCTGATGGCGCGCCGTAACAAGCGATATGAGTTGCGCGACCTGGATCTGACGCGTCCTGTCAATGCGCCGTACCTGAGCGGGTGTTTCATGTTACTCCGTACGAAAGCCGCCGTGGAAGCGGGACTGTTTGACGAGCGCTATTTCATGTACCCCGAGGATATCGACCTCACTCGTACAATCCATCGCAGTTATCTCACGCTCTACTACCCGCAATGGACCATCACCCATGCGCACGCACGCGAATCCTATAAGAATAAACACATGCTCCGGATTCATATCCAGAACATGTGCCGTTATTTCAATAAATGGGGTTGGCTCTTCGATCGCGAGCGTCAGATATTCAATAACCTATAGGTCAGATAGCCCGCATAGACGAGTAGCAACAGGGCACCTGCCCAGCGCTGCACCTTCCGTTTCTTGTCGATCTTCACCGCCAGCCAGACGATGATACTTCCGAGGGCTGCCATGATGGCATCCAGTTCGATACCGTCGTATGCCGGTAGCGGATGGATCGTCGCGCTGGTCGCGAGTATGAAGAACACATTGAAGATATTCGATCCGAAGACGTTGCCTAATGCAATATCGGAGTTATGCTTCGTTGCAGCAATAACGGAGGTCGCCAGTTCCGGCAATGAAGTACCGAGCGCTACAATGGTCAGGCCGATAATTGCCTCACTCACGCCCATGCGCATGGCTATATCCACCGCACTCTTCACAATCAGTTCTCCACCCACACAAAGTCCGATGAGTCCGCCGAGAATGAGTGCCACCGCACGTCTTGTCGGGATTGCTTTCACCTCTTCATTCGCCAACTCGTTTTCTTCCGGATGTTCTTTGGCATGACGGAAGGTATTATAAAGGAAATAGCCGAAGAGCAGCAACAACACAACACCTCCGATACGACCTATACCACGGGTCTCTTCGCCGAACGGCAACTGGATAGCTACAAAAATCAACACCAGTACACCGGCGATGATAGACATCGGGATATCAAAATCACGACTCCGTTTCTGCGAGGCAATCGGATAGACCAAGGCGGTCAAACCGAGTATGACGAAGGTATTGATGATGTTCGAACCCAGAATATTAGTGATTGCAAGTTCCGTGGATCCTTCTGCGACAGACACCATGTTCACTACGAATTCCGGCATCGAAGTGCCGAAGGCCACGACCGTCAGACCAATCACGATATCCGAAATGCCGAATTGTTTAGCGATGGCTGACGCACCATCCACCAGCCAATCCGCACCTTTGACCAAAGCTACAAAACCGATAACGATGAACAGCGCTGCCACCCACCAGCCGTATGCTAACAAGTTATTGATAATATCCATTTGTTCGTTTCTTCGTTATTACGTAATTACGTGATCCCGTTATTACCTTACACATTAAACAGGAAATGCATTATATCGCCGTCTTGCACAAGATAGTCCTTTCCTTCGGTAGCCAACTTTCCGGCGGCACGGCATTGCGCTTCACCTCCGAGGGCGATGAAATCGGCGTATTTAATCACTTCGGCACGAATGAAACCGCGTTCAAAATCCGTGTGTATTACCCCTGCGCACTGCGGTGCTTTCGCGCCTGCCTTAAAGGTCCACGCGCGCACCTCGTCGCTACCGGCCGTAAGGAAAGTACGGAGGTTGAGTAAAGCGTAGGCGGCCTTGATGAGTCGGTTCACACCGGACTCCTGCAGACCAATCTCCTCGAGGAACATCTGGCGCTCTTCGTAGGTCTCCAACTCCGCGATCTCGCTCTCTATCTTCGCCGCCAGCACCAGCACCTGTGCCTCTTCGTCTTTCACTGCCTCTTTGACCCTCTCCACATACGCATTGCCTGTCACGGCCGACGCCTCATCGACGTTGCATACGTACATCACTGGTTTGTTGGTCAGCAGGAACAGATCACGCGCTGCAGCTTCCTGGTCTTTGTTGTCCAGTTCCACCGTGCGGGCGTTCTTGCCCTGTGACAGCGCCTCGCGGTATTTCACGAGCACTTCCAACTGCAGTTTGGCATTTTTGTCTCCGCCTGCTTTGGCGGCTTTCTCGCATTTCTGGATGCGACTCTCCACCGTCTCCAGGTCTTTCAACTGCAACTCCGCATCGATGATCTCTTTGTCGCGTACCGGATCTACGGTGCCGTCCACATGCACTACGTTCTCGTCGTCGAAACAGCGGAGCACATGGATGATCGCATCCGTCTCGCGGATGTTCGCCAGAAACTTATTACCTAATCCTTCGCCCTTGCTGGCGCCTTTCACCAAACCTGCGATATCGACGATCTCCACCGTCGTAGGAATCACGCCTCGCTCTGGTTTGCAAATCTCGCCTAACTTGATGAGACGCTCGTCCGGTACGGTGATGACGCCTACGTTCGGCTCGATGGTGCAGAAGGGGAAGTTCGCGCTCTGCGCCTTGGCATTACTCAGACAGTTAAAGAGGGTACTCTTGCCCACATTCGGCAACCCCACTATTCCACATTGTAAACTCATATCAGTGTTCTAAAAACTTTTGCGGCTGCAAAAGTACTGCTTTTTCGCGACATATGCAAATTTTTTGCGTTTTATTTGCGTATGTCATTTTTTTGCTGTACCTTTGCACGCGGTTTGCGTGCAGAACAATCAATGATATGAAGACAGTAGTTATCACAGGTGGGTCGTCGGGTATAGGTAAAGCGACGGCAGAAGTTTTCGCCGAGCGTGGTTGGCGGGTGTTTGAGTGGTCGCGCAGCGGCCAATCGACAGAGCGAATCACGCATGTCTCGTGCGATGTCACCAAACCCGAGCAGACCAAGGCGGCGGTGGAGCAAGTGTTAGCGCAAACCGACCACATCGACGTGTTCATCTCCAACGCGGGTTACGGCATCAGCGGAGCTATTGAGTTCACTACGCCGGAAGATGCCCATCGCCAGATGGAGGTCAATTTCTTCGGCGCACTCAACAGCGTGCAGGCGGTGCTCCCTCACATGCGTGAACGCAAAGCCGGCCGTATCATCTTCACCAGCAGTGTAGCTGCCATCCTGAGTATCCCCTACCAGAGTTTCTATAGCGCTTCGAAAGCCGCTATCAATGCTTTAGCATTGGCGCTGCAGAACGAAGTGCGTGAGTTCGGCATCTACGTCAGTGTCCTCATGCCGGGCGACGTGTCCACAGGTTTCACCGCAGCGCGGAAGAAGTCCGAAGAAGGGATGGATGCATACGGTAATATCCATAAGGCGGTCGCCACGATGGAGAAAGACGAGCAGGGAGGCATGAGTCCGCGCAAGATGGCGCAACAACTGTACCGCATCGCCACCCGTCGTTGTCCGGCGCCGCAGTATGTCGGCGGCTTCTCATACGCTGTGCTCTGCTTCCTGGACCGTCTCCTGCCGAAACGCCTGGTGAACTGGATTGTCGCGCAATGCTACTAATTTCTCAACACGAAACGTTAAACAGTAAATATGGTTTGGATGATTCTTGCGGCCTTGCTGCCAGTGATTGTTTTAGGAGCGTACATCTATTTTCGCGACCCGGTGAAGGAACCTATCTCATGGCTCTTGCGGGCGCTGATAGGAGGTATCATCATTTGTATTCCTACGGCTTTTGTGGAGGCCGGCATCTCGCATGTGCTCTTTTGGCAGGGCTTTCCTTCTACCCTCTTCGGCACCACCGTGCAGGCTTTCTTTGTAGCCGCTGTGCCGGAAGAAGCAGCAAAGCTGCTAATCCTTTGGTTTGTGCTTCGCAGAAACCCCTATTTCGATGAGCATTTCGACGGCATCGTCTATGCAGTATGCGTCGGTCTGGGTTTTGCCGCTATTGAGAACGTAGCCTATGTGCTGCAGAGCGGCGAAGGATGGCTCACGGTAGCGGCGATGCGTGCGCTGCTCGCTGTTCCCGGTCATTATGCGTTCGCAATCATCATGGGTTATTGTTACTCGATCTACCACTTTGTGGAGCGTACGCCGAAGAACGCAGCGAAGATGTTCATCATGCCCGTCATGGCGCACGGCGTGTATGACGCATTGGCGATGAGCGGCTCGGTCGATCCCGTAGCCGGCGGCATATGCTTCTTCGTGCTGATCTTCTTCTGTATCAAGTTGCAGAAAGCGGCCCAAAAACGCGTGCAAGCACTCGTCAACAAGCAATAACCTAAAAAATTTCATTTTTTTCTTGCGTATGTCAAAAAAAAGTTGTAATTTTGCGGCGCAAAATGTGTGAGACACATTAGGAAATGAACAAACAACACAAATTAACAAATTAATAACATTATGAAGAAAGGTTTATTCCTGAGCCTCATTGCTGCAGTGGCATTGTTGGCTTCGTGTAACAAAACGCTGCCGAACCCCGAGCAGCTTAGTGTAAATCCGAATCCGCTGGTAAAGGTTGGTAACAAAGTGGACGCTGAGATCGTCGGCACTTTCCCGGAAAAGAAATTCGCTAAGAAAGGTGTGCTCGTAGTTACTCCGGTTCTCAAGTTCGAGGGCCAAGAGGTACTGGGCGAGCCTGTTACCTACGTAGGTGAGAAGGCAAAAGAAAACGGCAAGACCGTGAACTACAAAGAGGGCGGCAAATATCGTCAGAGTTGCTCGTTCGACTATGTTCCCGCTATGCGCAAATCGGAGCTCTATCTGCGCTTCGAGGCACGTGTAGGAAAGAAAGTGATTGAGATTCCTGACCTGAAGGTTGCAGATGGCGTGATCGCTACCGATGAGTTGGCAGATGCGCGCGACAACAAGAGCGCTACTACCCCGGATAAGTTCCAGCGCGTGATCCAAGAGCTCACTGAGGCTGACATCAAGTTCCTCATCCAGAGTGCTGAGCTCCGCTCGAAAGAGACGAAGAGTGACGAGGTAAAAGCCCTGAAGGCTGCTATCAAGGACGCTAACGATGCTGAGCGCAAAGAGATCAACAAGATCGAGGTTTCCGGTTATGCATCTCCGGATGGCGGTATGGACCTGAACGAGAAACTCGCCCAGAACCGTCAGAAAGCAGCTGCTAAGTTCCTCCAGAAAGACCTCAAGAAGAACAAGATCAACGCCGCTATCGAGTCGAACATCACCGCAGAAGATTGGGAAGGCTTCCAGAAAGCAATGGAGAACAGTAACATGCAGGATAAGGACCTCGTTCTCCGCGTGCTCTCTATGTACAGCGATCCCGAGGAGCGTGAGGCACAGATCAAGAACCTGAGCAACGTATACGGCACTATCGCAGAGGAGATCCTCCCGGCTCTCCGTCGCAGCCGCCTCATCCTCACCACCGACCTGATCGGTAAGAGCGATGACGAGATCCGCGAGTTGGCTCAGAATGACCCGGCACAACTGAGTGTTGAGGAGTTGCTCTACGCAGCTACGCTGACTGACAACAAAGCAGAGAAATCCCTTATATACCAGAAGGCTATCGACCAATACAACGACTTCCGCGCTTGGAACAGCCTCGGCCAGATTTATCTGGAGGCTGGTGAGATCGCTGACGCTCGTCGTTGCTTCGACAAAGCCCTGGAGATCCAGCCGAATGATCCGGACGTGAACTACAACGCAGGTCTCGCAGCCATGGCTGACGGTGACCTCGAGAAGGCAGAGCAATATCTGGGCAAGGCAGCAGGCACGAAGGGTAACCTCAATGCTGCGCTTGGTACCCTCTACACCAAGAAGGGTGACTACGCTGCTGCTAAGAACGCTTACGGCCAGAACGCAACCAATAACGCAGCTGTTCAGCAGATCCTCAGCGAGGACTACGCAGGTGCTGCTAAGACCTTGGCTAACGTGAAAGAGCCGAATGCAACGACCGCTTACCTCAAGGCTGTGGTAGCTGCTCGCACCAACGATAAGTCTGCTGTGCTCGAGAACCTCAAGTCGGCTATCGCACAGGACGCTTCGCTCAAAGCTCGCGCAGCTCAGGACATCGAGTTCGCTAAGTTCGCTGAGGAAGCTGAGTTCCAAGCTATCGTTAAGTAATAAATAATGTCGGTACTTTTTCCAAAAGTACAAAAACCCCGTGAGTGGGACTATCGCCCCATTTACTACGACGAGGAAAAGGAGGCGCGCAAGGATAAAAGACTTGCGCGTCTTCATCGCGGGGCTTTTCGCGAAGAGCACGAGAAGAACATGACTGAGTTGCGCAAGAAAAAACAATCGCGCCTCGTGTGGCTCCTCGTTCTCTTAGGTATGCTGATCATCGGGTTCTATATCTTCCTCTAATCCCTAATCGCTAACCCCTAATCCCTCTCCTATGGATATCATCCATCTTCTACCGGACAGTGTCGCCAACCAGATTGCGGCGGGTGAGGTCATTCAGCGCCCTGCCTCGTGTCTGAAAGAGTTGGTGGAGAACAGCCTCGACGCGGGTGCTACCCGTGTTCAGGTTATCGTTCGCGATGCCGGTCGCACGCTGCTGCAGGTGATCGACAACGGCTTCGGCATGAGTGAGATGGACGCGCGTCTGGCGTTCGAGCGCCACGCGACGAGTAAGATACGGGAAGCGCAGGACCTGTTTAGTCTGCGCACGATGGGTTTTCGTGGCGAGGCCTTGGCCTCTATCTGCGCCGTCGCGCAAGTGGAGATGACCACGCGGCGGGCGGAAGATGAGACAGGTACGCTCATCGAGATACACGGTTCGGACGTCGTGCGCCAAGAGGTGTGTTCCTGCCCTGTAGGCACAAATATCAAGGTCAGCAACCTCTTCTTTAACGTCCCTGTGCGGCGCAAGTTTCTCAAGTCCGACCAGACGGAGTTGCGCAACCTGTTGACGGAGTTCTACCATATCGTGCTCGTCTATCCGAAAGTGGCCTTCACTTTCGTGCATAACGACGAGATCGTGCTTGAACTGCCGGCCGGCACAGAGAAACAGCGCATCGAGGCGGTCTTCGGCAATCCGAAACGCAATGTGTTTACCTCTAACTTCGTGGATGTCAATACCGAGACGGACCTGGTGTCCATCCGCGGATTTGTCATCAAGCCGGAATCGGCGACGCGCAAGGCGGAGCAGTATTTCTTCGTCAATGGCCGCTACATGCGTCATCCGTATTTCCTTAAGGCGGTGCAGAATGCCTATTCAGGTATGCTGACGGCGGACTACCAGCCTTCGTTCTTCCTCTATTTCGAGATCAACCCCGAAGCCATCGACGTCAATATCCACCCGACGAAGACGGAGATCAAGTTCGCGGACGAACAGGCGATCTTCCAGATCCTCATGGCAGCCGTGCGCGAGGCCTTGGGTAAATTCACCCTCG